>OFMO01001841.1_pt1 | contig 11957 bp, 9 predicted proteins | sample 1541821 | NCBI WGS metagenome assembly OFMO01 (sample SAMN04209253, study PRJEB22552) | human gut metagenome | biome: gut; material: feces | host: Homo sapiens | place: USA: Oklahoma | reverse complement strand
GGCGTTCGAAATAAAGATATATGTCCAGAAGTCAATTTATATAAGACGTTGTATGAGTGTTGATTTTAGCTTTATATCCTAATTTATTTAATGTGTCTTTAATATAAAGAAAAAAAGACTGGAATTTTCATCCAGCCTTTGACATTAGAACAATCCTACAATTTTACCATTTTCATCCACATCCATGTCTAATGCACTTGGATGTTTTGGAAGTCCTGGCATCGTTAATACTTTACCTGTTAGAGCAACAATAAAGCCAGCACCTAAACTTGGGCGTAATTCACGAACTGTAATTCTAAATCCTGTAGGACGGCCCATTACTTTACCATCATCGGATAATGACATTTGTGTTTTAGCCATACAAATTGGTAATTTATCCCATCCTAATTCATTGAACTTCGCAATTTGTGCTTGTGCCTCTTCTGTAAAGTCAACACCATCTGCACCATATACTTTTTTGGCAATGGTTTCTATTTTTTCTTCAATAGTCTTATCTAAATCATATAAAGGAGCATAGTTATTTTCTTGATCACATAACGCAACTACTTTGTTCGCTAAATCAATAGCACCTTCTCCACCTTTTGCCCATACTTGAGATAATGACATTGGGTGGTTGTTTCCTTCACACCATTTTTCTAATGCAGCTACTTCAGCCGGTGTATCTGTCGCAAATTCATTGATCGCAACAATATATGGTAAACCAAATTGTTGTACAGTATCAATATGTTTTGCTAAGTTTTCACATCCTGCAAGCATAGCCTCTACATTTTCTTCTTTTAAATCTTCTAAGGCAATTCCACCATGCTGTTTTAATGCACGAATTGTTGCAACGATCACAACTGCATTTGGTTTAAGATTTGCCAATCGACACTTGATATCCAAGAATTTTTCAGCTCCTAGATCTGCACCAAATCCAGCTTCTGTAACTGTATAATCAGCAAGTTCTAAACATGCCTTTGTGGCAATAACAGAGTTACATCCATGCGCAATATTCGCAAATGGACCACCATGAATCAAGACTGGATTGTGTTCAAGTGTTTGAACAACATTAGGCAATACAGCATCTTTCATAACCATAGCCAATGCACCTTCAATACCTAAATCATGTACATATACAGGCTTGTCATCATAAGTATATGCCACAAGCATTTTTCCAAATCTTTTCTTTAAATCCATTAAATCATCTGCCAAACATAAAGCTGCCATGATTTCACTTGCGACAGTAATATTAAATCCGTCTTTACGTTCAACTCCATTGGCTTTTGCACCACAACCAATTGTAATATTACGCAAAGTACGATCATTCATATCTAAACAACGTTTGAATGTGACTTTTTCAGGATCAATATTCAATTCATTTCCCTGATGAATCACATTATCTAGACATGCACTTACTAAGTTATTGGCAGTCGTAATCGCATGCATATCTCCCGTAAAGTGAAGGTTGATATCTTCCATTGGTACAACTTGGGCATAGCCACCACCTGTAGCTCCACCTTTTAATCCAAATACTGGACCTAAACTTGGTTCACGTAAAGCCATCATCGTTTTCTTACCTAAACGATTTAAGGCATCCCCTAAACCAACTGTTGTCGTACTCTTTCCTTCTCCAGCCTTAGTAGGATTAATAGCTGTGACTAAGACTAATTTTCCATGAGGATTATTTTCAATGGATTTTAAATAATCAAAAGACAATTTAGCTTTATATTTTCCATAATGTTCCAAGCTATCTGCAGGAATTCCAATTTTTGCGGCAACCTTTTCAATTGGTTCCATGACACATTCTTGTGCAATTTCTAAATCTGTTTTAGCCATTTTACATATCCTTCTTTCCAATATCATTTCTGTGAAATAAATCTTTACATTGAATCTTTTCTAATTCTTTATATGTATGATCAAATGCAGTCTGTAAGTCATCTTTTAGAGTAACGACCATTAAAACACGTCCACCATCTGTGACTAATCCTTCATCTGTCATTTTTGTTCCCATGTGAAAAACCAATCCATCTACATCGTCAACGCCTGTAATCAAAGATCCTTTTGTAGAGCTTGCAGGATAATTTGTACTTGCGAGTACAACACCATGACTCACTTTATCTGTCCATTTTAATTCAACTGGTTTATTATCCATTAAATCTAAAATAGCTTGGACAAAATCACTTTCTAAACGAGGCAAAATAACTTCGGCTTCTGGATCTCCAAAACGTGCATTGAATTCAATTGTTTTAATACCTTTTTCTGTCAACATCAATCCACCATATAAGAATCCAGTAAATGGTACACCCTCTTTAACCATGGCACTTGCCATTGGTTTCATGATTTCATTCATAGCCTCATCAATGATTTCAGAAGTAATCTTTTTAACTGGACTATAAGATCCCATACCACCTGTATTAGGACCTTTATCTCCATCAAATACACACTTGTGATCTTGGGCTACTTCTAAAGGTACTACTGTTTCATTATGTACTAGACAGATCAAAGAAAATTCAAATCCAAATAAACATTCTTCAATCACAACCGAATTATTTTCAATCGCAAAGGCAATGTTTAAGGCTTCTTTAGCCTGTTCTAATGTAGAAGCTACAGTAACACCTTTTCCAGCTTTTAAACCATCTTCCTTAATAACGATAGGAGCCCCTTGTTCTTGTACGTATGCCCATGCAGATTCTAAATCATAGAATGTTTTATAAGCTGCCGTTGGAATATTATACTTTGCCATGATTTTCTTGGCAAAATCCTTACTTGATTCGACTTGAGTCGCCTTCTTATCTGGCCCAAAAATTTTTAGGCCTTCTTTTTTAAACGCATCTACAACACCTAGAGCTAAAGTGGCCTCAGGACCTACGATGGTTAAATCTACATTTCTTTCTTTTGCCAAAGTGACAAGACCATCTACATCATTGTCTTTCACATCGACACATTCTCCAATTTTTGCCATTCCAGGATTGCCTGGTGCACAAATCAACTCATCACATAAAGCTGAACGTTTACATGCATACGCAAGTGCGTGTTCACGTCCGCCCTTACCGATAACTAGTATTTTCATTGCGTTTTAATCTCCTTTTTCTTTACCTTTCAATCATAACAGAAAAAAGACCATAATGGGTCTTTATTCACAAATTTTTAACAGAAAAAGGGTAGAAACAGACTTTCCACCCTCCATTTGTTAAACTTTTAAGAATTGTGCTACATCTAGCACGAAAATTGTGGCTCCACCAACAGTAACTTCCACAGGAAAACTTGCATAACGGCCAATATCATAACTAGCTGTACTAGGTACAATTTCCGTTCGCTTACTTGAATATTCCTTGATGATATCAATAGCTGCTTCCACTTTTTCGTCTTCACAACCAATAATCAACGTTGTATTGCCTGCGCGAAGGAATCCACCAGTCGTTGCTAATTTAGTAACAGAAAAACCATTTTTATTTAGTGCATTACTTGCCACTGGACTATCGTCATTTGATAAAATTGCTAGGATAAGTTTCATAGTGCTTCCCCCACCTTTCTAAGGTTATTATATAAAAATTTATGCGCAACTACAACAAGAAAAAAGAACCATAATCTTTAGAACAATCCACACTATTTCATGTATAATAAGAAATGAGTTTAGTGGGGTTATCTATGTTAATAAAGAAACATTCAAATCTTTTGGAGATCCAATATGATCGATAAAAGAAAAAAAGACAAATTTGGAAATGGATTGATCGCATTTCTATTTATATGTATTATTTTCTTATTATGTTATGCTTTTAAAAATCCAATTTTATTATATTCATCCAATCCAGAAGTAGAAATCAATCATGAATATGATCCAAAGAAGAATATTCAACAAGTTTTTTTCCATTTAGATTCAGATGTAAAGATTTCAGGAAATATTAATATAAATAAAATTGGAAATTATGAAATCACATATCAATTAAAGAATTATAAAAAAACATGTAAAGTATCTGTAAAAGATACAAAAGCACCTGATTTAAAACTTAAAGCATATAAGGCAGATATGAAAGAGGATGTTAAGCCTGAATCCTTTGTCGAAAGTATTAAGGACGATTCTAAAGTATCACTATCCTTTAAGAAAAAACCTACAAAGGATAAAGAACAAACGATAACCATCATCGCAAAAGATGAACATGGAAATAAAGCCATGAAAGAGACAACTCTAACGTTAGTCAAAGATATTGAAAAACCAATTATTCATACAGATACTATTTCTGTTTATGCAGGTTCAAAGCCAAACTACAAATCCTATATTGAGGTAACAGACAATTTGGATTCTAAGCCAAAAATCAAGATTGATTCTTCAAAAGTAAAGACCAAGAAAACAGGTATTTATAAATTGTTAGTAACTGCTACAGATCGTTCGGGTAATAAAGCTAAGGCTAACATAAAAGTAACTGTTGAAGAACCCAGCAAGGTTGTATATATGACATTTGATGATGGTCCTAGTGAAAATACAGATAAAATATTGAAGATCTTAAAGAAATATGATGCGAAAGCTACTTTCTTTGTGACGGGAAACAATCAAAAATATAACAGTTCTATCAAAAAGGCTGCAGATCAAGGCAACACAATTGCACTTCATACTTATACACATGATTATGCGAATGTTTATTCTTCTACTACCGCTTATTTTGAAGATTTACAAAAAGTGAGTGACATGGTCAAACAAATCACAGGTAAAGCACCAAAATATATTCGTTTCCCTGATGGTTCAAGCAATACAATTTCAGCACAATATTCGCAAGGAATCATGTCTGCACTCGACAATATGGTGCATGAAAAAGGATATGAATATTTTGATTGGAACTGCTCAAGTGGAGATGCTGCATCCAATACCGTGCCAACACAAGACATTGTGCGCAATGCGACAAGTTGCGATTACGAACAAATCATGATTTTGTTCCACGATTCAAGTCCAAAAACAACAACGATTGAAGCATTACCAGAAATCATTAAAAGCTATAAAGAAAGAGGATATGTCTTTAAAGGAATCAGCGATGATACGCCAATCTTCCATCATGGAGTCAATAACTAAGTCAGCAAATTGCTGGCTTTTTTTTGTACCTGCAGAAAAAAATCGAAGGAATTAACCTTCGATTACTGCTTTGTAGTACTTTAATAAATCTTGCATCAATTTGATGCTTTCTTCTACCTGATTTTCATTCATCACTGCAACTTTTGTATAGTTATGTAATAAAATAGGTCTAGAAACATTATATGTTTCAGCTAAATGATTGACCCAATCTTGTGCTTCTAAGCCTTGCTGTTTTGTGATAACACCTTCAGATATAATTACACCTTTTACACCTGCAAGAGATACGGGTACACTCCATTTAACTAGTCCTGCATGACATGCATACTTTTGTGGTTCGTTCGATTTTAAAGCTCCTGTATAATTTTCAAAAGTACATTCATCACATTGACGTAATGCAGATGAACTTGTTTTTAAACATTTACAAAAGAAGTTTTTCTCCTTTGCGCTACTAATCTCTGTTTCGTCTTGCACAAAATAGCATCTTAATCCGGTAATATGGTAATACGCATCCATTACCTTTTTGATTGCTTCTTTAGGCAACATAAATAACACCTCAAATCCTTTTCTTATCTTAATTAAATCACTTTCAATGATTGATTTCAAGGTTTTTGTAAGCCGTTTCAGCTATGCTTTTCGTATATTAAAACCAGATGTTATCATCTGGTCATATTAAATTCCTTTTATTGTATGAAATGCATGTTGCGCTGCAATGGCACCATCATTACATGCGGTAACAACCTGCCTTAATTCTTTATCAATGACATCTCCAGCCGCATAAATTCCTGGTATCTTTGTTTGACAATTCGCATCTACCAAAACATATCCACGCTCATTTAATACCCCTAAATCTTGTACACAATCCGTATTTGGATCTTGTCCAACATAAGGGAAAATACCTGAACATTCAACAATCTGCGTTTCATGTGTATCCACATTTTCTAACTCAATACCCGATACTTTTCCTTCCGAACTTAAAATTTGAACAGGAATATGTTTCTTGATGACACGAATTTTCGCATTCTCTTCAATTTGTTTTTGAATATGTTCTTCCGCTCTAAATACATCTCTTCGAATCACAATCGTTACACTTCGAGCAAGTCCTGCAAGATAAATCGATTCTTCTAATGCCGAGTTTCCTCCACCAATCACGACTACATCTTTATCTCTAAAAAATGCCCCGTCGCAAACGGCACAGAAAGAAACACCATGTCCAAGATTTTCTTTTTCTCCAGGTATATTTAACAATCGCTCTTTTGTCCCTGTCGCAAGTATTATGGCTTTACCATTCACAACATTTCCATCACTCAAATATACATCTTTATTTTCATCAATCTTATTTACTTCGCCATACGCATATTCAGCTTGAAAAGAAGTAGCTTGATCAAACATATCCATCGCAAGCTGCGTTCCTTCTATTTCTTTAACGCCAGGATAATTACTGATTTTATTAGTTTTAATCAACTTTCCTCCTGGTGCTCCATTTTCTAGAATCAATGTTTTTAGTCCGGCCCTTGAACCATAAAGTGCTGCACTTAAGCCGGCTGGCCCAGCACCTATTATCACCAAATCGTATTGTCGCTCCATATGTGATCCTCCTTACATAATGGTATTAACTGCATCAAATCATCGATAACTTTACATGGCTTTGCTTCTTTTAATGCTTCACGTTGTTTTTCATCGACACTAAATCCTACAGAATAGGCAGCCATATTCTTTGCGGCTACAATATCTGCAACATTGTCACCGACATAAATACAATCATCATGACTAGTATGTAATAAGTTACACGCTTCAATCAAGCCAGATGCACTTGGTTTAGGTTCTGGTAAATTTTCTTTTCCCAACACAACATCAAAATACACATCTAATCCCGATTGTTTTAATCCTCTTTTTACGACTTCAATACGCTTATTTGAAACAACTGCACATTGTATATTTTCTTTTTTCAATCCTTCAAGCATCTCTTTAGCATGAGGGATTTCTTTTAATAATTCTTTATGAAGCGATTTATTGATGATTTGATAACGATCAATGATACTTTGAACTTGATCTTCTGGAAAATACTTTGAAAAAGTAACTTCAAGGGTGGGTCCAAAAAATGTATACAATTCTTCATTTGACAATTCATAATCTGGTTTAAGTTCTTTAAATACTCTTCTAAATGTTTCAAAAACCAATTGTTGTGAATCAATCAATGTCCCATCTAAATCAAACAACACAACAGGCTTTTTCTTCCAATGAAAGGTTTTATGAAATACACCCATTAAGCCTAGACATCCAACAACCATTAAAGCTAAAGATACAAGTTGAGCTGTACGAAGGCCCAATACCATTAAAGAATCTGTTCGCATTCCTTCAATCACAAAACGTGTAATGCCATACCAAACCATGTACATAAATCCGCAGTCACCGCGTCTTTTATACCAATACTTACGGAAAATAAATGTAATAAACAAGAATCCTAATAGATTACATACACTTTCAAATAAGAAAGTAGGCATTCGATAGGCTCCATCAATAAACATCTGATTTTTAATAAATGCTGGATAATGCGCAAAGAAGCTCTCAGGTACAATGCCACCATAGGCTTCTTGATTCATAAAGTTTCCCCAACGACCAAATGCTTGTGCAAGTAAAACGGTTGGCATGATTAAATCAAACATTCTTAAAAATGAAATTTTTCGTCTTTTGAAAAAGAACAAACTAAATATGAAACCTGCAATCAATCCTCCATGAATGGCCAAACCGCCGTTCCAAATGGCAACGATTTCATTCATATGTTGAGAATAATATTGCCATTCAAAAATAACATACCATGCTCTTGCACCTAGAATCCCTATAAATAACATAGGAACAACATAATCATCTAGAACTTCTGGTGCGTACCCCCATTTTTTCATGGTTCTTTGGCATAGTAAATAGGCGCACAATGCGCCTGTTAAAATTAAAACGGCATACCATGCAATTTCAAAAGATCCAAAAGAAACAAAAATTTTAGTGCTCGGAAACAGATGCATCGAATTCCTCCTTCTTATTCTCGGATATTTGCGATAGTACTCGCTCTTCAAATTCTTTAGCTGAATCTAAGCCATCTTTCAACAATAAGAAGTTTGTCACAGCCGTTTCAATAACAGATGACATTGGTCGTCCTTGAGAAACTGGAATTGTCATCTTTAAAATTTTGATTCCTAGAATTTCATTATATTCCTTTTCTTCAATTCCAACACGATCATATTCATAAGAATCATTAAATGGTTCTAAATCGATTTGAAATTCAATTTGTGTTTCATGTGCAACAGCTCCTACTCCATACATGCGAGAGACATTGATAATTCCCACACCTCTAAGTTCCATAAAACCTTCAAGCATTGGTGTTGTTCTACCAACTAAATCATCATGAATTTTGTAACAATCAATACGGTCATCTCCAACTAATTGGTGTCCACGCTTAATCAGTTCTAGCGCAATTTCACTTTTTCCCATTCCACTTTTACCAGTAATCAATACACCAACACCAAATACCCGTACTAATTCTCCATGAATAACTACAGATTCTGCTAGACATTCATCTAAGTAGTTCGTAATACTTACGATTGCGTGAGAAGTTTGATGTTCTGTTTTAAATACTGGAAAATCTTTACGCTTTGCGATCTCTTTTAAAACAGGTGGACACTCATGGCCATGTGCAATCACAATACATGGTGTATTATCTCCTGTTAAAAATTCAAAGGAACGACGTTGTGAAATTTCATCCATTTGTTCTTCAATATAACCAATTTCTTTATCTCCTAATACTACAAGTCTTTTTGTTTGAGTATCCGGAAAATATCCAGCCAACTCTAATCCCGGACGATTTGTATCAGCCAAAGTTAATGGACGATTTAATGAATTTGAATCTCCAGTCACAATTGTCCACATGAATTTTTTTGCTAAATCACGAACAATTACTTTTTCCATGGTCTCCTCCTTTTTCTAATAATGGTTTTAAATATTGGCCTGTATAGCTTTCTTTGCATTCGGCGATCTTTTCAGGTGTTCCCGTACAAATAACAGTACCTCCACCTTGACCTCCTTCAGGCCCCATATCTATAATTTGATCTGCACATTTGATTACGTCCAAGTTATGTTCAATAACTAATACTGTATCTCCATGTTCGACTAAACGCTGTAAAACTTCAATCAATTTTTTTACATCATCACTATGCAATCCAGTTGTAGGTTCATCAAGCACAAATAACGTTTTACCTGTAGCCTTCTTTTGAAGCTCACTCGCTAGTTTTACACGTTGTGCCTCGCCCCCTGATAAAGTCGTTGCACTTTGACCTAATTTTATATAAGAAAGTCCTACATCATTTAGAGTTTGTAATTTATGTTTGATTTTTGAAACATTGCTAAAGAATTCCAATGCCTCTTCAACCGTCATATCCAATACATCCGCAATTGTTTTACCTTTATAATGAACTTGTAATGTTTCTTCATTATATCGTTTTCCGCCACATTGATCACAAGGTACATAAACATCTGGTAAAAAATGCATGGAAATACGTAGAATTCCATCGCCTTGACATGCTTCACATCGTCCACCTTTCACATTGAATGAAAAACGACCCTTGTCATATCCAAGCATTTTCGCCTCTTTTGTCTGCGCAAATAAATCACGAATATCATCAAAAACACCGGTATACGTAGCTGGATTTGATCGTGGTGTTCTACCAATTGGATCTTGTCCAATTTCTACAATTTTATCAATATTTTCAATACCTTGAATTTCTTTACATGCACCCGGTTTGATTCTTAAACGACCTAGGGCATGTTGTAACCCATGTGTTAAAACTTCTGTAACTAATGAAGATTTTCCACTTCCAGAAACCCCTGTGACAACCGTAAATGTTCCTAACTTAATCGTTACATTTACATTTTTTAAGTTGTTCTGGCTAGCTCTTACTACTTTTAATTTCTTTCCATTCCCCTTGCGACGTGTCATAGGTACTTCAATTCTTTTACGTCCACTTAAATAAGCTCCCGTAATCGAATTTTCATTCTGCATAATTTCTTCTGGTGTTCCAGCCGCAACAATTTGACCACCATGAACACCGGCACCAGGACCAACATCTACAATATAATCACTAGCCCGCATTGTATCTTCGTCGTGTTCTACGACAATCAAAGTATTTCCTAAATCTCGCATATCTTTTAAAGCACCAATCAAACGATCATTATCTCTTTGATGTAATCCAATACTAGGTTCATCTAAAACATACATAACCCCAGTTAAACGTGATCCAATCTGTGTTGCCAAGCGAATACGTTGCGCTTCCCCTCCAGATAGAGTAGATGCTAAACGATCCAGTGTTAAATAACTTAGCCCGACATGATTTAAGAATGAAAGGCGATTTTTTATTTCTTTAATAACCAATTCTGCAATCTTAGCTTGTGTTGGCGTTAATTCTAATTCATTCATAAACTGAATGGCTTCTTGAATACTCATTTGTGTCCATTCATAAATATTTTTTCCACCAACAAGTACAGATAGAGCTTGTTTATTTAAACGTGCGCCATGACATTTTGGACATTGAGCATCTGCCAAAAATGATCCATACCATTCACGAGACATAGTTGAAGTTGTTTCCATATATCTTCTTTCGATCATAGGACAAACACCTTCAATATATTCAAACTTTGTTGAAACCGTACCAGAACGAGAATTCAATTGATATGCGATTGGCACATCTGAACCATATAATAAATAATTTAATTTCTTTTTAGGTAAATCCTTGATGGGTGTGTCCATATCAATCTCATAATATTTAATTAAAGCATGAATTCGTTGCCACTCAAGATTTTCTGTATTCACAATATTTTTGTAATAATGAATACCGCCTTGCGCAATTGATTTTGTATCATCTGGAATTAATAAAGACAAATCTACCTTTTGGGTAATACCTAAACCTTTACATTCTGGACATGCTCCAAATGGTGCATTGAATGAAAATAATTTTGGTTCTAATTTAGGTACGGAAAAGCCACAAATTTTACATGCATAATTGCTAGAAAATAAGGTTTCTGATTCATTTGTTAATAAAATAGCCAAACCATCACTTAATTTTAATGCGGTTTCTAACGAATCATGAAAACGTGAACGATCGTCACTTTTTACAATTCGATCCACTACAACATCGATCGTATGTTTTTTGTTTTTATCTAAAGGCTCAAGTTCTTCAAGATATTTGATTTCGCCATCAATACGGACGCGGATATATCCTTCTTTCATTAACTTTTCTATTAAATCCTTATGAGTTCCCTTTTTTCCTTGTATAACAGGACTTAAAATAGTACATCTAGTTTTATCAGGCAATTCCATGATTTTATCAATCATTTCCTTAATTGTATTTCCAGTAATTGGAATGTAGTGGTCAGGACAATAAGGGACTCCTATACGTGCATATAATAGACGTAAATAATCATAAATCTCTGTAACGGTTCCTACAGTAGATCGTGGGTTGTTAGATGTTGTTTTTTGATCAATCGCGATGGCTGGTGATAATCCATCAATTTGGTCAACATCTGGTTTTTCACTATTTCCTAAAAACTGCCTTGCATAAGCAGATAAGGATTCCATATATCGACGCTGTCCTTCTGCATATATTGTGTCAAAAGCTAAAGAAGTTTTTCCACTTCCTGAAACGCCAGTCATAATGATTAATTTATCTTTTGGTATTTTTAAACTTATATTTTTAAGGTTGTTTTCACGAGCACCTTGTATTGTTATATACTTTTGGTCCATAATAAACCTCCTATGCACACTATTATACCATAAACATTTGTTCATTATTTGTGAAATAATATGCAAGAAAAAAGGCAAAAAAAAAGGACCCGGCAGCTAGCTATCTTCGCAGGGGCAAGCCCAACTATTGTC
>OFMO01001839.1_pt1 | contig 11969 bp, 14 predicted proteins | sample 1541821 | NCBI WGS metagenome assembly OFMO01 (sample SAMN04209253, study PRJEB22552) | human gut metagenome | biome: gut; material: feces | host: Homo sapiens | place: USA: Oklahoma | reverse complement strand
GTGGTATAAGAACTTTACCGGTTTTACATAGCATATTCACTTCTGTTTATAAAAAGAAATGGAAAAATATGGAAAAAATGATTAGATACACATTATTGAGATATTCATAATGCCATACTATTAAAAACTAACAAAAAGGAAACAATGGTCAGAAAAAAAATGATTTATAAGATAATTAAATATGGTATAATTCTTATCGTATGGATTGTTGTGCTTAAACTGGCATTTCATGATTTTAAACCGGAATATCTTATATCCTGGAATGCTTTCAGCAATTGGTGGATAGACACATATGCCGGTCTTTTTAAAATGATACTCTCTATTATTTTAGGTATAACTCTCATTTGGGGTATTGGATGGCTTTTATGGAAATGGTTACGTGCATTTTTCATTTTTATTTTCAGACATAATCCAGAATCATAGATACTCTCATGAACTATGGAGGAGCGGGAATACAATTACTCTATCGGAAGAAGTGTGAATTGAAGAATATCGTTAAGAATGTACTGGAAACATGATTGGTAAAAAACTGGATTATTATAACCGGAATTTTAATAAAAACAATTATGAATATAGACAAGGATGATCTTTATATATATGGTCTTATAAGTGGTTTGATAATATGCAGTCCATTTTTGGGTGTTTATTATGGTGCCAAATGGATTTATAATCATACTCCTCAAAAAGCTAAAGAAAAGAAAGAACGAGATCTAAAAATTCATGAACTGGAAGAAAAATTAGGTCTTACAGGAAGAGACAATAAGGCTCTTTATTATGATCCTCATTATTATAGAAATCGGAACAAGAATAGAAATGATTATTTGATAGATTTAAAGAGGAAAGTGGATTGTAATTATAATAGTCCTGATATAATAACTGTTATAGTAGAGAGTACATTTGACTCTTCTATTTTTGATGAGGATTCTGAATGTAGCACCTTAATCATGGTACATAAAGATTATTATAATGTATCCCAAAAGAAAAATTGGAGAGCCGACATTTATTTTAGCTTTAATGTTTTGAGTAGCACATTCAATATATTAAGTACATTATCCGAATGTGGTAAATACAGTAGCTACTATGTTATTTCTATTCCTGGTAAATATCAACGTAAAGAAGTTATATGCGGGACTGGTAAATTTGCAAAATTCATAAATGATTTCAAAAAGGTCTATAAAAAATAGAACAAAGAATCAAATCAAAATACCATTTCATGTCTGATATATGGTAAGCATTCAGCAAACCCCGTATTTCCCCCTCTGAAAGTTCTTCCTAGTTTTGCGTGAATTTAAAACGTGAAACAATGAAGAACTTAACTTTAGAAGAATTTAAAAGGATTCATGAAGAATGGAAGTCAACTGAACTTTCCATTCGTGACTATTGTCACAACACCGGCTTTGAAGAAAGCAGGTTTTATTATTGGCGTAAGAAACTTACAGAAACCATGCTGCCGCAGGCGGGCGGTTTTGTTCCGGTGAATCTGTTTAACCGGAACGGCAAGCTGGGCATGTCTGCCACCGGCAACCCTAAAGAAGCAACGGATCATGTACCCTGTGAAGTGGTATATCCCAATGGTGTCATCTTGCGCATCCAGAGTGAATTGTCTCTGGAAACGCTCCGTTCGTTAATCCTCTTATACCGGTAGCCCATGTTCAACCTCAATGATTCCAACCGCTTTTTCCTGTACCCGTATCCTACGGACATGCGCAAAAGCTTCTATTCGCTGAGCGGCATTGTAACCAACCTCATGGGCATGAACGTTCAAGACGGAGATGCCTATATCTTTATCAACAAATCATTGACAGGGTTGAAGATACTCCATGCCGAGTACGGGGGCCTGGTCATCTACAACATGAAACTTGAACGGGGAGCCTTCAAACTCCCCGACATTGACACCGATGACCCTGCCACTTCAAAGGGTATAAAATGGGCTGACCTGATGATGATCGTACAAGGGATATCCCCTTCGGAAGTTCACCGGTGCAGCCGGTGGGAGCCCAAGAAAAAGTAGTGTTCCAAGTCGTTTTTTACGGGCTGAAACTGAGGTAAAACGGCCTGATTTTCGTATCTTTGCAATGTAAGAAAAGAACAGAACCATGTCAGAAACCTCCAACCAGAAAGCCCTCATCGAGCAGTTGCTCAGCGACCGTGATGCCGAGTTCCGGCGGGCGGTGAAAGCGGAACAACAGCTGAAGGAACTGTCGGACGTCAAAAGGATGCAGGCCGACTACGAAGCCAGACTGGCTGAAAAGGAAAAAGCCATCCAGGAGCGCGACCGGGCTTTGGAGTCCAAGGAAAGCCGGATAGCACAACTTGAACAGAAACTTCTTTATCTGGAGCGCAAGATGTGGGGTGCCATGTCCGAGAAGCGGCGTATTCCTGATGACCCCAACCAGCTCAAGCTGGACTTTGATCAGCTGGAAATGACACCGGAAGAGGAAGAGACGGTCCGCAAGGCTGTTGAGGAGGTTGCAGGCTACAGAAAGGTGTCGGTCAAGGAACATGAAAAACGGGTTCCGGTCCGTCAGAAACTTCCGGATAACCTCCGCCGCGTGGAAGAACATATCTATCCTGACGGCTATCTGGGTCATGAAGACGAATGGATCCTGTTCGAGGATGCCGAAACGTCCGAACACCTGGAACTCCAGCCTGCCGAACTGTACGTCCGGGTGACCATCCGGCATAAAGGCATGCGCAAGAAGACAAAGGAAATCGTTACAGCGCCCGTACAAAATGAACCCATTGCCAAGAGCTATGCCAGCGCATCGCTGCTGACCGACCTGATGGTCGGGAAGTATGTGGATCATCTTCCTTTCTACCGCCAAGTACAGATGTTCAAACGGTTGGGAGTCAGCATACCCCCTTCCACAATCGAAGTCTGGTTCCACGATGTGGCCGACCTGATGCGGCCAGCTTACTACCGGTTGAGGGAACTCGTCCTGTCCACCGATTACATCCAGTCCGATGAAACGACGGTTCCCATCATCGACAACGAGAAGCACCGGACGGTAAAAGGTTACCTGTGGCTGGTACGGAGCATGGTCAACGGTCTGGTGTTCTTCGCCTATAATGAAGGTTCCCGGGGAGCCAAAGTGGTCCTGCAGCTCTTCAAGGATTATCAGGGAGCCATACAGACGGACGGCTATGCCGGATACAACATCCTGGAAAAACTGGAAGGTATAACGACATTGGGATGCTGGGTACATACCCGAAGGTACTTTGACAGGGCTTTATCCCATGACAAGGCGAGGGCGGAATATGCCTTGGCCCAGATCGGCATGCTTTATGATGTGGAGAGCATGGCAGACGACCAACATATGGATACCCTCCAGCGCATGGAGCTGAGGAAGCGGCTTGCCTATCCCATCATACGCGCTTTTGAGAAGTGGTGTATCTGTGAACAGGGAAATGTGCTTCCGAAGAGTCCCATAGGAAAAGCCATCGGCTACTTCCTGAACAACTCTCGCCAGCTGGCAAGGTATACGATGGACGGAAGGTATCTCCCAGACACGAACCTGATAGAGAACAGCGTGCGTCCCGTAGCTGTCGGACGCAAGAACTATCTCTTCTGCGGCAATCACGGCGCTGCTGAAGATGCTGCTGTCATCTACTCCCTGATGGGATGCTGCAAGGCGGCAGACGTGGACTTCAAGCAGTGGATGAATTATTTTCTGAACCATGTCCATGAATATGACAGTGACTACTCCAAGGATCTGGTAAATCTGTTGCCACACTCTTTAAAGGAACAAGGTATCATCTAAGAATCTCATAAAAACTAAGAGATGTCTCGTAAAAATAGGGACTTTTTCAGAGAAAAGTCGGAATTTTTAAGAGGCATCTCTTTATGTTTATAGACCTTGCAGGACGGGGGTTACTAATTGCTTACCTTCATATCTTTTACGTTTTATAATTCACACGCAAAGGTATGAAGAACTATTATGGTCTAGGATACGGGGTTTACTGATTGCTTACGACCCATCAAAAATATATTAGAATTAAGTAGAGAAAAATGCATTTTAACCCGGGTCAGTTTTAATTATAATTCTTTACAGTAGATACTACTTCTTTTTAGCATTAATCTTTCTTACAGAATCTCCCGTAAGTTCAATTTTGTGTGCAGTATGTACAATTCTGTCCAGGATTGCATCAGCTACCGTAGGATCACCAATTGCATCATACCAACTTTCAACAGGAAGTTGTGATGTTATTATGATTGATTTTAATCCGTGTCTGTCTTCTATTATTTCCATAAGGATTGACCTTTCCTTGGCATCCAGTCCTATAAGAAACAGATCGTCAAGAATAAGAAGTGAACACTTTTCAATTTTTTTCATCTCTGCGTCAATAGTCCCCTTGTTTTTGGCAAGTTTAAGCTGTCCCATAAGCTTTGACGCATTAGAGTATAAGGTCCTGACTCCATTTTTGCATGCTTCATATCCTATTGCTGAAGCTATATAGCTTTTGCTTGTTCCAGAGCTTCCTGTGATAAAAATATTCTGTCCGTCTCTTATAAAATCAAGAGAAGCAAGTCTCTCGAGCTGGTTTCTGTCAAGGTTCCGTTTTATTGTATAGTCTATTTTCTCCATATATGCCTTATATCTGAAGTTTGCAGACCTTATCAGTCGTTCAATGCTTACATTACGTCTGTAATCATACTCGCTTTCAAGAAGCCATTTCAGGAACTCATCGTTTGTCATACCATCAGAGGATGTTGTCCTGCAGTCATTTCTGTATGTTTCAAGCATACCGTAAAAACGTAATTTAGAGAGTAACTCCATTATTCTGTCCATATTTTTTTCGACAGTTCTGTTTGTTTTATTATTACTTGTCATTTTTTTTTATGTTTTTTTAGAGTTAAAATAATCCTTACCTCTGAGATTTCTGTGTTTAGTGGTAAGTTCGGGAGCCAGCCCTTCCATTTGTACATGAAACTTTTCATCTTCCCTGTTTACCAGAAGACTTTCAAGTTCGTTGAATCCGAACATGCATGATTCCATTGCTATCTGGCATGCAAGAACCACTCTGTCGTGTCCGAAACGTTCGACAAGACATAATATACCATCAGCTGAACGTACGGCCTGAACGGGATATTTTTTGGCAACAGCCACTAGCTTTATATACTCTTCCATTACCGGATCGATTTCACGTGCCTTTCGGTATACATCATCCATTCTGATTCTGTATTCATGTAGTACTTCCGGGAAGTTTATGGGAAGGTTTTTCTGAATATGTGAAAGGAGTATCATCTCTGCGGTGTGTCTTATATGTCTGAATTTATGATATATCTCCACTGTGTCCTCATCATACAGTAATTCTACAGTATCGCCGATATACTCTTTAGGGACACTGTAATAGTGATTGTTAAGCGATACATAACTGTTTCTCATGACAGTTGCCGTTTTTCGGCTTTTTGATATAAATCTTGTAGTCGGTAATGTATGCAGCCTGTCTTTCTCTACCTCCAGGAAACGCTCCTTACGGCTGTAGCTGCGGTTGTACATTTTTCGACTGTTCAATGCATCCGTATGTTTCATTATTTCTATGTTCAAGGCTTCAAGATCATTGAATTTCAATCCTGTCATCTTTGAATAGACCTCCCTGTAAAGCAGTCTTACGGCATTTTCAACCAAAGCCTTGTCTTTGGGTTTGCGAACTCTTGCCGGAAAGACAACACATCCGTAATGGTCTGCAAATGCAGCAAAGTCATCATTTATTACAGGCTCTATTCCACCGGGCTTTGTTACTGCAGATTTGAGGTTGTCGGGAACTATGGCATTGGGAACACCTCCAAAATAATGGAAAGCATTTTCACATGCCTGGATAAGATATTCTTTCTTTTGCGATGGTACAGCCTCGTAATAAGTAATCTGGCTGCAAGGAAGTATCGCAGCAAAGACTTCTACGGGAATCTTATTCCCTGTATTACTGTCTGAAATATAGAGTTTGTCACCGGCAAAATCCACATACATCTGATCACCCGCTATATGATCTATGCGTCCAACAGGTATTTTTACTTCCTTCTCACGTCTGATATATAAGCAAAATGAACAGTAACTGTAACCTTGAGGACGGTTTTTCAGATATTCCTCATACAAGGACCTTCTTGTTGTTCCACGGGATTTAAGTCGTTTAATGTACTCTGGTATATGTTCTTGAAGATACATATACTCTGCAGATCCTGCTGATTCGTTGTCTGTCTCAGCACTGAAAAGTTCATACAAATGATGCTCGTCCATTTTCAATAGGCGTTCCAGCTCTATACCCATATCTTCGTATATACGGACATACCGTTTTACTGTATTACGTGAAATCAGAAGGGAAGAACTGATACTACGGATACTCATTCCTGACTGGAAACACCGCAGTATGTGCTTGATTCTTATTTTCATTCTTTAAAATTTTTATTCGGTTAATAATACCGGGTTAAAATGCTTTTTAAAGTACAAAAACAAGACTGAAATATGGTAATTCTGTAGGGTCAGTTTTGGTTATAATCCAAGTGGATCAGTTTCGGTTATAAAGGTGGGTCAGGTGACTTTTATAATAATGGGTCAAGTGACTTTATATTTTCCAGGTATGGAGATGCTCATGGCGGATTGTACGGTCTGTTCCGCCGCTGTCCTGCGTCCCTGATAAAGTTCCATGTCCAGACGTTTGCGCAAGTCCTCCGCAAGCATCCTGCCCAGGTCTGTCGCGATACCTTCCACACCTCCGCTGTGCGTATATATCATGGCGGGTTTTCCGTACGGGTCGGTACCCCTCTTTGCATCGGTATGTACGATACGTTCCGTGTGGTAGGCGAAATAGGCGTTCTCCGTCAGTCCGCCGTTATGTTCCGTCTGTATGATGGTCAGTACCCTCTCTTCCTGCGTCAGTTCCTTCTTTTGCAGGTCTTTTTGCAGGATGATCAGGTCGCTGCCGGCTTCCGTACCCGCATTGTCGGTGAACAGGTTGTTGGGCAGGCGGATTGCCGATACCAGATTCGCCTTGCTGAACATCTCGTTCCTGACGGATACCTTCGAGCTGTTCAATACCCCCTGCGAGGTGATGAACGCCACGATGCCGCCGTCACGCACCGCATCCAGACCTTTCAGGAAGAAATAGTCATGGATGGCTTTCTGTGCCGAACGTCTGCCAAAGGATGCGCTGCGGCTGAACTCCGCATCGAACACTCCGAAATCCCCGAAAGGGATATTGGAGATGGCAAGGTCAAAATGGTTCAGAAACGGCTTTTCGATTTTCTCGAAACCCATCGTGCGGATTTTCTGTTCCGGGTAAAGACAGCCCAGCAGCTTGCCCGTCAGCAGGTCCTTCTCGAAAGCCATCACATCCGCCTGCGGCTGGTATTGCAGCACCGCATCCACGAAAGCACCCATACCGGCGGACGGTTCCAGTACGCGGTCGGGACGCACCTTGCGGTCATACAGGGCTTCCGCTATTGCACCCGTAACCTCCGCCGGCGTGTAGAAGGCTGTCAGTACCGATGATTTCAGCGAGTCCACATAACTTTTGTATTCCCTTTCATCCCGGCTGTTCTCACGGATCAGCCGGTGCAGTTCGATGGTCGGGGCAAACAGGTCGAGGTCAGATTTCGCCCAATGGACGGCATCCGTCAGTTCTCTGGCGGGATTCAGTATGCACTTCAGTCCTCCGAAGCCGCAATACCTTTCCAGCAGCACACGTTCACGCGCGGTGGGCGTGCGCTGTTCTCTCTCCAGTGTGAATGCCGTCCGTATCGCCTCGATGTTGTCGCGCAGTTTCTGCTTGCGGTTAAATGCCATACTCCCTCAGGTAAAGGACGACGGCTCCCGTCAGCTCCGTATAGAGCAGGTCATAGTCGGACGACAGGGCGAACTGGTCGTCTGACAGGTCGTAAATGGAGAATACGTTGCCCACAAGCGGCAGCAGTTTCTCTACGAAGCCCTCACGCGCGTCTTCCGGAATCTCTTCATGAAACTCGCTTTCCACGACTTCACGCAGGATGGCGTATCGGGAATAGTGCAGGCCGTGGACGAGTGCGGACATGGCAATCTCCTGCGCACCGTCGGGAGTGTACCCCTCAAGCCTTGCACGCTCATAGGCTTCTGCGGCTTCATCGGCACGCGCCTTCACGAAGGCGGCATCGGAAGCCTGTTCAAACTTGTTTTCCTTGAGATAGTTCAGCAGATACAGACCGTAATAGGAAAGTTCGGTCTGTTCAAGATTCTTCTTGTTCATTTTTACAATGGATTTAGTGATTTGACAAATGTCCGGATATACGGGGAAGGGGAAGAAAAAGGGTAAGTATTCGATAAACTCCCTCGTATATTGGGTAACGTATGTTCATAATGTCGTTTATTCATTTTATCGTTCTATGATTTATTGTTACATCAATTCAACCCAAAGATGTGCGGGTTCTATAGTAATTGATATTATCCCTACTAATGGAGCGGATAAAAGGAAGTTTTTCCCCTTTGCCCCTTATTTTCCTGTGACAAATGTGATAAAGCGATATTTTTATCCCTACTTTCCCGCCATAATTGGTATAAAAGGGTATTCTTTCCCTTATTTTCCCTATTTATCGGGGATAATGAAGATAAAAACGGCACTTTATTCCCTATTTTCCCGTCTTGATTGGCATAAAACGGTAGTTTTCCCGTGTTTAGGCGGGATTTATGAAGGTATCAGGAGTCTTTCTTGGGAGATTCCGGTGGCGTAACGGATAATATCTTGCCACCGGATAACAGATTGTCAGGTAATAATTCGGCCAGATCCATCGAGTAGTCATCGTCATAATCATGTACATGTTCAAGGAAGTAGATCAGCCACGTGCGGAAGTCAGCCCCGGCAGCCTTGCAGCAGCCGAAGAACGAGTAGAGCACCGCTGCATCTTCAGCGGCATCATTATTGCCACAGAACAGGTAATTACGTCTGCCGCACGCGACAGGCCGCACTTTATTTTCTATCTCGTTATTATCCGGTCTGTAGCGACCGTCAAGATGGTATCTGGAGAGTTTGTCGAACCTTCCGTATGTATATTTTATGGCTTTTCCGATAGGACTGCCTTTCATCACTTTGGGATATTCATTGACCAGCCATTTCTCGAAGCGCACAAGTATGGGATATGCAAGACGTGCCCTAAGTTCAGCCCTCTGTTCGTAAGTCAGGCGTTCATCGTCAGCCTTACGCTCCACGTCATAAAGCAACTGTATCTGTGCGAGCGCATAGTCGGCACGCTGCATGTCATTCTTTCTTGCCTCCCAAAAATGTCTGCGTGCATGGGCCCAACAGCCAAGAAGGATAATACCTTTCTTGGCGTCCAGCATCTCGTACCTTTCGTACCCGTCCGTCTGTATGGCTCCCCGGAACTTGCCGAAGAGTTTCAGCACCACCTTTCCACTTCGGGAACCCTTGTCATAGTAAAAGAACTGACGTCCGGTCATGACACTGCGCACAAGCCAGATATAACCTTTGACTGTCTTGTGTCTCTCGTCATTCATCACGGGGATTGTCGTCTCATCCGACTGTATGTAGTCAGTCTGCATCACCAGATCCCATAATCGGAAGTACAGGGGTCTTAGCAGATCCGCCACATCCTTGAACCAGTCGTTGACCGTTGACGCGGGGAGATGTACCCCCACACGTTTGAACTGTTCCAGTTGCCTGTGGAACGGTATGTGATCCACATATTTCCCTATCATCATGTCTGCCAGCAATGAGGCAGAGGCATAGCTCTTTGCTATTGGCATGACGGGAAGCGGGCCGGTCTTGAACTCGTTTGTACCCTTCCGTTTGGCTGTATGGCGCACTATCCTGCGGATATAGAACTTCTCGGGCTCGTGCATAAGGATCTCGGTTACTTCCTCTCCGGGAAGGAGCGTCCACTCCTCCGGATTATACCCTTCGGGATATATATGAACCTCCTCACGCGCAAGATTTTCCGGAAGGGATTTTCTCGTAGGATGTTGCCTCCTCGCTTTTTTACGGGCGATGATCGCTTCTCTGGTAGCCTTCAGCTCCTTTTCCGCTTCCTCTGCGGCTTCAGCCTCCCGGGGAAGCATGTCGAAGCCTTCAAAATCCAGCCAGCGGTCCTGGGCGTCAGGCTTTATGAACTTTTCCGCCTTCTTCCCGTACAACTGCCGTTCAAGATAGGATACACGTTGTTCCAGACTGTTGATTTTTGCTTCCTTTTGGGCGATTATGGCATCCTTGTCAGACAATAAAGCCTCATACACCTCTTTGTCCGCAGCTTTAAGGGGCTGCGTGGACACCATCTCCTTCAACCGGCTGTTTTCTCTATACAGACAGTCGCATTTGTGCATGAGATCCTTTATCAGTAATTCCTTATCGGTTGGCATAATCGTTTAATTATGATGCCAAGATACTAAAAAACAGCCGGAATACGACATTGTATATGTTATAATTTGTTACAACTACAACCCATGGAAACCACTCCTTTTATAACGCCTGACCTTGCTGCCGTCCATTCCTTGAACCATCATCACAAGGTCATTCCAGAAGGTTTCAATCGCTTTAATCCGACCTTCCTCCGTATTTATGACCGGCAGATGGAAGTGCCCCTGTTCCAGTTTCATGTGGTATATCACCAGACCACCATATTCCATATGGAGGATTTTCATACAGGTACAATTCGCATTGATAAAAATGAAAGCGTCACCGTCCCGTACATTCTTTCCCATCTGGTTGGTCACGATGCCGCTAAGCGTATAAAAACTCTTACGCATGTCTGTCGGATACGGGTAAAGATAATATCTGTTGGATTCATTCAAAGAAAACATAGGCTAACGGTTTGAATTCAAAAATATCAGGGTTTGCAATACCTCCGGTGACAAAGGGCTGTTCAAGCGGACTGTGACGCCATTGGGATAGGAGATCTCACATAGCGGCTGGGGAATTGGCGACGGGCTGACCGGAGGTGCAGACAGCAGGGATTTCTCCTTATGGGGAAGACTGATCTGCCCCTTACTGTTTACCTTGACCGGGATAAAGCCGCCTTTGCGCAACAGCTTGGAACGCCACTCGTAGAAACGTTTGGGACGAATACATTCATTCGAACAAAAATCTATAACTGAAAGTCCGCTCGACTTGAAACGGGCATAAATAGATTCAAAATCTTCCATGGTCCATTGATGTGACATAACAATTGAGCTTTTTTACTTTGATTACAAAAGTAATATCACATTTTTAGAATGAAAGGGGGAGTTTATCGAATACTTACGAAAAAGGCACCCGGTATCCCTCCGAGTGCCACCACTAAATCCAAAGTCTTGATCAGTATGATGATTTATGAACCTTGAATCAGTGGCAAAGGTAGTCCAATCCGGATGAAATACGAAATAATTTCCGCTGATAATTCATCCGAAAGGCGGATTACCCCTTACTTCCCATTCCTCACTTTCTCTTTTTGGCGGATGCCGCACCGTCCTTTCTTTCCGGAAAGACAAAACCGGTGTTGAAGTCGGCATCAAAGACCAGGGCGGCATCGAAACGCTTGCCCTGCTTGTTCTTGAATCCCTTCAGGACACCCGTCTTTCCCTTTGTCAGCAGTTCCCTGATTTCATCGTCGGTAAGCATCCTGTTGGCTTTCAGCCTGAATATGGGCAGGCCGCATTCCGTGTTGTCGCATCGTACCACCTTGCCGAAGAACTGCATCCTGCCCGTTCCGCACTTGGGACACGTGCAGCCGGAATCCTTTTTCCCGAACAGCTTTTCGCACGACAGCAGTTCGGAGGTGATGGATGTCGCATATTCCTCAATCTCCTTGCGGAACTTTCCGGCAGGTACCTCTCCGCGTTCGATGCACGCCAGTTCCTTTTCCCATTCGCCGGTCATGGCTACGTCGGCAATGCGCATGGTCTTGACAATGGAATAGAGGGCAAGCCCTTTTTCTGTGGGCACAAGGCATTTCTTCTGCCTTGTCACATATTCGCGGGCAAAGAGCGTTTCAATGACGGAGGCACGGGTGGCGG
>OFMO01001837.1_pt1 | contig 11985 bp, 10 predicted proteins | sample 1541821 | NCBI WGS metagenome assembly OFMO01 (sample SAMN04209253, study PRJEB22552) | human gut metagenome | biome: gut; material: feces | host: Homo sapiens | place: USA: Oklahoma | reverse complement strand
AGCATTGAAGCTAAAAGAATCAGCAGACGCATTAAAGAATATAATTGACACATTAGAGCTGTAAATAGAAAGGGTATAGTTATTTAATTCCCATTTTCACCTTGGGGAAATATTACAAGGAAGATGGGAGAATTGTGCTTCCTTTAGCAGTTCAAGTTCATCATGCGGTATGTGATGGATTTCATATCTGCCGGTTTGTCAATGAACTGCAAGAATTACGCAATTCGTGTTAAATTTTTAAGGTACAAATAAAATCATATATTAATTAACGTGTCTTTTGCCCCCTAATCAGGATAGATAAAAAAATTTCATCAAGAGCCTGTATTTATGACCTTCATCTTTTGAATATATGTAAGGACATTCTTTGGGCAGGCATAAAAATATTTTTTACAACAATTATTTTCAGTGTGGCAGGCGCTGCTGATTTTTTTACAAAAACAATCTTGACAGTGACATTGAAAGCTGCATAATAACATTAACAGAACCCACCACGCCTCTGATTTTTCATGCGCAACCCGGTGGGACTTTCTTATTTATGGGGTGCTTTATGTATCAATATCCAAAACAAATGCAGTGGAATTGCGTAAAATAATAACGCAGACCTAACCAAGCATCTGGCTCAAACCGGTTAGGCTTTCGGCGGAGTGTTACGATAAGCACTTCGCCATTTTTATTTTGATTAAAAACAGCCACCTTTATATATAATCGCACAATTTGAACGAAAACAGCAGCATGCTCATGTGTGAAAATGAAAGTAAAACTTATTAGACGATATAATGTATAAATTCATCCTTTGAAAGAATATTAGCTATTTATAGCATCCATTTAAATAAAGTTATCTGACTAGGAAATAATTGTTGCATCGGCTAAAAAATGATTTGATAGGTAAAAAGATGGCGTTTTTGCCGATAGTGTGATATACTAGTCAGTAGATTAGTACGTTATGGATTTAATTTATAATGGATGGGGGATGGCAGATGAAATACCTTTTAGTTGCTGATATAGCAAAAAAATGGAATATGTCAGAACGCAGTGTTAGAAATTACTGTGCAAAGGGGCGTGTGAACGGTGCGTTTCTCACTGGTAAGACATGGAACATTCCAGAAAACGCAGAAAAACCGGAGCGCATCAACAAAAGAAAAGAAGAACCGATTACGTTGTTGGATATTCTGAAAGAGCAGAAGGCAAGCAAATACTCCGGCGGGATTTATCATAAGACACAGATTGACTTGACCTATAACTCTAACCATATGGAAGGAAGCCGTCTGACGCACGATCAGACCAGATATATCTTTGAAACCAACACCATCGGTGTAGAAAAAGAAGTGCTGAACGTGGATGACGTGATTGAAACAGCAAATCACTTCCGTTGCATTGATGTGATTATTGATCATGCAAAAGCAGCTCTGACGGAGAAGTTCATCAAAGAAATTCACTTGGTTTTGAAGAATGGCACCAGTGATTCCAGAAAAGATTGGTTTGTTGTTGGTGATTATAAGAAACTTCCGAATGAAGTCGGTGGCATGGATACCGCCCTTCCGGAAGAAGTTGCCGATAAAATGAAGGCATTGCTAACGGAATACAACGCCAAAGAAGAAAAGGCCTTTGCGGATATTCTTGACTTCCATGTGAAGTTTGAGCGAATTCATCCGTTCCAGGATGGTAATGGACGTGTGGGCAGATTGATTATGTTTAAGGAGTGCCTGAAATACAATATTGTTCCGTTCATTATTGAGGATAATTTGAAGCTGTTCTATTATCGTGGATTGAAGGAATGGGACAATGAAAAAGGTTATCTGACCGATACCTGTCTGACAGCACAAGATAAGTATAAGGCGTATTTGGATTATTTTAGGATTGAATATTAAACGAGCTAATTTCTAGACTATATAATAGGTAAAATGACTTTTGGGAAAAGGCAAACAAAGAATTGAGTTATAAATGGAGAAAGCGGATATGAATGACAAAAAAGGTGTAATATATATTCTCACAAATCCTTCTTTTCCGGATTATGTGAAAATAGGATATGCAGATGATATAGATAAACGATTGAAACAATTGAATCGCAGCGAATGTATTCCGTTCGCATTCCGAGTATATGCGACATACGAAGTGAATTCAAGATTGTCAGATTTGAAGTTACATGCGATTATTGATAAGTTGAATCCTGATTTACGTTCTGTTGATGAGTTTAATGGTCAGAAAAGAGTGCATGAATTCTACGCAATGAAGCCAGAAGAAGCATACGCAATTTTGGAGGCAATGGCAGAAATTCACGATTGCAAGGAGAATCTGAAATTAGTTGTTCCAAGTGATGTAGAAGCACAGGAGGAACAGTTGGCACAGGAAATTGACACAGAGAGCCATGAAAAAGCGGAGAAATTTTCATTTGCAAAATGTCAGATTTCTGTTGGAGAAGAAATTGAATATTATGATGATCCAAGTATTAAGTGCAAGGTTGTTGGGGACAGAAAGGTGGAGTATCAAGGGAAAGAAATGTCGTTGACGGCTGCTGCAAAACTCATATCTGGAAAGAAATATTCAATTGCAGGTCCGAGATTTTTTAAATATAAAGGCAAGTGGTTAAATGATATTAGGACTCATATAGGATTTTAATTTTTACCAATGATGTTCTGATAATATTTTATTATCAGAACATACGATAAACGAAAGGGGGACGTATTAAATGGCTTCCAATTTTAAATTTTTAGAAACAGAATTTCCAGTTTTAGCGAATTTTGGAAATTTGGCTGAACAGTATTGTTATACAGATCCGAACTCGTGCTTGATGAAATTGGGAATGATTGGAGAAACAATCGTAAACTTGATGTTTACATACGATAAAATTCCTATTCCCTATGATAATTCTGCAGTGAATCGAATCAATGTATTATCTTCAGAAGGTCTCTTAACGAGAGATTTAACTGATATTTTACATGCACTTCGTAAAGTAAGAAATAAAGCTGTTCATGAAAATTATTCTGAAAGTTCAGATTGTTTTGTTTTTTTACAGATGGCATACAGTTTGTCCGAATGGTTTATGCAAACTTATGGTGACTGGAATTACAGACATCAAAATTTTGTAATGCCTGTAAAGGAAGAAGATAAAACAGAGACCCTTGTTGTGAATAAAGCTCAGGAAGAAGAAAAAGAAGAAGATCTTACAAAAGCTGCTGTTGCGTGTGCTGAACAGGCTGAACAGGTAGATAAGAAAGTGCGTTTGAAACAGGCTAATAAAATGGCAAGTCAGCGTCAGAAGTCTGAGGCGGAAACACGCTATATGATTGATGAGCAATTGCGGCAGGTTGGATGGGAAGCTAATACGCAAGAAATCCGCTATTCAAAAGGTGCAAGACCTACGAAAGGTCGTAACATGGCGATTGCTGAATGGCCAACAGATTCCACTGTCAGCAAAAAAGGCTACGCAGATTATGCGCTGTTTGTGGGAACAAAACTTGTCGGTATTATTGAGGCGAAAGCTGAACATAAGGATATTCCATCTGTAATTGATTATCAAGGGAAAGATTATCCGAGAAATATCCGTAAAGAAGATGCCAAATATCAGATTGGTACGTGGGGCGAGTTTAAGGTTCCGTTTACTTTTGCGACAAATGGCAGACCATATCTGGAGCAGTTTAAAACGAAATCCGGTATCTGGCTTTTAGATTTAAGAGAGCCTTCTAATGTTCCTGCGGCATTGCATGGATGGATTAGCCCGAATGGTATTATGGAACGACTGGAAAAAGACATTCAAGCATGTAATAATGCATTGCAGGTAATGTCGTATGACTTATTGACCGATAAGGACGGTTTGAATCTGCGAGAGTATCAGGTAAAAGCTATCAAAGCAGCTGAAAAAGCAGTTATTGATGGACAAAAAGAAGTGCTGATTGCAATGGCAACAGGTACAGGTAAAACGCGTACTGTTTTGGGCATGATTTACCGCTTTTTAAAGACTAATCGTTTTAAACGTATCTTGTTCCTTGTTGATAGAACCTCCTTGGGAGATCAAGCTTCAGACGTTTTTAAGGAAGTAAAACTTGAAGAACTGATGACTCTTGATGAGATCTATAATATTAAGGGATTGGATGAGAAAACTGTAGATAAAGAAACTCGTATTCAGGTTGCTACTGTTCAGAGTATGGTAAAACGTATTCTTTATAACGAAGGACAGGCAATGCCATCCGTAACAGATTTCGACTTGATTATTATTGATGAGGCTCACCGTGGGTATATATTAGATAAAGAAATGTGCGATGTAGAAGTTCTGTATCGTGATCAGCGTGATTACCAGAGTAAATATCGCACGGTAGTTGAGTATTTTGATGCTGTGAAAATTGCCCTTACTGCAACTCCAGCATTACATACAACAGAAATTTTTGGTCAGCCAGTATTCAAATACACTTACCGAGAAGCTGTTATAGAGGGATATCTTGTTGATCATGATGCGCCACATCATTTGGAAACAAAACTCAGTACAGGTGGTATTCATTATAAATTTGGTGATACTGTGACTGTATATGATCCAGTTACTGGTGAAGTGACTAATAGTGAATTACTTAATGATGAACTAGATTTTGATGTTGAAAATTTCAACAAGCAGGTTATCACAGAGAACTTTAACAGAACTGTCCTGACGGAAATTGCAAGAGATATCGACCCGGAAAATCCGGAAGAACAGGGAAAAACTCTTATTTATGCAGTTGATGATCAGCACGCAGACATGATAGTTTCGATCCTGAAAGAAATATATTCAGAAACAGGAGTTGATAACAATGCTATTATGAAGATTACTGGTAGCGTTGGCGGTGGTAATCCTAAAAAGGTGGCAGAAGCAATTAAACGTTTTAAAAATGAACGTTTTCCAAGCATTGCTGTTACCGTTGATTTACTTACAACCGGTATTGATGTACCAGAAATTACAACACTGGTATTTATGCGTAGAGTGAAATCCCGTATTCTTTTTGAACAGATGTTGGGTCGAGCTACCAGATTGTGTTCGAAAATTCATAAAACCCACTTTGAGATTTATGATCCAGTAGGTGTTTATGATTCTTTAGAACCGGTGAACACAATGAAGCCTGTTGTGACGAATCCCACAACTACTTTTACACAACTTCTGGACGGATTAGAAGAAGTAGCTGAAAAAGATGTTATTCAGGCTCAGATAAACCAGATCATTGCAAAGCTTCAGCGTAAAAAGCGTCGTATGGATGAAAAAACGATGGAGCAGTTTATCAGTATGGCTGATGGAATGGATCCTACTCAGTTTATCGTTGAGATCGAAAAGCAGACTCCGGAAAATGCGAAAAAAAGTTTGCTTGCTTATAGAGATATGTTTGAGTATATTCAGCAAACTAGTGCAAACGGTAAAAATCCGGTGGTTATTTCTGAGGAAGAAGATGAATTAACAAAACATACAAGGGGTTACGGCAATTCTGATAAACCCGAAGACTATTTGGACGCTTTCTCTGAATATGTTACAACTCATATGAATGAAATTGCTGCACTGAGCATCGTCTGCACCAGACCAAAGGATTTGACAAGGGATGCACTAAAAGCATTGAGATTAACTCTTGATAGAGAAGGATTTACAACACAACAGTTGAATACAGCAATATCGGAGCTTACGAATGAAGAAATTGCTGCTGATATTATTAGCCTTATTCGTAGGTATGCCATTGGTTCTGCGCTTATTAGTCATGAAGCAAGAATACGCAGAGCAGTAGATAAATTGAAAAAAGCTCATAATTTTTCAAAACAGGAAATGAGCTGGATAGGACGTATGGAAAAATATTTGATGGAAGAATCTGTACTGAATGTTCAGGTGTTTGACGAAGATAGCCGCTTTAAAAGCAATGGTGGATTTGTTAAAATCAATAAGATTTTCCAGAACCAATTAGAAAAAATTGTACTTGAATTAAACGAATATCTTTATGATGACGGAGGTAGAGTTGCATAATGACAACACAAGAAATTGTTTCAAAGCTTTGGAATCTCTGTAATGTACTCAGAGATGATGGTATCACATATCATCAGTATGTTACCGAATTAACTTATATTTTATTCCTGAAAATGGCAAAGGAAACTGGTGCTGAATCACAGATTCCTGAGGCATACCGTTGGGATAATCTTTCATCCAAAAGCGGAATTGAACTAAAAAAATTCTATAAAGAATTATTGACACATCTAGGTGAAGACTGCACCGGTCGTGTACGTGAAATTTATCAAGGTGCAGCAACAAATATTGATGAACCGAAAAACCTTGAAAAAATTATTACTACTATTGATGGGCTTGATTGGTTTTCAGCAAGAGAAGAAGGACTGGGTAATCTTTACGAAGGTCTTTTGGAAAAGAACGCTAACGAGAAGAAATCTGGCGCAGGTCAGTATTTTACCCCTCGTGTATTGATCGATGTAATGACAAAATTAGTGAAACCACAACCGGGAGAACGCTGTAATGATCCTGCCTGCGGAACCTTTGGTTTTATGATTTCTGCCAGCCAGTATGTTCGATCTCAGACAGATGATTTCTTTGATTTAGATGCTGATACAGCTAAATTTGAAAGGGAAGAAGCATTCACTGGCTGTGAGTTGGTGCATGATACGCACCGTTTGGCATTGATGAACGCTATGCTGCATGATATTGAAGGAAAAATTACACTGGGTGACACGCTCTCCAATGCGGGTATGAGTATGAAGGATTATGATGTTGTATTAACTAATCCACCTTTCGGTACTAAAAAAGGCGGAGAGCGTGCAACACGTGATGACTTTACATTTCCAACAAGCAATAAGCAGCTGAACTTCCTTCAGCATATTTACCGTAGTTTGAAAGCAAACGGCAAAGCACGTGCCGCAGTAGTCCTGCCGGATAATGTTCTTTTTGCTGATGGTGATGGCGAACGAATCCGTCTTGACTTAATGGATAAATGTAACTTACATACGATCCTCCGTCTGCCTACCGGTATTTTCTACGCCCAGGGTGTTAAAACGAATGTGCTATTTTTTACTCGTGGCAAAACAGAAAAGCACAACACAAATTCATTACTGCTCAGCACTGCAAATAATTCAGAAATTGCATCTCTCAATCTTTCGGATGAGATGAAAATTGGGGAATTAGTAATCAATCCGAAAAGCAGGAGCGTTACTAGAATGGGCCAAGCGGTTTCCCTGACTCCTAAGGAGTTTGATATCCTGTATTTTCTGGCGGAAAACAGAGGAGAAGTATTTACAAAAGAGCAGATCTATAAGGCAGTATGGTCTGAAAATTATCTTTTAGATGACAGTAATATCATGGCATTTATTCGAAAATTGCGAAAGAAGATTGAACCGAATCCGGATGAACCAAAGTTTATACTTACGATTTGGGGGATCGGATATAAATTTAATGATAAGGTGTAAAACAGGCGGGCTGAAAGCAGTCCGCCAAATTTTTTGTAATTTACGCGAACAACGAGCCAAAGTCCGTGCTTGCACGAGGCCTTGGCGACTGTCGCGATAACTATGAGAAACTCGCGGAGTGTGTTTCTCATAGTTCTTGCTAAATCGCAAGGAAATCGCAAGATTTTGGTCATGTGATTCTCCTTGCTTTTTTTGTATTCTGTAAGAGGTCGAAGGGAGGCGGTATGTATGGTATACACAGATTTTGTTTTAAGAATTTCTTTATCCGTGTTGCTTGGATTTTTTATCGGATTGGAAAGGCAGTTGACCGGGCATCCAGCTGGAATACGGATCAATGTACTGATCTGTATGGGAACCAGTTTTTTTACTTTATTTCCAATGCTTTATGGTTCCGATCAGGTGTTTCGTGTAGGAAGCAGCATTATCTCCGGTGTTGGATTCCTATGCAGTGGTGTGATCTTTAAAGACAGCGGTACGGTAAGAGGAATGAATACAGCAGCAACACTTTGGTGTACAGCGGCAATTGGTATTCTTGCCAGCACAGGAATGTTTATAATGGCAGTTTCTGCAGCAGGCATTTTGATTGGTTCAAATCTGATTCTGCGTCCGCTTGCAAGAAAACTTAATCCGATTGCTGTAGGAGATGAATCTGAAAAAGAATACTGCATCACAGTACTTTGTCAGGAAGATGCAGAACAGGAAATACGACTTTTACTGATCAGCAGCAATTCCAGTAAGACATTGTATCTGAATCATCTGGAAAGTGGAGATGTTGTGGGGGATAAAGTCGAGATCATAGCGAAGTATTGTTCTGCAGGAAAATCGAAAAGCAATGTTCTGGAAGGTATTGTCGGTCAGGCATTGGAACTTCCGGAAGTAATCAGTGCAGGTTGGGAGGTGTTGTAGTTGAAAAAAATCAAAAGTGAAAGAGGGATAATTTTTTTCATTCTTTATATTTTATTCACTGCAGCATGCAGTTGTGTGAGTCTTATATTTCCGGCTCACCAAATTTTGGTGATACAGGTCTGGTATCAAATATCTGTGGTTGTTTGGATTTTTTTAGCAGTTACGATGGTGAAATTGCTTATCAGGCTTCAGAAAATAAATAAGCTCATAACGAGAGGAATCAATGAAAGGAGAAGAAAACCATGAATTTAACCTGTATCTTTTTTGGTATCATTTTCACGATTGCCGGTTTTATGTTTGCATGTGGAAAAGGCCATATTCATTTATCTTCCTGGAAAAACATGACGCAGGAAGAGAAAGAAAAGATTAAAATTGTGCCGCTTTGCCGTAATATCGGTGAAGTCATTGCATTAAACGGTCTGATTTTTCTGCTGAAAGGTCTATGGCCAGGCTTTGAAAATCACTGGTTTGTGACTGCTATGATCGCATGGTTTATTGTGGCGGGATTTGATCTTTGGTATATCGAGAAAAGTGATCGATATTATAAAAAATAATGGTAAAACAAGGAGGTAGGATCAATGAATAAGAAAGAAAATCGTATGGCTGTTCGTCAGGCAGCACAGCAGGCTGTGATCCGTGACGAGCAAAACCACCGCATCGAACATGCGGCAACCAATCCGATCAAGGAGGTTTTAAAGAGTCTGCACACAACACTTCGCGGACTGGATGCAGAAAATGTATCGGTAAGCCGTACCAAATATGGAACGAATAAAGTAACTCATGAGAAGAAACAATCCCTTGCGAAACGTCTGGCAGGAGCATTTATCAATCCGTTTACAGCAATTCTTTTCTGTCTGGCAGTCGTGTCTACTATGACAGATATGGTATTTCCATATTTTTCTCTATTAGGAAGTTCACCGGAAGATTTTGATTCATTAACAGTGGTAATCATTTTGACAATGGTTATGATCTCCGGTACGCTTCGTTTTGTACAGGAATCCAGAAGTGGAAATGCAGCAGAAAAACTGTTATCCATGATCACAACTACTTGCACCGTCACAAGAAGAGAACAGGAAAAAATTGAGATTCCTATGGACGATCTGGTTGTAGGAGATATCGTACATCTTTCAGCAGGAGACATGATCCCAGCAGATGTCCGTATTCTGGATGCCAAAGACTTATTTATCAGTCAGGCAAGCTTAACAGGTGAAAGCGAACCGGTGGAAAAGACACCGAAGGTATGTGCACAGAAAGAAAGCATCACCGATTACAGCAATATTGCTTTTATGGGAAGTAATGTCATTTCCGGAAGTGCAACTGCAGTGGTTGTCTGTACCGGAGATCGTACCCTGTTTGGTTCAATGGCATCTGCGATTGCAGGTGAAGCAGTTGAGACTAGCTTTACCAAAGGTGTGAATGCAGTGTCATGGGTTCTGATCCGTTTTATGCTTGTTATGGTTCCACTGGTATTCTTTATCAATGGTATTACTAAGGGAGATTGGCTGGATGCTTTCCTGTTTGGTATATCCGTTGCTGTCGGACTGACCCCGGAGATGCTGCCGATGATTGTAACAACCTGCCTTGCAAAAGGTGCCGTTTCCATGAGCAAAAAGCAGACGATTGTTAAGAATCTGAATTCTATCCAGAATTTCGGTGCCATTGACATTCTCTGTACAGATAAAACAGGAACACTGACACAGGATAAGGTTGTGTTGGAATATCACCTGAATGTGAATGGAGAAGATGATACAAGAGTACTGCGCCATGCATACTTAAACAGCTACTTCCAGACCGGTTATAAAAACCTGATGGATTTGGCAATCATTCACAGAACAGAGGAAGAAGAGGCGGCAGATCCAAAGCTTCTTGACCTGTCTGAAAATTATGTGAAGGTAGATGAGATTCCATTTGATTTTACACGTCGTCGTCTGACTACGGTAGTACAGGATAAAAAAGGAAAGACACAGATGGTAACAAAAGGCGCAGTAGAAGAAATGCTTTCTATTTGTTCTTTTGCGGAGTGCGATGGTACTGTGCAGCCACTTACTGAAGAAGTTCGTGGGCGTATTCTTAAAACCGTCGATGAATTAAATGATAAAGGATTCCGTGTGCTTGCTATTGCGCAGAAAAGTAATCCTTCTCCAGTTGGAGCTTTTGGCATAAAAGATGAGTGTGAGATGGTACTAATCGGATATCTTGCATTTCTTGATCCACCGAAGGAATCTACAGCAGATGCGATTCGGGCATTGAAAGCACACGGTGTAACAACGAAGATCCTGACAGGTGATAATGATAAAGTAACACGTACCATCTGTAAGCAGGTTGGACTGGAGGTGCGCAACATGCTTCTTGGTTCTGATCTCGATCATATGACAGATGAGCAGCTTGCAAAAGCAGTAGAGACAACAGAAGTATTCGCAAAGCTCACGCCGAATCAGAAAGCACGTGTGGTTTCCGTTCTCAGAGAAAACGGTCATACGGTTGGATTTATGGGAGATGGAATCAATGATGCTGCCGCTATGAAAGCAGCTGATATCGGAATCTCTGTAGATACTGCAGTCGATGTGGCAAAAGAATCCGCAGATATCATTCTGCTGGAAAAAGATCTGATGGTTCTGGAAGAGGGAATCATAGAAGGACGTAAAACCTATGCCAATATGATCAAGTATATCAAGATGACAGCGTCCTCTAACTTTGGAAATATGTTTTCTGTATTAGCAGCTTCGGCACTTTTACCATTCCTTCCAATGATGAGTGTGCATCTGATTTTCCTGAACCTGATCTATGACCTGTCCTGTACCGCAATCCCATGGGATAACGTAGACGAAGAGTTTATTGCAAAACCACGTAAATGGGATGCTTCCAGTGTGGGTAGCTTTATGATCTGGATTGGACCTACAAGTTCGATTTTTGATTTTACAACTTATATATTCATGTACTTTGTATTCTGCCCGTTATTTGTATCAAAAGGCATTTTATTCAATGATCTGGCAGCCCATTACAGCGGTGTAGAGCTTGCTACTATGCAGGCACGTTATATCGGAATGTTCCAGGCTGGATGGTTTGTGGAATCTATGTGGAGCCAGACATTAGTCATTCACATGATTCGCACACCAAAGCTTCCGTTTATCCAGAGCCGTGCATCAGCACCGGTAACATTGCTTACCATGACAGGTATTGCAGTTCTGACTGTGATTCCGTTCACACCATTTGGAGCTGCACTTGGTCTTGTTGCTTTACCGGCATCATATTTTGCATATCTGATCCCATGTATTCTGCTGTACATGATGCTGGCAACAAGCTTGAAAAAAGCATATGTCCGCTATTATGGCGAACTGCTCTAGGAGGTAGAAAGAATGAATTGGAAAGAATTATGGATGACACTTTTTGGAACTTGTGAATGGCTCGGACTCAATATGGGATTCTGGGTATCAATGGCTGTTGTGCTGTTGATCGTAATACTCATGAATGTGGTATTCTGGGGAATAAAGCCAAAGAATAAAAAATAGTATGGTTGAAAATAAACTGTACCCTAGATAGTGGACAGTTTAAAAAGTGGTCTAGACAGTTACTTTTTAAGCTATTATCCCAAAGACATATAATATATAGGCTCGAATGGTGAAAGTGCCCATTTGGGCCTATTATTGTATGAATTCATGTGTTACAACCAGAGCA
>OFMO01001825.1_pt1 | contig 12101 bp, 7 predicted proteins | sample 1541821 | NCBI WGS metagenome assembly OFMO01 (sample SAMN04209253, study PRJEB22552) | human gut metagenome | biome: gut; material: feces | host: Homo sapiens | place: USA: Oklahoma | reverse complement strand
AGCCGGTATGAGATTCATCTGGAGAATGCTCTTACTGAGCTCACAGATGTGAAGAATCTTTCTCCTTATCTTGAAATCAATCCTTATAAAGAAGCTTTAAGCACAGTCGGAAGCTTCTATGAAGAGGTTGAGAACCCGGAGCAGGCTTCTGCGAAGAAGCTGCCAATCGAAAAAGCTCTCTCTTTCGTACAGCAGATCAAAGATGAAGCGGATGTCCTTAACAAGACCCGTCAGGAACTGGAAGAGAAACGTGATTCTCTGGCAGAATCACTTCGTATTATCTATCCTTTCCGAAATGTAGACTTTGATGTGCAGTCAATCCTGAAAATGCGTTATATCCATTATCGCTTTGGACGGATCGAGAAAGATTATTTCGATAAATTTAAAACATACATTTATGATAATCTGGATACGATTTTCATTAAATGTGATGAAGATGACCGTTATATCTGGGGAATTTATTTTGTTCCCGTTCATGAAGCGCAGCGGATCCATGCCGTATATTCTGCTATGCACTTTGAAAAAATCTTTGTACCGGATCAGTATGATGGAACTGCCAAAGCTGCATACACAGCACTTGAAGCGCAGTACAAGAAAACAATTGCAGATCTTGATGCGAACAAAGCGGCAAGAAAAGCTTTCTTCAGAAAAAATGCATCCGACATTGTTTCCTGCAAACATACACTTTCCCAGTTTTCAAGAAACTTTGATATCCGTAAACTGGCAGCATGCACACATGGGGACAATAAGGGAGAGGCAGCAGTCGATTATAAGCCGAAGGAACCATTTTATATCCTTTGTGGCTGGATGACAGAGAAGGATGCCAAAGCTTTCCAGAATGATATTTCCGGAGATTCCCGTATTTTCTGTCTGATTGATGAGAATGAGCAGGAGGATGCCCATAAGACACCGCCTACCAAGCTGAAGAATCCCAAGCTTTTCAAGCCATTCGAAATGTACACCAAAATGTATGGCCTTCCGGCTTATGGAGAGATGGATCCAACCTGGTTTATCGCCATTACTTATTCCTTTATTTTCGGCGCAATGTTCGGAGATGCAGGACAGGGTCTGGTTTTATTGATCGGCGGATATCTTCTTTACAGATTCAAGCATATTGATCTTGCCGGAATCATCAGCTGTGCAGGTATCTTTTCCACATTCTTTGGCTTCATGTTCGGCAGCGTCTTCGGATTTGAGGATATTATAGAGCCTGTATGGTTAAGGCCTATGGATGCCATGATGAATGTGCCTTTTATCGGAAAACTGAATACCGTATTTATTATCGCTATTGGCTTTGGTATGGGAATCATTCTTCTGTGTATGATTTTTAATATTATGAATTCCCTGAAAGCAAAGGATACAGAGAAAGTATGGTTTGATACCAACTCTGTTGCAGGCCTTGTATTCTATGGATCCGCAGTGATTGTAATTGCATTGTTCATGACAGGCCATAAGCTTCCTGGCGGTATTGTTCTTTGCATTATGTTTATCCTTCCGCTGCTTGTAATGTTCTTAAAAGAGCCTCTTACAAACCTTGTGGAAAAGAAGCCGGCAGCCTTTGAAGGCGGTGTGGGAATGTTTATTGTTCAGGGATTTTTCGAGATGTTCGAAGTCCTTTTGAGCTATTTCTCCAACACACTTTCTTTCGTGCGTATCGGAGCTTATGCAGTCAGCCATGCAGCTATGATGCAGGTTGTACTGATGCTGGCCGGTGCCGAGAACGGAAGCCCGAACTGGGTAGTGATTGTTCTCGGAAATATTTTCGTATGCGGTCTTGAGGGTCTGATCGTTGGTATCCAGGTACTGAGACTTGAGTATTACGAGATGTTCAGCCGTTTCTACAAAGGAAGCGGAAGAAAATTCGAGCCGTTCCGTTCTGATGCGGAGGCAAAGTAAACTGCCGCTGGTAGTGAAATATTTATCAAATGTCTCTGTGAAATGCAGTGACATTACAAATGTTAAAACACGAGGAGGTCAATTATCATGACAGTTATGACACAGATTATCTTAGCAGTAGCGCTTGTATTAAGCATTATCGTTCCATTTGGTTATTATTTCATCGGCGAGAAGAGCCGTGGACGTTATAAAACAACAATCGCAACAAACGCATTTTTCTTCTTTGGTACCATGTTAGTAGCAGCAATGGTTATGTTTGCAGGAAGCTCTTCTGTACAGGCTGCAACAGGCGCTGATGCAGGTATTGCAACAGGTCTTGGATATATTGCAGCAGCTCTTGTTACAGGTCTTTCCTGTATCGGTGGTGGTATTGCCGTAGCCAGTGCGGCAAGTGCAGCTCTTGGTGCAATCAGCGAGGATCAGAGCATTCTTGGTAAATCCCTTATCTTCGTAGGTCTTGCCGAAGGTGTTGCTCTTTACGGTCTGATCATTTCCTTCATGATCATCGGTAAATTATAATTATGAAAATGTTTTTGATCAGTGACAACATCGATACCTGCACAGGGATGAGACTGGCAGGTGTGGAAGGCGTGGTAGTCCATGAGCGTGACGAACTGAAGGACGCTCTGGAAAAAGCAATCGCCAACAAGGAAATCGGGATTCTCCTTCTGACCGAGAAATTCGGCAGGGAGTTTCCCCAGATCGTGGACGATGTAAAGCTGAACCATAAAACGCCTTTGATCATCGAAATCCCTGACAGGCATGGTACAGGCCGTAAACCTGATTTTATTACCGGATATGTTAACGAAGCCATTGGCTTAAAGTTATAGGCAGGAGAAGACCAAGCATGACAATTGAAGAAAAACTGCAGCATTTCTACGACACTTCCGTTGCGGAAGCCCAGACAGAGGCTGAGAATACACTGGAAGCCCATAAGAAGAGTCTGGAAGAAATGTTTAAAAAGCATAAAGAATCAAGAAAAATGGATGCCGAGGCACAGATCAAGGCAGAGACAGAAAATGCTACCCGAGAGGTAAACAAGGCACTTTCTGCTGAGCAGCTGACTTTAAGACGTGACTGGACAGCCAAACAGAATGAGCTTAGAAATGAGCTTTTTGTAGAGGTTAAGAATCATCTGGAGGACTTTATGGAGAGCCCTGAATATCAGGATTATCTTTGTACAAGAATCCAGAAGGCAAGAGAATTTGCGGGAAATGATGAAATCTTCATCTATCTTTCCCCGGAAGATACAGCATTACAGCGTTCTATCGTTGCAAAGACAGGATTTACAGTTGAGATTTCCAAGGAGCCGTTTATGGGCGGTATCAAAGCTACCATCCCGGCGAAAAATATCCTGATCGACAATTCTTTCATGAGCGCTTATGAGAAGCTGAAAAAAGAATTCAAATTTGACGGAGGGCTGAGCCATGAATAAAACAGGTATTATCTACGGCGTTAACGGTCCTGTTATTTATCTGAAAGGCGACCCGGGATTTAAGATTTCCGAGATGGTTTATGTTGGACCTGAGAAGCTGGTCGGTGAGGTCATTGGTCTGAAAAAGGGCATGACTACCGTACAGGTTTTCGAGGAGACAACAGGACTGAAGCCAGGCGATACAGTAATGGGAACAGGCGATGCTATTTCCGTTCTTCTGGGACCTGGAATCATTCATAACATTTTCGATGGTATCCAGCGTCCTCTGGAGGAGATTGCAAAATCCTCCGGAAAATATATTTCCCGTGGTGTCAGTGTTGATTCCCTTGATACTGCTAAGAAATGGGATGTTCATGTAACTGTTAAAGTTGGAGATATGGTAAGTGCAGGTACTATCATTGCCGAGACTCAGGAAACAGCTTCCATTCTTCATAAATCCATGGTTCCGCCAACAATCGGAGAGGCTGAGGTTATCAAGGCAGTTCCGGACGGAGCATATACTATCCTTGATCCGATTGTAACGGTTCGTCTTTCTGACGGCAGCGAGCGTGACATCGCTCTTGCACAGAAATGGCCCATCCGTGTGCCAAGACCTACCTACAAACGTTTCCCTGCAAGTGTGCCGCTTGTAACCGGACAGCGTATTCTGGATACCCTTTTTCCAATTGCAAAGGGTGGTACAGCAGCGATTCCTGGCGGTTTCGGTACTGGAAAAACCATGACACAGCACCAGATCGCAAAGTGGTCTGACGCAGATATCATTATCTATATTGGATGTGGTGAGCGTGGAAACGAGATGACACAGGTTCTGGAGGACTTCAGTAAACTGATCGACCCGAAATCCGGAAACCTGATGATGGACCGTACCACTCTGATCGCCAATACATCAAACATGCCTGTTGCAGCCCGTGAGGCTTCTATTTATACAGGTGTTACACTGGCTGAGTATTATCGTGACATGGGTTATGACGTTGCCATCATGGCAGACTCCACTTCCCGTTGGGCTGAGGCTCTTCGTGAGTTATCCGGACGTCTGGAGGAAATGCCTGCCGAGGAAGGTTTCCCGGCTTATCTGGCTTCCAAGCTTTCCGCTTTCTATGAGAGAGCGGGTATGATGCAGAACTTAAATGGAACAGAGGGTTCTGTTTCTATCATCGGTGCAGTTTCCCCACAGGGTGGTGACTTCTCCGAGCCTGTTACACAGAATACAAAGCGTTTCGTCCGTTGTTTCTGGGGACTGGATAAATCTCTGGCTTATGCCCGTCATTTCCCGGCTATCCACTGGCTCACAAGCTATAGTGAGTATCTGGAGGATTTAACCCCATGGTACAGAGATAATGTTTCCGCTAAATTTGTAAGTGACCGTAATCAGCTGATGGCGATTCTGAACCAGGAGAGCTCTCTGATGGAAATCGTTAAGCTGATCGGTAGTGATGTCCTTCCGGATGACCAGAAGCTGACTCTGGAGATCGCAAGGGTTATCCGTCTTGGTTTCCTTCAGCAGAATGCGTTCCATGCAGAGGATACCTGTGTACCGATGAGCAAGCAGTTCAATATGATGGAGATCATCCTTTATCTGTACGAGAAGTGCCGTTCCCTTGTAAATCAGGGAATGCCGGTTTCCGTACTGAAGGAGGACAATATTTTTGAGCGTGTTATTGCTATCAAATATGATGTTCCGAATAACAAACCTGAGATGTTTGACCAGTATAAGGCTGACATCGACAGATTCTATGATAACGTATTAGAGAGAAACGGCTGATAGGGAGGTAAGTTTTTTATGGCAATCGAATATTTAGGCCTTAGTGAAATAAACGGCCCTCTTGTAGTTCTGGAAGGCGTTAAAAACGCTTCCTACGAGGAAATCGTCTCCTTCCGTATGGATGACGGTACCGAAAAGCTTGGCCGTATTATTGAAATATACGAAGATAAAGCAGTAATTCAGGTTTTCGAGGGTACAGATAATATGTCCCTTGGAAACACTCATACACGTCTTAGCGGTCATCCTATGGAAATCGGGCTTTCCCCGGAAATCCTGGGACGTACCTTTAACGGTATTGGACAGCCAATTGATGGGCTGGGCGAGATCACACCGGAGGTAAGCCTGAACATCAATGGTCTGCCGCTGAACCCGGTTACCCGTGAGTATCCGCGTAACTACATCAATACCGGTATTTCTGCAATTGATGGTCTGACCACCCTGATTCGTGGACAGAAGCTTCCGATTTTCTCCGGAAACGGTCTTCCACATGATAAGCTGGCTGCACAGATCGTGCGTCAGGCATCTCTGGGTGCTGATTCCGATGAAAATTTCGCCATTGTGTTTGCTGCAATGGGTGTTAAGTATGATGTTGCAGAGTTTTTCCGCAGAACCTTTGAGGAGAGCGGTGCTTCCGACCACGTTGTTATGTTCCTGAACCTGGCAAATGACCCTACTGTTGAGCGTCTTCTGACTCCGAAGATCGCCCTGACTGCAGCAGAGTATCTTGCTTTTGAAAAAGGTATGCATATTCTGGTTATCCTTACAGATATTACTTCTTTCTGTGAGGCAATGCGTGAGGTTTCTTCTTCAAAAGGTGAGATTCCTTCCCGTAAGGGTTATCCTGGATACCTTTACAGTGAACTGGCTACTTTATATGAGCGTGCCGGTATTGTTTCCGGTGGTACAGGTTCCGTTACACAGATCCCGATTCTGACCATGCCTAATGATGATATTACCCATCCGATCCCTGACCTTACCGGTTATATTACTGAGGGTCAGATCGTTCTGGACAGACAGCTTCATGGACAGGGTATTTACCCGCCAATCAATGTTCTGCCGTCTCTTTCCCGTCTGATGAAGGATGGTATTGGTGAGGGCTTCACAAGAGCAGACCATCAGGATGTTGCCAACCAGCTGTTTTCCTGTTATGCAAAGGTTGGAGATGCCAGAGCCCTTGCTTCTGTTATCGGTGAGGATGAGCTTTCTCCTCTGGATAAGAAGTATCTGCAGTTTGGTAAGGCATTTGAGGCTGAGTTTGTCGGTCAGACAGATACAGAGAACAGAAGTATTATCGATACTCTGAATAAAGGCTGGGAGCTTCTTGGCATGCTTCCGAAGGATGAGCTTGACCGTATTGATACTAAGATTCTGGATCAGTATTATCACGAGACTACCAAATAAAGAGTGAGGTGACTTGAATGGATCCGAATACCTTTCCTACCAAGGGTAATTTAATTCTGGCTAAGAATTCACTTGCTCTTTCCCGTCAGGGTTATGAACTGATGGATAAGAAGCGTAATATTCTGATTCGTGAGATGATGAATCTGGTTGATCAGGCGAAGGATATCCAGGGACAGATTGACGAGACGTTCCGGACTGCGTATGAGGCTTTGCAGAAAGCGAATATGGAGATGGGTATCGCGTTTGTGGATCAGATTTCCCATACGGTGCCGGTGGAGAATTCTATTCGTATTAAGACACGTAGTGTTATGGGTACGGAGATTCCGCTGGTGGAGTATGATAAGTCGGGAAATGTGCCGACATATGCTTATTATAGTACGAAGATGTCTCTGGATGAGGCGAAGGCGGCTTTTGAGAGGGTGAAGGATCTTTCCATTAAGCTGTCTATGATTGAGAATTCAGCGATTCGGCTGGCTAGTAATATTAAGAAGACTCAGAAGAGGGCGAATGCGCTGAAGAATATTACGATTCCGAAGTTCGAGGCTCTGACCAAGGATATTTCCAATGCTTTGGAGGAGAAAGAGAGAGAGGAATTTACCAGACTTAAGGTTATTAAGAGAATGAAGCAGGGTGCGTGATGGCGCCCTGTTTTTTTCTGTCATTAAGGTACGTGAGAGGAAGGTGGTGTCGGCTGGGAGCGATGCCAAAATGGGCGTTTGACTGCGTCGCCTATTGTCCCTAAGAATTGCAAACTCGCCCTTGCAGGGCTCAGACAGTGCAATTCTTAGGGACGCTATACTCGTCAAACGCCCATTTTGGCAAAGCCCCCAGCCGACACCACCTTCCTCTCACTGTGTACTGGCGAAGGGGAAAACAGGACGGCGGCTGCAGGTGGGAGTAGTTGAAGGAGGGGAGGAAGTGACGCAGCGCCTGGGAAGAGAGGCGGATGGTAATTACGTTTGCTTAGCGTTGTGTACTGGTAGGAAACGTTGGCTGATTCCTTTTGGGGAGATTTTCGTGTTTACTATATTGTATTCTTTTGTATATTTTTAGTTAGCTTTCTTCTTGAGTTCTGTCAAAAATCATTTCTGTTATGTGTATTCTTTGAGTGGAGTATATTTCGCCTAAATTTGTTTGTTGCGGCATATTCTTTTGGGGGAGTTCACAGTTTCTTACCAGGTTGACCATGGAATGAACACAGTTTTCCCATTAATTGCACACATTTGGTCTGTATATTATTAGCCATAAGGAACACAAAACAAAATGATCCGGATGGAGAGAATGAGGACTTTGGAAGGGTTGAATGAATACAGAAAGGAAATGAATGGGTATGAAACGTAGATATTTAGCTGTTTTAATGGGAATTATGGTAGCAACAACTTCTGTTCCGGCTATGGTTTATGCGGAGGATAGTAAGACGGAGACGGCTGCGGATGCGGCGAATGATGAAAGTGGTGAGGCAGATGCTTCGGGTGAGAGTAGTGACGAGAGTCAGGAGAATATGGTACTTGGTGAGGTTAAGTCGGTTTCTGATTCGGAGATTACCATTGCAGTTGGGACTATGAAAGAGATGGGTCAGCCTGGTGGAGATGGACAGAATGGCGGAGCACCGGATGGAAATGGCCAGGGCGGGGATGCTCCTTCTATGTTGGATCTGACTGGCGAGGAGCAGACGATTACAATTACTGCGGATACAGTGATCACAAAGCAGGCAGGCGGTATGCAGCCTGGCGGAGATGGACAGAATGGCGGTGCGCCAGAGAAGCCGGAAGGTGATGGACAGAGTTCTGATTCTTCTGATGGAGCAAGTGACAGTCAGGACGCAGCTGACGATAACCAGGAAAGTGAGAATACAGATAGCCAGGATGGAGAAGAGCCGGAAAAACCAGACGGTAACGGACAGTCCGCAGAGGCTGAGGAGATTTCACTTTCTGACATTCAGGAGGGCGATATCGTTTCTATCACTTTAGATGAGGATGGAAATGCTGCTTCCATTACTGTAATGTCCATGGAAATGGATGGTCAGGGCCAGCCTGGCGGTGATGGACAAGGCGCTCCAGGACAGGGAGGCCCTGGTGGACAGTCTCAAGGTGTGGACAGTTATACTGCGGTAAATGAGTATATAGAAGATACAACTGTATCAAATGAGACAATTGAGTCAACAGGAACTGACGAGAATGCAGCATTGATTTCTTCCGGAGCAAACGTAACCCTTGATAATGATACCATTACAAGAACTTCTGCAGACAGCCAGGGCGGAGACAATTCCAGCTTCTATGGTGTAGGAGCTGCTGTTCTGGCAACAGATGGTACTGCTTATGTGAAAGATGGCAGCGTGACTACAGATGCAGCAGGTGGTGCAGGGCTTTTTGCATATGGTGATGGAACTGTATATGCTTCTGGTACAATTGTGAAAACGACTCAGGATACCTCTGGTGGTGTTCATGTAGCTGGTGGTGGTACTCTTTACGGATGGGACTTGGATGTAGAAACGAACGGTGAGTCTTCTGCTGCAATCCGAAGTGACAGAGGCGGCGGAACAATGGTGATCGATGGTGGAAATTATGTTTCCAACGGCGTTGGTTCCCCGGCTATTTACAGCACAGCTGATATTGCGGTAAGCAATGCAACTCTGACAGCAAATGGTTCTGAGGCTATTTGTATTGAAGGTCTGAATTCTATTCATCTTTATGATTGTGACTTGACAGGAAACATGAGTGATCTGGATCAGAATGATAATACCTGGACTGTAATCCTTTACCAGAGCATGTCTGGTGATTCTGAGGTTGGCAACAGTACTTTTCAGATGGATGGTGGCAGCCTGACTTCTGAGAACGGCGGTGTATTCTATACAACCAATATAGAGAGTACAATTACTTTAAATAATGTAGATATTAACTATAACGACGAGAATGAGTTTTTCCTGCAGTGCACAGGTAACACCAACCAGAGAGGCTGGGGACAGTCTGGGGTTAACGGAGCTGACTGTCACTTTACAGGAATCAGTCAGGATATGCAGGGAGATGTGATCTGGGATTCTATCAGTGATCTTGACTTTTATCTCACAGAAGGCAGCAGCCTGACAGGTGCAGTTGTAGATGATGAGAGCTATGCAGGCGAAGGCGGAGAGGGATACTGCAACGTTTATGTAAGCGCAGATTCCACCTGGACTGTAACTGGCGACAGTACTGTCTCATCTCTGGAAAATGAGGGAACAATTGTAGATAGTAATGGAAAAACTGTAACAATTCAGGGTACAGACGGAACTGTGTATGTACAGGGCGACAGCGAGTACACCATTACAACTGGTTTCTACAGCGACACAGCAGATATGTCTGGAGCAACGGCAATCCAGGATCAGAGTGTTTATACAGTTGAGAAACCGGATCAGCTTTAAAATTGGATAAAGAAACTCTCCAATTTGAAGATTATGGGCTTGATGAGTTATAAGAAAAAACACTGGGCTACACTTTATTGTGGCTCAGTGTTTTTTCGTTAAAAGAAGAGTGAACCTGAATTATAAAAATCCCGGTCAGAAAAGAAATATCAAGACAGTTCTTTTCTAAAGACCGGGATTTTTTATGTTAAATTTATAATCAAATTCGAATTCTCCGACGTAAGCAACTTCCGAAAATTCTCCTAAAAAGAAGGAGGGCCGGACCTTTTGGCCCGGCAAGTATGAAAAAGAAAAAGTATATTTATAATCTATGTAAAAAAGCTTTCGCTTTATTTGTTTATTAATATACGCGGAATTTGTGATGAATCTGTGAGAACAAATTGAAAAATATATGAGGAAAATCTAAAGAACTTATAAACTGGAACGCACCTGAAGTGACCGGCATAGGAATATACAGTATGAAAAAGCTGTGCATTCAAACTTAATTTCATGGTGATAAAATCTATCTACGATATATTGAAAATTTTATTCAGCTAAGAAAATTAGTCGTTGTAAAAGTTGTAATACTCATTTATAATGGAAAGAAGATTCAAGGTTATTGTTTACCGGAGATTTTCCAGTGTGAACAGTAACGATTCCAATGAGAATTTATAGGGAAAAACAGGAGGAAAACCTTGAAGAAAGAATTAGTTATTGTAATTGATTTTGGTGGTCAGTACAATCAGCTGGTTGCAAGACGTGTCAGAGAATGTAATGTATATTGTGAAATCTATTCTTACAAGACCGATCTTGAGAAGATCAAAGCCATGAATCCAAAGGGAATCATTCTTACCGGTGGACCGAACAGTTGTTACGAAGCTGATTCACCGACTTACCAGAAAGAATTATTCGAACTTGGTATTCCGGTGCTTGGGCTTTGCTACGGTGCACAGCTTATGATGCATGTTCTCGGCGGTAAAGTTGAGAAAGCAGATGTAAGTGAATACGGCAAAACAGAGTTGCTGGTTGACAAAAAAGATTCTAGAATTTTTGAAGGAGTATCAGAGAAAACAATTGTCTGGATGAGCCATACAGACTATATCTCCCAAGCAGCACCAGGATTTGAGATTTCTGCACATACAGCAGACTGTCCAGTGGCTACAGCCGAGAATGCGGAGAAGAAACTGTATGCGATCCAGTTCCATCCGGAAGTTCTCCATACAGTAGAAGGAAAGAAGATGTTATCCAATTTCGTACTTGGTGTATGCGAATGTGCCGGAGACTGGAAGATGGATGCATTTGTTGAGCATACAATTAAAGAAATCCGTGAGAAAGTGGGCGACGGCAAAGTCCTTCTGGCACTGTCTGGCGGTGTTGATTCTTCTGTAGCAGCAGGACTTCTTTCCAGAGCTATTGGCAAGCAGCTGACATGTGTGTTTGTAGATCATGGCCTTCTTCGTAAAGACGAGGGCGATGAGGTTGAGGGTGTATTTGGTCCTAATGGACAGTTTGACCTGAATTTTATCCGTGTGAATGCACAGCAGAGATATTATGATAAACTTGCGGGAGTTACTGAGCCGGAAGCGAAGCGTAAGATCATTGGTGAGGAATTTATCCGTATCTTTGAAGAAGAGGCTAAGAAGATCGGTGCTGTTGATTTTCTTGCACAGGGAACCATCTATCCAGATGTGGTAGAGAGTGGTCTTGGCGGAGAGTCTGCAGTGATCAAGTCTCATCACAATGTAGGCGGACTTCCTGATTTCGTAGACTTCAAGGAGATTATTGAGCCGCTTCGTGACCTCTTCAAAGATGAAGTCCGCAAAGCAGGACTGGAGCTTGGAATTCCAGAGAAGCTGGTATTCCGTCAGCCATTCCCGGGACCGGGACTTGGAATCCGTATTATCGGCGAAGTTACTGAAGAGAAAGTTCGCATTGTGCAGGATGCTGATTTCATTTACCGTGAAGAAATTGATAAGGCAGCAGAAGCTTATAAAGTTGAGAATGGCAAAGAACCATCCTGGATGCCGAACCAGTACTTTGCAGCTCTTACCAATATGCGAAGCGTAGGCGTTATGGGCGATTTCAGAACATACGATTATGCAGTGGCACTGCGAGCAGTGAAGACGATTGACTTTATGACAGCAGAGTCCGCAGAGATTCCGTATGAAGTACTGAACAGGGTTATGAATCGTGTTATTAATGAAGTTAAGGGAGTTAACTGCGTATTCTAC
>OFMO01001822.1_pt1 | contig 12110 bp, 10 predicted proteins | sample 1541821 | NCBI WGS metagenome assembly OFMO01 (sample SAMN04209253, study PRJEB22552) | human gut metagenome | biome: gut; material: feces | host: Homo sapiens | place: USA: Oklahoma | reverse complement strand
AGCAGGAAGAGGGTGATGCCCGCCTGCTCCAGCCGCGCCCGCCAGGCGACCACTTCCCCGCTGGGCTTGGGCACGCCGTAGGGGGCCAGGGTGTTGTCCAGGTCCGCCAGCAGGACCTTTACGCCCCGCGCCCGCAGGCGCTCCGGGTCAATGGCATAGATATCGGGAAAATAGTAATCGGGTACGAACGGAAATTTCATGGTGCCACCTTCTAATCCTTCCTCTGGTCTCATAGAGTGCAAGTGTTTCCCAGTATACACGAACCACACCCAACGGACAAGGGGGTACCCATGGAAATGACACACACCCGGCAATTCCTGCTCACGCCGCCCCAGGACCTCCCCCAGGCGCAGCCCTGGGGCCTGCCCCTGGTCTATCTCAGCGGCCAGCTTGGCCCCACGGGGCAGTTCACCGCCGCCCCCCTGCCCCCGGAGGTCCGGGGCGGGCTGCTGCTCGTGGGCGTCTCGGAAGCGCCCCAGCCGGGCGCAGACCCCAAGCACGCGGCCCAGGCCATCCTGACCCTCTGCCGCGCCCGGCGCTTTGGCGGGGCGGTGCTGGACGTCGATTGCCCGCCCACGCCGTATCTCGCCCGCCTCATCCGCCTGCTGGACGAGGGGCTCAGTCCGTCCGGCGGCTGGCTGTATCTCCCCGAAGCCTACGGGGCCTACAGCAAGCGGGCCTTGCTCTACTGCACCGCCGCCGTCTCCGGGGGCTCCCTCCGGCACCGGCTGGAGGAGCTGATCGCCCGCTGGGGAAAGCACCGGCTCGTCCTCTGTCTCCGCCGCACGCGGGAGGATTTCTTTCTCCCTGCGCCCACAGGCTGTGGAAAACCCCTGACCCCGGAGGCGCTGGCAGCGCTTCGGCGGCAGTTTGAGCCAAACGTGTTTTACTCCCGTGATCTCTGCGCCCACTATTTTACCTACATGAGCCGCAGCACCGGCGCCCACTTCGTCCTCTTCGACGATGCGGAGAGCCTGCGCCAAAAACGCGCCCTGGCCCAGGAAGTGGGCATCCGGCAGTTTTTCCTGCTCTACCCGGAGGTGGCGGACCTTCTGCCGGCGCTTCTTGGGTCCTCTGACGCGAAAACCCCCTGCCCGTGATCGGACAGGGGGTTTTTAAGATATCAATAATACTTTTTACGATTCTTCCGCGCTGCCTCAGACTTCTTGCGGCGCTTCACGCTGGGGCTCTCATAGTGCTCTCTTTTCCGCACCTCAGCCAGGACGCCGGACTTCGCGCAGCTTCGCTTGAACCGCTTCAGGGCGCTCTCCAGAGACTCGTTCTCCCGCACATGGATTTCAGACATTCGTTTTCCCTCCCTCCGAAGTGGTGGACTCGATTTCTTCCACGCACCAAAGGGCCATCGTAAAATATGGCTTTAACAGTGGTATTATATGCAATCTCCGCGCAATTGTCAAGAGGATGAAGCGAAGTTTTTCCACATTTCCCGCATTCGGCGGAAATTTCTCGCAAAGTTATCCCCAAAAGGTCGCCCGTTTGGGGATAACTTTCGCTGGTTTTCTCAGGCCTTGGGCTTGAGGATCAGGTTCATGAGCTTGTTGGGCACGTGGATGACCTTCACGAGGTCCTTGCCCTCCATGAGCTTCTGGATCTTGCTGTCGGCGGTGACCACGGCCAGGACGGCATCCTGCTCGCTGTCGGTGGGGACGGTGACGGTGGTCTTGAGCTTGCCGCCCACCTGGACGGCGATGGTGACCTCAGAGGCCACGGTCTTGCTCTCGTCATACACAGGCCAGCTGGAGGTGCAGGCCATGCCCTCGAAGCCGAAGCGCTCCCACAGCTCGTCGGCCATGTGGGGGGCGAAGGGAGACAGCAGCTGGAGCATGGTCTTGAACTCGGCCTTGTTCACGCCCTTGTCGTAGAACTGGTTGGTCAGGCTCATCAGGGCGGCGATGGCGGTGTTGAACTTCATGTTCTCGATGTCGTCGCTGACCTTCTTGATGGTCTTGTGGACGGCGGCCTCGTTGTCCTTGCCGTAGGCATCGGCATCTTTGACCTGATCGGCCAGGTTCCAGATGCGGTCCAGGAAGCGCTTGCAGCCCTTCACGGCGTTGTCGGACCAGGCGGCGGCCTTCTCGAAGTCGCCGATGAACATGATGTAGGTCCGCATGGTGTCCGCGCCGTACTGGTCCACGACGTCATTGGGGTTCACCACGTTCCCGCGGGACTTGGACATCTTCTCGCCGCCCTCGCCCAGGATCATGCCGTGGCTGGTGCGCTTGTGGTAAGGCTCGGCGAAGGGCACCACGCCCAGGTCATACAGGAACTTGTGCCAGAAGCGGGAGTAGAGCAGGTGCAGGGTGGTGTGCTCCATGCCGCCGTTGTACCAGTCCACCTGGCCCCAATACTTGAGGGCTTCGGGGGAAGCCAGGGCCTTGTCGTTGTGGGGGTCCATGTAGCGCAGGAAGTACCAGGAGGAACCGGCCCACTGGGGCATGGTGTCCGTCTCGCGCTGGGCGGGGCCGCCGCAGTGGGGGCAGGTGGTGTTCACCCAGTCCGTCATGGGGGCCAGGGGGGATTCGCCGTTGTCGGTCGGCTCGTAGCTGTCTACCTCCGGCAGCAGCAGGGGCAGCTGGTCCTCCGGCAGGGGCACCCAGCCGCACTTGGGGCACTTGACCAGGGGGATGGGCTCGCCCCAGTAGCGCTGGCGGGAGAAGACCCAGTCACGCAGCTTGTAGTTCACTTTTTCGTGGCCGATGCCCTTCTCGGTCAGCCACTTCTTCATGACGGGAATGGCGTCCTTCACGGTCAGGCCGTTGAGGAAGTCGGAGTTCACCATGATGCCGGTGTCGTCCTTGAGGGTAAAGGCTTCCTTCTCGATGTCGCCGCCCTGGACCACCTCGATGATGTCGCAGCCGAACTTCTTGGCAAACTCCCAGTCACGGTCGTCGTGGGCCGGCACGGCCATGATGGCGCCGGTGCCGTAGGACACCAGCACATAATCGGAGATGAAGATGGGGATCTCTTTCCCGTTCACGGGGTTGATGCCCTTCACGCCCTCCAGCTTCACGCCGGTCTTTTCCTTCACCAGCTCGGTCCGCTCGAAGTCGGACTTGCGGGCGGCGGCCTCGACGTAAGCGGTCACGTCGTCCCAGTTGGTCAGCACGTCCTTCCACTTGTTGATGTAGGGGTGCTCCGGGGAGAGGACCATGTAGGTCGCGCCGAAGAGGGTGTCGGGGCGGGTGGTGTAGACCACCAGATCATCGCCCTGGGTGGTGTTAAAAGTCACCTCAGCGCCGGTGGAGCGGCCGATCCAGTTCTTCTGCTGGGTCTTCACGCGCTCGATGAAGTCCACCTGGTCCAGGTCGTCGATGAGGCGCTGGGCATACTCGGTGATCTTCAGCATCCACTGGCTCTTTTCCTTCCGGATGACTTCCGAGCCGCAGCGCTCGCAGACGCCGTTGACCACTTCCTCGTTGGCCAGCACGCACTTGCAGGAGGTGCACCAGTTCACGGGCATGGAGGTCTTGTAGGCCAGGCCCTTCTTGAACAGCTGGAGGAAGATCCACTGGGTCCACTTGTAGTAGCCGGGGTCGGTGGTGTCCACGACGCGGTCCCAGTCGAAGGAATAGCCCAGCATCTTCAGCTGCTTGGTGAAGTTGGCGATGTTGTCGTGGGTGACCTTGGCGGGGTGGATATGGTTCTTGATGGCGTAGTTCTCGGTGGGCAGGCCGAAGGCGTCGTAGCCCATGGGGAAGAGGACGTTGTAGCCCTCCATCCGGCGCTTCCGGGCCACCACGTCCATGGCGGTGTAGGGCCGGGCGTGGCCCACGTGCAGGCCCTGGCCGGAGGGATAGGGGAACTCCACCAGAGCGTAGTACTTGGGCTTGGGGTCGCCGGTAACGGCATGGTAGCAGCCGGCCTTTGCCCAGCGGTCCTGCCATTTGCGTTCGATGCGGTTAAACTCGTATTTCAACTAAATCACGCTTTCCTGTTTGATTCAAAGATAAGACAAAATTAAATAGAGCGGAACAACTTACTCGGCGTCCGGCTGCGCCAGCACGTCGCTGAGGTCCACGGTCTTTGCGTCGGCCCACAGGCGGTCCAGGTCATAGAAGGCGCGGGCCTCCTTGTCGAAAACGTGGACGACCACGTCGCCGTAGTCCTGGAGGATCCAGGTGCCGCCCCGGTGTCCCTCCACGTGGTGGGGCAGGATGCCGTGGTCCTTCATGGCCTTTTCGCCGGCGTCGGCCAGGGCCTTGAGCTGGGGGGCGGAGCTGCCGCTGCACAGCACAAAGTAGTCTGCCAGGGTGGTGACCCCATCGGTCTCCAGCACGCGAATGTCCTTGCCCTTCTTGCTGTCCATGGCCTGGGCCAGCAGAAGCGCCATCTCTTTTGGTGTCATAGGCGATTCCTTTCTTTTCGTCGGGCGCGTTGGCCCGGATGATTTCTGTATTTAGTCTGTATTTAGTCAGACGCACTCTGGCCGTCGCCGGTAGCTTCTTCTCCGGCGCTGTCGCTCTCCACGGGCAGGTTGTTCACCGTCGTGTCGTGGCTCACGTGCTGCATGTCCGCGGTGATGTCGGTCAGATAGGGGTTCATATACTGGTTCACCAGCTCCCGCAGGGCGGTGCCGTTGACGAACACATAGGATTGGTAGTTGCGATAGGTCTGGCTCCACATGGTCCCGGTGTAGTCGCCGGGCAGGTTGTGGAAGCGGAAGGCATCCTGGCCGAGGCCCAGGGCACGCTCGCCGAACCAGATCATCTCGCCGTAGGTCAGGTTGCTGTCCAGGTTGTTGTCCACGATCTTGGCGATCTCACCGATCTTCGTGAGGTTCCCCAGGCTGACCATCTGTCCGGCCAGAGCCTTGAGGAAGGAGTGCTGCACGGTCACGCGGCCCACGTCGCCCACGGAGAGCTTCTCGCCGCTGTTGTTCTTCCGCCAGCGCAGCACGCGCACGGCGTCGCTGCCGCTCAGGTGCTGCATCCCCTGCTTGTAGTGGATGTGCAGGTCCTGGGTGGGGTCGTCGTAGTCCATGTTATAGGGCACGTCATAGTCCACCCCGCCGATGGCGTCCACCAGCTCAGACACGGCGTCCAGCTCCACCACGAAGTAGTAGTCGGGCTGGTAGCCGATGAGGTTCTTCACCTGCTTCTGGACCCCCTCGATCCCCTGCCGGTTATACACGGAGTTGATCTTGGGGATCTCCCAGGGCACGTCCACCAGGGTGTCCCGATAGATGCTCAGAACGTCCACGGTGCCGTTTTTCACGTCGTAGCAGCCCACCATCATGGTGTCGGTGTTGCCGCCGCCGCCGTCGTCCCGGCCCACCAGGAGGAAGGTGTACACGTCCTCCTTCCGGCCGACCCCCATGCTGCCGGGGTCGGTGCCGGTCTCCTGGCCGGCCGTGTTGCCGGCCGACGGGAGGTCCGGGGGCCGGACGTAAATTTGATGCACCACAAAGCCCGCCGCCACCAGAGCCAGCAGCACCAGCAGGACGGTGAGCAGGATGCGTTTGCGTTTCTTTCGCTTCTTGGGCCGGGGCCTTTCCGGAACGCCCTCGGTGCTGGGGCGTTTTTTCCTGGGGGGCGGCGGCGGGGGCACGTCGTCCTCCTCCTCCGCCTCATAGGAGTCATAGGCCTCGTAGGCTTTCCGATCCGGCAGAGGACCCGTGCGCTGGCTGGCTACGATCGGCTGCCACTCATCGTCCTCCTCTGCCAGGGGCTGTCTGCCGGGTCTGTCCCGCCTTCCCCCCAGCTCCTCCTGGATGCGGCGGTGCTCGTCCGTCCAGTCCTCCGAGGGGCCGCGGGTCCAGTCGTCCTCGTCGCGGGGGGCGTGGTAATAAGCGTCGTAGTGGATCTCCCGGTCCGCCCCGTCGTAGCCGTCGTCATAGTCGTCATACTCGTCCTGGGGATCGTCCCACAGGGCACGGCGATAGTCCTCCGGCATGGCGTCCTGCTCCTCGTAGATGCGGGAGTAGACGCCCCGCTGGGCCTCCCGGTAGGCCTGCTCCTGCTTGCGGCGGCGGGAGCGCTCTTCCTTCTCCCGCTGGCGCAGCTCTTCCTCGGAAAAAGATCGGTCCTTCACTGCTGCCTCCTTTGCAGATCCTCCAGCGCGGCCAGGGTGTTCCGATGGACCGGCACCCCCCGCTCCTTCAGCTCTTCAATGCTCATCTCCAGGCCCAGGATCATGGCCTGGTCCAAATCCTCCCAGACCAGGCGGCGCAGCTCCTCCACGCCGTCAAAGTCGCGGGTAGGCTCCATGTAGTCGGCTAAGTATAGGATCTTATCCAGCTTGGTCATGCCCGCCTTGCCGGTGGTGTGGCTGAAGATGGCCTCGCACTCTTCCTTTGGCTCGCAGAAGACATGCTCGGCCAGAGCCGCGCCGGTCTTGGAGTGCAGGAGCTTCACGCTCGTCTGCTCCAGCTCGTCCAGCGCCACCCCATACTTTTCGCAGGTGGCCAGCTGCGGCTCCAGCTCCCAGTATTTCGTGCAGTCGTGCAGGATCGCCGCCCGGCGGGCCATTTCCTCGTCCACGCCCCAGAACTTGGCCAGGGCCACGGCCGTCTCCTCGATGCCCTTGATGTGGGGCAGGCGCTTGGCCTTCACCATGGAGTAGGACACGGCCCGCAGATGCTTATCGCTGAGCTTGCTCAGGTCAGCCTTGGTCCCAAAGAGATGCTCCCGCAGGATGTAGCCGTACACCGGCGTCCAGAGGAACTGTCCGGGGTCCACGTTCCCCCCGGTCCACTCCGAGGCCAGCATCCGCCGCAGATCGCGGGAGGCGATCTCCGTGACCTGGGGCAGGTCGATGACCGTCGTGCGGGCGGCAAAGGTCTCGCGCAGATACTCGCTCTGCTGGTCAAACATCTCCTGGCTGTCCTCCAGGCTGCGGGAAAAGGCCGCCACCCCGGCGTACTGGAAGATGCGCTCCGGCTGGTACCAGTTCTGCACGGTGAGGAACATGTCCGTGCCCATGAGCAGCCACAGCTCGTCCTCCGGGAACTGCTCGTGCAGCTCCTCCACGGTGTCGGCCGTGTAGCTCTTTCCCTCCCGGCGCAGCTCCAGGTCGGAGGCCTCTGCGCGGGGGCCCAGCCCATCGGCCATGAGGGCCGCCATGTCCAAGCGCTGCTGGGGCGTGGCTGCCTCCGCCGCCAGGTCCTTGTGGGGCGGCTCCCGGTCGGGGATGATGAGCAGTCGGTCTAGCCCCAGTTGGTCCAGCGCCGCTTTCGCCGCTTCCATGTGCCCCAGATGGGGCGGGTCAAAGGTCCCGCCGTAGATTCCAATTTTCATGCCGTGATCCCACCCTTTCCCAAGTCAAAGATATCTTCTCGAAGTCTCTCTAGTTGGTGCGTTGGTTATCGTGCCGCCGGTTTCTTCTTGTCCTTCACCAGCTCGATCTTGTTCTTTTTCTCCTTGTTGTGGCTCTGGCGATAGAGGACGAACTTGCTGCCGATGGCCTGCACGCCCTCGCTGCGGGTGCGCTGGGCCAGCTCGTCGCAGGCCTCTCTGGCGGTCAGCAGGGCGCTCTCCAGCACCCGGCACTTGATGAGCTCGCGGGCCTCCAGGGCCTCGTCGGTCTGCTTCACCACCGCCTCGGTGATGCCCTCCTTGCCGATGTGGACGATGGGGGTGAGGCTGTTGGCCAACCCCCGGAGCTGGGCACGCTGTTTACTGGTCAGTTCCATGTTGTTTCTCCCATTCTTTCTGGAATCCCGCCAGGGCCTTGGCCCGGTGGGAGATCTTGTTTTTTTCCTCGGGGGTGAGCTGGGCCATGGTCTTGCCCAGTTCGGGAAGGTAGAAGATGGGGTCATACCCAAAGCCCCCGTCCCCCGTCGGCCCGTGGGCCAAAATGCCGGGGCACTCGCCCCGCGCAGACAGCTGCTGTCCGTCCGGGAAGCAGCAGCAGATGACGCTGACGAACTTACAGGCCCGGTCCTCGATGCCCTCCATGTTCTTCAGCAGGAGCTGCCACCGGCCTGTGTCATCCAGCCCAGGGCCGCCGTACCGGGCGGAGTATACCCCCGGCTCGCCGTTCAGGGCGTCCACCATCAGCCCGGAGTCGTCCGCAATGGCGGGCAGGCCCGTGGCTTCCATCACGGCCTGGGCCTTGATGGCGGCGTTTTCGGCGAAGGTGGTGCCGGTCTCCTCCGGCTCTAAGTCCACCCCCACGTCCGCCTGGGAGAGGACCTCCACCCCCATGGCGGAGAGAATGGTCTTCATCTCCACCATTTTCTTTTTGTTGTGGCTGGCAAGAACGACTTTCATCGGCTGCCCTCCTCCGCCTGCTTCTCGGCCAGGGCCAGGGCCTCCCGCTGCTTGGCCAGCAGCTCGTCGATGCCCTTGGCGCACAGGTCGACCAGCTGGCGCTGCTCCTGGATGGTAAAGGCCCGGCCCTCGCCGGTGCCCTGGATCTCCACCAGCTCTCCCTGCTCCGTCATGATGCAGTTGAGGTCCACCTGGGCGTTGGAGTCCTCCTCATAGCACAGGTCCAGCAGCAGCTCGTCGTCCACGATGCCCGCAGAAACGGCTGCCACCGCCGTGCGCAGGGGGGAGCGGAGCAGATAGCCCTCCTTCACCAGCCACTGGCAGGCCAGGGCCAGGGCCACATAGCCGCCGGTGACGGAGGCCGTGCGGGTGCCGCCGTCGCCCTGGAGCACGTCGCAGTCGATGGTGATGGTCCGCTCGCCCAAAGCCTTCATGTCAATGGACGCCCGCAGGGCGCGGCCCACCAGGCGCTGGATCTCCGCCGAACGGGGGGAGAGCTTGCCCTTGGACACATCCCGGCGGCTGCGCTCCCGGTTGGCGCGGGGCAGCATGGAATACTCCGCCGTCACCCAGCCCTCGCCGTAGGGGACATGGGGCGGGACCCGCTCCTCCACGCTGGCCGTACACAGCACATGGGTGTTGCCGCAGCGGATGAGGCAGCTGCCCTCCGCAAATTTGTTCACGCCGGGGATGATCTCCACCGGACGCAGGTCCTTGTAGGTTCTTCCGTCGATACGCGCCATGGATCGGTCGCTCCTTTCTATCTGCACAGGGAAATCTTCACTTTCTTTCCCCAAACTTCACACAAATTGTGGATTTACACCAGGGCCTCGGCAAAGGCCACGGCGTCAAAGGGCTGCAAGTCGCCGATGCCCTCGCCCAGGCCCACGAACTTCACGGGCACGCCCATCTCCTTGGCAATGGCCAGGACCACGCCGCCCTTGGCGGTGCCGTCGAGCTTGGTCAGCACGATGCCGGTGATGCCCGCGCTCTCGCCGAACTGCTTGGCCTGGATGAGGCCGTTCTGCCCCGTGGTGGCGTCCAGCACCAGGAGGACTTCCTTCGAGCTGGCCGTCCCCTCCCGGTCGATGACCCGGCGGATCTTATTCAGCTCGTTCATCAGGTTCTGCTTGTTGTGCAGGCGCCCTGCCGTGTCCACCAGGACCACATCGGTCTTCCTCGCGCGGGCGGCGTTCATGGCGTCGAACACCACGGCGGCGGGGTCGGACCCCTCCTCGTGGCGGACGAGGTCCACCTTCGCCCGGTCGGCCCAGATGGCCAGCTGGTCGGCGGCGGCGGCGCGGAAGGTATCCCCCGCAGCCAGCAGGACCCGGTTGCCCTGGTTCTTCAGGAGATTTGCCAGCTTGCCGATGGTGGTGGTCTTGCCCACGCCGTTGACGCCGATCATCAGGATCACGGCGGGCTTGTCCGTCAGGTCCAGGTCCGTGGACCCCACGTCCAGCATCTCCACCAGGATCTCCCGCAGGCAGGCCTTGACCTCCTCCGGCTCCTTGATCTTGTTGGCCTTCACCCGCTCCCGCAGGGTCTCCACGGCCTCCAGGGTCGTGTCCATGCCCATGTCGGAGAGGATGAGGTTTTCCTCCAGCTCCTCAAAAAAATCTTCGTCCACGGAGAAGAAGCCGGAGAAGATGTTCAGCTTTTTGATCTTATCAAACAATCCCATGGGAAATGCCTCCTGTTATCTATGTTCCGTCCCCAGCAGCCGCTCGGCCTGGTCCAGGTCCAGCCTGAGCACCCGGCTGACCCCCTGCCGCTCCATGGTCACGCCGTATAAGACATCGGCGGCCTCCATGGTCTCCCGGCGGTGGGTGATGAGCAGGAATTGGGTCTCGTGTGCCATCGTTCTGAGGTAGCGGGTAAACCGCGCCCCATTGGCCTCGTCCAGCGCCGCCTCGATCTCGTCCATCACGCAAAAGGGCGTGGGCCGGACCCGCAGAATGGCAAAGTACAGCGCGATGGCCACCAGCGCCCGCTCCCCGCCGGAGAGCAGGCTGATGCTCCGCTGCCGCTTTCCCGGCGGCTGGGCCTGGATGTCGATGCCGCAGTGCAGGGCGTCTCTCTCGTCCTCCAGGGCCAGCATCCCCTTGCCCCCGCCGAAGAGCTGGGCAAAGGTCTCGGCAAAGGCCGTCCGGATCTTGGCAAACTCGGTGCGGAAGCGCTGGTCCATCTCCTGGGTGATGCCGTCGATGACCCCTTCCAGCGCCTGCCGGGCGGTCTCCACGTCGTTCTTCTGGTCCGTGAGGTACTGCCAGCGCTCTTCCACGCGCTGAAATTCCTCCACAGCTCCCAGGTTCACGTTGCCCAGGGCGGCGATGTCGTCCCTGAGTCTGCCGCACTGCCGCTGGGCCTGGCCCGCGTCCGGGATGTCCTGCCGCAGGGCCTGGGCGCCCTGGTGGGTCACGCCGTAGGTGTCCCACAGGCGGTCCAGCAGACGGTTTTCCTCGGCCCCGGCCTGCAAGACCTTCTGCTCGGCGGCCCCGGCCTCCCGCTGCAGCTTGAGCTGTAACGCATTCTGCGTCCGGGCGGCCCGGTCCGTGTCGGCCCGGCGTTTTTCCAGGGCGAATTTATCTTGGGTGGCCTGCTCTCCCTGGGCCGTCAGGCGCTCCGCCTGTTGGTCCAGCTCGTCCAAGGCCGTTTCCAATTGGTGGATCTCCGCCGTCCAGACCTCTTTCTGGCGGGCAGAGAGCGCAAGCGCTTCCTCCTGCCGCTGCCTGTCCCGGTCGGCGGTGTCCAGCTGCTGCCGCAGCTGGGCCAGCAGGGGCGCAAAGGCGGTCAGCGTCCCTTGCAGGGTGGCCCATTCCTCCCGCTGGGCGCGGAGATCCTCCTCCTGCGCCTGCTGGCGGCGGGTCCAGTCTATGGTCTCGCCCGGGCCGTTGGCCTGCCGCCGGTCCAGGGTCTGGGCAGCCAGTTGGCGGGCCTGCCGGGCGTGTTCTAACGTGTGCTGTGCTTCGGCCAAGCGCTCCTGCGCCTGGGCCAGCTTCTCCCGCAGGGCCGCTTCCTCAGCCCCCCGCGAGAGGATGCCTCCCCTTCGGCTGACCGAGCCGCCGGTCATGGCCCCGCCGGGGCGTAAAATTTCCCCGTCCAGCGTCACCACCGGGAAGCGGTAGCGGCGGGCCTTCGCCAGCGCCGTGCCGTGGTCCAGGTCGTCCACCACGACGGTCCGCCCCAAGAGGCTCTGCGCCGCCGGGCGGACCCGCGCGTCACAGTCCACCAGCTCGGCGGCGACCGCCAGAAAGCCAGGGGCCTGTTCCAGGCCCTCCTCCCGCAGGGGATTCGGCCGCAGGGCCGTCAGCGGACGGCAGGTCACCCGCCCCCCGTCCCGACGCTTCACCAGGCGGAGAACGGCCTTGCCCGCCTGCTCATCCTCGACGAGCAGGTCCTGCATGGCCCCGCCCAGGGCGGTCTCTAAGGCCACGGTGTACCGGCTCTCCACATGAAACAGCTGGCCCACCGGCCCCAACACGCCGGTCAGTTCCCCCCGCCGGGCAGCGGTCATGGCGGTTTTGACGCCCCTGGCGTAGCCCTCCAGCTGGCTGGCCAGATCGCCCAACAGCTTCTGCCGGGCGGCCAGGGTATGCGCTTCCAGGCGGCAGGCCATCCAGGCCTCTTCCGCCGCCTGTTCCTCTCGGTGCCGGTCGGCAAGCGCCTCCCGCTCCCGGCGCAGGGTCTCCTGCCAGGCGGCCTGTGCCTGCCGGGCCTGGGTTTGGGTCCGGGCCAGGCGCTCCTCGGTCCGGGCAATGGCTTCGGCGCGTTTGCGCTCCTGCTTTTGCAGCTGAGCCAGGCGGTCCTCCTGGCGCGTCTGCTCCTCTTGGAGGTGGGCGGTGCGTGCTTCCTGCTGGGCCAGCTCGTCCCGCAGGC
>OFMO01001820.1_pt1 | contig 12117 bp, 13 predicted proteins | sample 1541821 | NCBI WGS metagenome assembly OFMO01 (sample SAMN04209253, study PRJEB22552) | human gut metagenome | biome: gut; material: feces | host: Homo sapiens | place: USA: Oklahoma | reverse complement strand
CCCCGAAGGGCCCGACCACTTGCGGAGCTGGCTGAGGGGGTTGTCCCCGAAGGGCCCGACCACTTGCGGAGCTGGCTGAGGGGGTTGTCCCCGAAGGGCTCGACCACTTACGAAGTTAACTGAGGGGTTGTCCCCAAAGGCCCAGACCACTTACTTCCAAACCCCTCACTTCCGCATCCTTCGGTAACATGCGTCGCACACCCGCCCACGGTGGTGCAGGGGCAGGGCCTTCCCGCACAGGGGACAGAAGCGGATGTTGTTCTTCAGCCGGTGCAGCAGGATCTCGTTGATCTCCTCCGCCACGTCCTCCCGCTGGTCATACAGCGCGTCCTCGTCCACCGGGCACCCAAAGGTCTTGGCGAACGAAAAATACAGGTCCAGCTTCCGGCAGTACAGCTCCAGCTCCGGCAGGGTATGGGCCGTGTCCCGCGCCAGCTCCGGCTGCTCGATGGGCTCTCCCTGCTGCTGGAGACGCAGGAAGCGGAAAAACAGCTCCCGCAGGGCCTCGTCCGTCTCGTCAAAGGGGATGTTCGCCGCCCGCAGCTCCTCCTCCTTGGTCAGGGGGAAGCCCTGCTCCCGGATCTTGGAGATGAGGGTGATGTAGCGGGTGATGTCCAGCTTGACATAAGGCTCCACGGTCGGCATCTTGTTCCACTCGATCAGGACCTCCAAGAGGTCAAAGTCCACCATAAGCACCAGGTCGGAAAAGCCCACGACGGCCTGCTGCAGCGGCGGCACGACGGTGTTCAGCCCAGCCCGGATGAAGGACAGGCCCTGGGTGGCCCCCACATAGCCCTTGTCATACATGCCAAAGCGCCCCGCCCGCCCGGCGATCTGCTGGATCTCCTCGGGCTTTAATTCCCGGCGCTCCACCCCGTCAAACTTCTCCGTGTCCATGAAAATGACCCGGCGAATGGGCAGGTTCAGCCCCATGCCGATGGCGTCCGTGGAGACGACGTACTGCATCCGCCCCTGCAAAAAGCCCTCCATCTGCCGCCGGCGGGTGGAGTAGGGCAGGGCGCCGTAAATAATGGCCGGTTCTTTCCCGGACTGCCGCAGGTCCTCCGCCACGCTGAGCACGCCCACCTTGGAGAAGGTGATGAGCGCGTCCCCCGGCTGGACGTGGGTATAGTCCATGGAGTGATTCATGCAGATCAGGGGCGTCTTGCGCTTGTGGTACTCGATCTCATAGCTGTCCCCGCAGCTGTCGATGATGCGCCGGAGCAGGTGCTCGGCCTCCGGGGCGGCGCAGAGATGGACCTCCGGGGCCTGCACGCCCAGAATGGCCCGCGTCCAGGCATAGCCCCGGTGGGGGTCGGCGATCATCTGGCACTCGTCGATGACGGCCACGTCATAGCGGGCTTTCAGATTCAGCTTTTCGGCTGTGGCGGCGACGTGGGTGTCCTCCTCCCGCCGGTCCTCCTCCTCGCCGGTGGTGAGGCTGCAATCCACGCCTGCGTCCAGCAATGCCTCCTGGGCCTCCAGGGCGAGCAGACGCAGGGGGGCCAGGTAGACGCCCGTCCGGGCCTGCTTGAGCCGCTGGAAGCCCGCGTAGGTCTTGCCCGTGTTCGTCCCGCCCAGGTGCAGGATGAAGTGCCGGGAGAGGGCGCGGGCCTCCGGGTACTCGTCCTTGGGGTTCAGGGCGATGAGGACGTTCAGGCTCTTCTGGATGATCTGGGGGATGTACCAGACGGAGTAGATCGTCCCGATGGGGCGGGAGAGCAGCTGCTGGGTGGGGAAGTCCTCCCGCGCCAGCAGGCCGGCCAGATCGGCCTCCGGCTGGGCCTGGGTGAACTGGTCGATGGCCTGCTGGGCCGCGGCGTGGAGGACCCGGGCATAGCGCACCCGGACGTGGCCCGCCAGGGGTGCGTTTTCGTTGGGGCCCATCCAGCCAGCGGCCTGGACGAAGTGGGTCAGCTCGCCGGGCAGGGCCAAGCCGTCACAGCGCTTCTCCAGCCCCAGGAAGCTGCCCAGGTAGCCCGTGATCTGGGAGGCACGCAGCATGCGCCCACGGGCGGCGGCGGGCAGGTGGTCGAGCACGGCCCGGTGGTAATGCCCTGCCAGCGTCCAGGCCAGGCTGTCGTCCTTCTCCGCCTGCTTCCAGAGCTTGCTCAGGGCCTTGGCGACGGTGTGGGCGGCCTGCTGGGCGGCGCGGCCGGCCTCGCCCTGGGGCTTGGCGCCGAGGTTCTGCTTCTGAAAGGTCTCCGTGGCCTCGGCGGCCTGCACGTCCTCCCGCTCCCAGACGGGCATGCTCCGGCCATTGAAATGCCGGTAGCGGGGCTTGGGCAAGAGCGTGTTCATCAGGGACTTCGTCCAGCCCCGGCTCCTCAGCTGGCCGGGGGTCAGTTGCTTTTTCGACCGGCTTTTTCCCATGGCGGGTGTCCTCCTGTTGTTTGAAGTTGTATCATCATACCATATTTCCTGCCCGCAGGCAATCGCCCCATCTTGACAGTCTTCCCCCCACAGCGCATAATGTATGCGTATGATTTTGTTGTAGTGGCCGCAGACCCCTGCGGCCAACCCGGATTCGTTTCGTCCTATTTCGTAGTGGCCGCAGACCTCTGCGGTCATCCCCCCAAGGAAGAGGTGCCCCATGCCTATGCGACCCACCCCCCTCACCATCTCTCCCCACCGACGCCCGAAGGTCCTGCTCCTGGGCAACGGCATGAACCGCGTCTTTGGCGGGGCCTCCTGGTCGGGCCTGCTGGAGAAGATCAACCGGACCGACTTCACCGCCGACCAGGTCAAAGGCATCCCCTTTCCCATGCAGGCGGTCCTGCTGAGCAAGGACCACGTCGATGTCTCCCTCCACGACCTCCAGCGGGAGCTGACCCACTGCGAGGTCCACCCCTGGCTGTCCGAGCAGCTCCAGCGGCTCCTGGCCATGCCCTTCGACTGCATCTTAACGCCCAATTTTACTTACGAGATCCAGTGCGCCGTGATGCCCGACTTCGTGGACCACGCCCCCCGTTACCGCACCCACACCTCCGCCGTCCCCCTGGCGGAAAAGGGCTTCATGCTCCACACGTATTATAATCTGCCCGTGGGGGAGCGCACCCTGCCCCTCTTCCACATCCACGGTGAGGCCCGCGTGCCGAACACGGTCATCCTGGGCCATTATTACTATGGCAACCTGCTCTTCTGCTGCGACGAGTACCTCACCCGCCGCGCCCCGGCCTGCCGCTATCCTCTCTGGGTCGGCGGGGGAGAGATGGAGGCCCTGAGCTGGCTGGACTACTTCATCCTCGGCGACGTCTACTCCCTGGGCTTCGGCTTCGACACGTCGGAGATGGACCTCTGGTGGCTCCTCTGCCGCAAGAAACGCGAACGCGCCGACCACGGGGAGCTCTACTTCTTCGAGCCGGAGCGCAAGTCCGCTCTCACGAAAAAAGCCCTCCTGGAAGCCTACCAAGCCCGGTGCGTGACCTTGGGCGTTTCGGAACCAGAGGGCAAAGACTATCGGAATTTTTACGAGATGGCCGTGCGAGAGATCGGACGGCGGGTGCAGGCTTGACAAAGCAGGCGCAGGATGCTATCATAAAAACAGAAAGAGCGCTGTTACTAGCGGTTAGCTCAATTAGTCAGATAAAATGTTTATACTGACCGTTCGGTGGCCGCCGAGCGGTCAGTACGCCTTTATGGAAAGTGCCAGGGCCAAGATGACCACCAACACGAAGAGTTTCAAGAGAAATCTTCCCATTCCAGCCTCACCCCCTTTCCAAATGGACTTGCTAGGGGAGCGAGCCAACCGCTGTTTTTGTAACAACGCATCTTTCCGGCCCTTTTGACAGGGCTTTTTTATTCTAGCAGATTTTGTCGAATTTTGCAATGAGATGTAGAGATAAAAAAGTCCTGTGCTTGACAAAGCAGGCGCAGGATGCTATCATAAAAACAGAAAGAGCGTTGCTACTAGCGGTTAGCTCTTCGGCTTTATGACATTATTATTCAATAATGCTGACCGTTTGGCTGCAACCGAGCGGTCAGCACGCTTTTATAAAACTCTTTATATAATTTGCTTTGGGTTTGTCAAGAGACAGACCCAATTTTTTATGCCTGAAACTTTTCTCTGACTGTAAAGTAAAACTACTTGACAGACGTTGAAATTTAAGATATGATAGGGATACTGGAAGAAATGAAGAGACAAGGGAGGAAAATTATGGCAGAACGAAGAATGGTCTCGAAAGCAGTGTTACACAGCCCATCGTTTTTGGCGATGCCGGTAGCGGCGCAGATGCTGTATGTACACCTGGAGCTGTTTGCGGATGATGACGGCTTTGTCGCTACGCCGTTGCAGGTTGTGCGCATGATGGGGATCCAAAAGAGGTTCTATCAGGTTTTGATCGATCAGGGGTTTGTGATCCCGTTTGACAGCGGGGTCTGTGTCCTTTGCCACTGGCATCAACAGAACCAGATCCAGCCAAGCAGACATAAGGCGACCATATATGAGGAAGAGATGAGTTGCTTGTCTTTGGCGAACAACAAAGCTTATGTTCTTTGTCGACAATCTGCCGACAAATTGTCGGCACAGTATAGAGTAGATAAGACTAGAGTAGATAAGACTAGACCAGAGAAGAAGAGAGAAGAGCAGACGAGAGCAGAGAAGCTCCCGCTCTCCCAACGTCGGTTCGTGTTTTGAGGGGAAGGAGGATGACAGACGATGGTTTCTTTACGGACGATTTTGTCGAAGAAGATGCCCACTGGTTCGCAGCCGGAGGAACCCTTCGACGCAATGGCGTTTGCCCGCCAGCAGACCGAGTGGTACAACAACGCCGAGGGGCACCTCGACCAGGAGGACGGCTACGACTGTCCCATCTGCCGCAACAAGGGGTACCTCCGCGTGGTGACCGAAGAGGGGGGGATCCCGAACGCCTGGATGCGGCCCTGCCAGTGTCAGAAGGTCCGCCAGAGCATCCGGCAGATGCGCCGCAGCGGGCTTCAGCACATCATCCAGGACTACACCTTCGCCAGGTTCCAGGCCACGGAGCCCTGGCAGCAGAAGCTCAAGGCCGCCGCCCAGGCTTACGCCCAGAGCCTGGAGGGCTGGTTCTTCTTCGGCGGGCAGTCCGGCAGCGGGAAGACGCATCTCTGCACCGCCATCTGCCGCCAGGCCCTGCACCAGGGCAGGCAGGTGCGCTACATGCTCTGGCGGGACGACGTGAGCCGCATCAAGGCCGTGGCCAACCAGGGGGAGGAGTACAACGCCGCCATCGCCCCCTATAAGCACGCGGAGCTGCTGTACATCGACGATCTCTTCAAGACCGGCCGCAGCTTCGACAGCCGCAGCCCCCGCCCCACCACGGCAGACGTGAACGTGGCCTTTGAGATCCTCAACTACCGCTACACCGCCAAGCTTCCCACCATCGTCTCCAGCGAGTGCGTGCTGGACGACCTGATCCAAATCGACGAATCCCTGGCCGGCCGCATCGCAGAGCGGGCCAAGAACCTCTTCGAGCTGGGTCCGGACCGGGGGAAGAACTATCGCCTGCGGGGATAAAAAAAGCCTTCCCCGAGGGGGAAGGTGGACGCGAAGCGGACGGATGAGGGCTACGTTGTGCAAGCACTCCGCCGTGTACTCACGTAGAACGCAGAGAGGCCGCCGCCCTCATGGAGTTTTGCTTCGCAAAAGGATCGGATCGGTGGTACTGCGTGGAGCGTGGCTGCGTTGGTGCACGACCGATTCCGTTCGGTAGGTGGCCCTCATCCGACCCGGCTGCGCCGGCCCACCTTCCCCCCTGGGGAAGGCTCTGTTTTTACTGTTTTTGGTAACGCTCCCGGATGAAGTCGCTGCCCATGAACAGGACGTAGAAGATATCCCCGTAATAGCGGTTGTGGATCAGGCGGCCGTGGTCCAGGACGGAGCGGTAGGTGCCGTCCTTCTTGACCAGGCGGAAGGAGACATAGTCGTTGGTGCCGTCCTGTTGGGCGTCCTGCTGGGCCCAGATGCTCCGCTCCACGGCCTCGCGCTCGTCCGGGTGGATGAGGTTGCGGAAGCTGTGGTCGGTGAAGGCCAGGAGATCCTCCAGGTCGGTGCAGCCGGCGAAGCGGACCATCTCCTGGTTGGCGAAGAGCAGCTCGTCGTTGACCCGGTCGGCCTTGTAGATGAGGAAGGCGCCGGGGAGATGCTGGGAGATGTCCTGCAAGGCAAAGCCCAGGTGGGTGCGGACGCGGAGCTGAAGGTCCTCGCTGTAAGCCAGGCAGCCGCGCTTGCCCCGGAGCTTGACCTCGTACAGGGCCAGGTCCGCCTTGCTCAGGAGCAGGGCGGGGGTCCGCCCGGCGTCAGCGGCGGAAAGCTCGGCGTAGCCCACGGAGAGGGTGAAGGGATGCTCCACCCCTTCGTACCAGAAGGTCCGGCGCTCTTCCGTGAAGGCCTGGATGCGCTCGGCGGCGCTCTGGCAGGTGCAGTTCTTCAGGATGAGGCAGAACTCGTCCCCGCCGTTGCGGCCCAGGATGCTGTCCGTGGGGAAATGCGCGTGCATGCTCTCGGCCAGCTGGCGCAGGGCCAGGTCCCCGATGGCGTGGCCGTAGACGTCATTGATGGACTTGAAGTTGTCGATGTCCAGCAACACGCCCACGCAGTGGGCCTCGGTGTGTTTGGACAGATAGGCTTGCAGGGCCTCGTCAAAGCCCTTGCGGTTGAGCAGGCCCGTGAGGGGGTCCGTCGTGGCCAGGTGGCGAAAGACGTTTTTCTGCTCCCGCATCCCGATGAGGGCCAGGGCCAGGATCAGCGCCAGGAGCAGGACGAGGCTCCCCGCGCAGAAGAAGCCCATGGCGGGGTCTGCCTGGTGCCAGCCCCCCTTGGGCATGACCTCCAGCTTCCAGGTGCTGTTGGTGCCGTCCAGGGGGAAGGTATAGCTGGCAGGGTCTGTGAGCGCCTGGCCGGAGCTGGCGACCTCCTCATACTCGTCGCCCAGGGGCGCGGTGCGTTTCGAGAGGCGGTAGTCGTACCCGAAGTGCTCCAGCGCCTGGGTGGACCGGGCAAAGACCTCCGGCACCCGCAGGATGACGATGGTGAAGCCCCAGAACGTCTCCTGCCCGGTCTCGTCCGCGAGATAGACGGGGTTGCGCACGGCGATGCCGCTGCCGCCCTGGCTCAGGGAAAAGGGGCCTTGCAGGGTGATGACGTTGTTGTCCCGCCCGTAGCGGCATAGCTCGCTCCGGCTCTCGTCGTGGAACAGGTCGATCTTCCCGTCCTCATTGCCCGCAGCAGGGTAGATGTCGGTGACGACGCCGTTGGGGGCCAGCTGAATGCTCTGGAGGACGGAGGAGGAAAGGTTCTGCGCCACGGTCTCAAAGCGCTTGCACTGGCCGTCCTCGCTGATGAGGATCTGCTCCAGGGAGTCCGTCACGCCGATGGCCCGGGAGAAATCCTCGATGAGGTAGTTGGCGTAGGTGGTGGCGTTGAGCTGGGCTGTTTTCCGTCGGGCCTCCAGAGCGTTCTGGTGCATCCGAACAGAGAAGACAGTCGAACATACCAGGCCCAGCAAAAAGACCAGGACAGAGAGGATTATTTTCCATTTGAAGCCTTTGGTGTGCCAGAGGTTCATGATGCGGTCACTTCCTGTGGGGTGGGATAAGGGAGGGGACAGAGTCTCACTTTAAGTGCAGCCGGTCGAGAAGAGCGGCCTGGAGCACACGAGAGAAATTGATGTGCCGTTCCTCGGCCAGAGCATTGAGCCAGGAAGGGATGGTCAGCGTCTTTTTGACGGCGCGGGTATCATGCTTCCGGCGATATTGCAGCGGATCGAAGGGAACTAAGCTGACGAAATCCCCTGTTTCCGCCTGGATGTCAGCGGGGTTGCTGGGAGTAGGATAGGCCCCTGCGTATTCCTCCAGGCACAGACCGATGGCATCGCAGGTCATGTCCATGGCTTCCTCCAGGGTATCCCCCTCAGAGAAGCAGCCATCGAGATCCGGGACGGAGACAGAGTAGCCGGTTTCTTCCGGGTGAAAGATCGCAGGGTAATAGAGCTTGTTCATAGGATGACCTCCTGTCTGTTCTATTAGGATATGCTGTGGACCATGGATTACTTCAGACCAGCCTGTTTGAGGATATTTTTCTCCGTTCCGGGTTTTAGTGTCTTGTTGTGATAGGGAACGATGGTCGAGCGTCCGGTTTGCGGGTTTCGGTAGAGCCGATGTGACCCATTGGAGCGCACAAAAACAAAACCATTGGCTTCCAGCAGCTTGACCATTTCTTTTGGCGTGATTGGCAACAGAGACACATCCTTTCTTTCCGTTTAGAATAACACGTATAACACGTGTACGCAAGATAAAAATAGCGAGAAGCAAGAAAAACCTTCCCCGCGGGAAGGTTTTTCTGTCGTGATATTGCAAAGTTCGACAAAATTTGCTAAAATCAAAAGGCCCCGTCAAAGGGGCCGGAAAGATGCGTTGTTGCGAACAATAGCGGTTAGCTCCTCTCCCCACGCAAAGTCCTTTTGGAAGGGGGTGAGGCTGGAATGGGAAAGTTTCTTTGGAAATTTCTCGTGCTTGTGGTCATTTTGGCCCTGGCGCTTTCCATAAAAGCATGCTGACCGCTCGGCGGCACCCGAACGGTCAGCGTTCATACGTTTAACCTAAGGAGCTAACCGCTAGCAACGGCGCTCTTTCTGTTTTTAGGATAGCATCCTGCCCCTGCTTTGTCAAGGAGAAGAAAAAAGGTCAGCAGCGGGTAGAACATAGAGGGAACCTCATTTTACAGAAAAAACAGGTCATTCTAAAAGCCCTTGCAGGGCAAGCATCAGGTTATGGGCAGACTGCCGGGTCATGACCAAGCTGGCGACAGAAACCGTTTCCGTCGGCAGGTCTGCCTGGTCATCCTCTGGAGCCGTCACTTCTAACTTGGGAAGGTTCTGAAAGCAGTTCAGGATGATTTCAGAACCGTCTTGATTTTTGGCAATGACGAAGCGGTTCGTATACACTTGCATGATAATACCTCCAGGAATCATAGTGAGAATACGATCAGACGATCTTTTCCATCGACCAACTGCTGGCGGGACACATCGCACCGATATACTTCCCGGAAGATGCAGCAGTGGCAGCCGGAGTAGGGGAGATGACATAGGTTTCCCGCTTAGGCTCTGGCTCCTTGAAGGAGATGGTCAAGGGGAGATCCAATTTTTGTGCGATCTCGACCAGAGTTTTGATTTGGAAATTGCAGTCTGCATTTTCCCACTTTGAGACAGTTGTCTGAGACTTACCCAGCAGGTCAGCAAACTCACTTTGCGTCAGGCCGAGTTCGATTCGTTTGGCCGTGAGCTGCACAGCCAGATCAGATGCAATCGCAGCAAGACGAAGATCCTCCGCAGAAAGGTCATCCGATAGAGCAGTGAGCAGCTCCAACATATTGTTTTTATTTTTCATGATTTCACGCCTCCAAAATATACTTCAGACGTTCTTTGGCGACAGGAATATAAGATTCGTAAGAAGAAACCCGTTTTCCGCTGCGTTCCCCAAAACCTACCAGCAAAATGGGAACACCATCCGGAAGGAAAGCGTATAGAATTCGTATATTGAAGTTAGAACCCTTCAGGCGCATACTGTACAGCCTGTCCGCCTGATGTGCAAGAGACTCAAACCCCTCACGATAATTGATCGCAGATGTCCCGAATTCTTCCAGGTACCTCAAACGTGCCATGAGCATCTTGAAAAATTTCTTCTCAAATCCAGACCGTTCGATTATGGCAGAGAGTTCTGAAATCAATGCGTCGTGAATCAGGATAGTGCTGAATATTGCAGTCAGAAACTTTAAGACATCTTCTCTCTTCATAGTATTCCTCTCATTGCGATTTTATTACATAAACACAATAATTTCAATTGTGGAAGTCAACAATATTATATGGACAGCCTAAAATGTATCCTCTTCCAGTCATGAAGCGGATGATCTCTTCCCATTATAGCACAAAGCAGGTAACAAAAAAAGTTCCGAAGCCAAAACGGCTTCGGAACTTTTTGGTCCGAGTGTTGAGATTCGAACTCAAGGCCTCTTGAACCCCATTCAAGCGCGATACCAAACTTCGCCACACCCGGACATTGCCATCGACCGTCGCGTCTGCAACAGTCATCTTGGATAGAATAGCACGGGTCGCGGGAAATTGCAAGCCTTTTTTGAAAATTTCCCGAAAAAATTTTCAAAAGGATGGGGGGAGGGAAGAGCGGCAGGGGCAAGGGGCCACTCGGCCGGATGATCGGGACGCGATCAGGGCAGGAAGCCGCGGTAGATCGCGGTGATCTGGCTGTTTTTCAGGGTGACGGTGGTGCTCTGGGGATTGAAGCCGTAGATATCGTCCTGGGCCAGGAGCTTGGGCAGGTCGCTGGCGGGGGTGGTCTGACCGGGATGCTCAAAATCAGCGTCGTCGGTCAGGACGCAGGTATCGGCCACGGGGAAGGTGAGCTGGCCCTTCTCATAGTAGGTCTTGCTGTCGTCCATGCCCATGACATAGTAGGTGTTGCTGGACGCATCGAGAGAGAAGAGCACACCGCCGGCCTCTTCACCGCCGTTGACGGTGACGTAGCCGTCGCTGGCCTGCACAGAGGCCACGGTCATCTCCTGGCCGCTGACGACGAGCACGTCACCCGCCTTCAGGCCGCTGATGTCCGCCGCATCGAACTTCTCATAGTTGTAGACGGTAAAGGACAGTTGCAGCTGGCCGCCCACCTCCTTGAGGGAGCTGGCGTCGAACGAGGCGGCGACGGTGCCGCTGGTCAGGCGGTTCAGATCCAGCGCGTCGGGCAGGGGCTTGATCTTGCCGTCGGTCTTGCTGTCGATCTTGCCATCGTTCTTGCTGCCCTCCTGGGTGTCGTTCTGGGCGTTCTCCTGGGTGTCGCCCTGGGCATCGTTTTGCGCAGTGTCCTGGGCGTCTTGGGTGGTATCGGCGGCAGTCTGGCTGCTGTCGGTGGTGTCGCCCTGGGTGGTGCCGCAGGCGGCCAGCGTGAGCAGGCTCAGCAGCATCAGGGACACGATGAGGCATTTTTTCATGGGGGATGCATCTCCTTTTTCCGGGTTGCCTCCTCTAAGAGACACCCTTATTGTAGCAGACAAAAGGAACAAATCAGCTGGCAAACTAGCCAAAGATATCTCAGCGCAGGAACAAAGTTTTGCTCAGCGCGATCTTTTCCGGGTCGCTGTTTTGAAAGACCACAGTCCCCGGCCGGGTCCGCTGCGTGAGCCAGCCCCTGGCCTGGAGCTGCCGCCGGAGCTGGCGGGCGGTGCCCTGGCTGCCGTCGATGATGGTCACGGGGCGGCCAAAGTTTTTGGCGATGGCCCGGCGGATGAAGGGGTAGTGGGTGCAGCCCAGGACGATATACTCCACGTCCCGGTCCCGATAGGGGCGGAAGAGGTCCTGCAGGTAGGCGTCCAGGGTCTCGTCCTCAAAATGCCCCTGCTCGATGCGCTCGGCCAGGCCCGGACAGGGGAGGGAGATCACGTCGGCCAGGTCGCAGAAGGACGCCGCCAGCTTCTGGTACTTGTCCTCCCGGATGGTCAGGGGCGTGGCCATGACCAGCACGGCCGAGCCGCTGCCGCCCTGGGCGGCGGGCTTCACCGCCGGCTCGATGCCGATGATGGGCAGCTCCGGGTGGGTCTGGCGGAGCAGGACGATGGCGGAGCTGGTGGCTGTGTTGCAGGCCACCACCAGGGCCTTCACGCCCTGCTTCAGCAGCCGGTCCGCCGCCGCCATGGACAGCGCCCGGACCTCTTCCAGGGACCGCTCTCCATAGGGGGCGTTGGCGGAGTCGCCGAAGTATAGAAAATCCTCCTGGGGCAGCAGGTCTGCGCAGGCCCGCAATACGCTGATGCCCCCCAGCCCGGAGTCGAAGACGCCGATGGGCGCCTCCTGCCGTTCTCGTTGTTCCACATCCATTCCCCCTTGGGTCGCTTGGTTTCTATGGGGGATAGTATAGCACGATTTTGGGGGATGCGCTACTTTTTTGCAAGAAAAAAGCCTCCCTTGTGTTCGAGGGAGGACGATGCCTTGACAAAGCAGGCGCGGGATGCTATTCTAAAAGCAGAAAGAGCGCTGCTACAAAGTGGTTAGCCCTCAGGTCGATTCATAAAGTAACTCTATGCTGACCGTTTGGCTGGAACCCAAGCGGTCAGCACGCTTTTATGGACAGTGC
>OFMO01001816.1_pt1 | contig 12141 bp, 17 predicted proteins | sample 1541821 | NCBI WGS metagenome assembly OFMO01 (sample SAMN04209253, study PRJEB22552) | human gut metagenome | biome: gut; material: feces | host: Homo sapiens | place: USA: Oklahoma | reverse complement strand
TGATTATCCTAGACTGGAGATATTTTTGTAGACGGTATTTATTTGACGCTTACTATAGAACTGTTAGAAAGTGATTCATTTCTCGATCTTTCTAATGATTCAAAAGTTGTATATTTCTATTTGGCTATTCGCTCTGATGATGACGGTTTTTCAAAGTGTGCTAAAGCAATTCAAAGAATGCTCGGACTTGATGACATGTCATTTCAAACCGCTTTGAATGAGCTTGAAAAAGCTCAATTGCTCTATATCATTGATGATGTGTTCGTTGTTCGTGATTGGAAAAAAAACAATCAAATTCAGAAGGATAGATATCATAGCACGGAGTTTAAAAGCATCTTAAACAAGCTTACTCTAAAAGATAAAATCTATTATCTTAGAGATGTATCCAACATGGATACAGAATGTATACAACATGTATCCAACATGGATACAGAATGTATCCTAAGTATAGATAAGTCTAGTAAAGATAAGTCTAGTAAAGATAAGTCTAGTGTAGATGAGCAGAGACAAGTAGAGCTTAGGGAAGGTGTGGGAACCTCTTTAAGAGAAACCATTAAAAACCTAGACAAAAAAAATGTTTTGAAAAACTCTGATATTGAATATTTAGTATCAACAATTCAAGATAAGAATGAAAGTAATTATGTACCTCTTGTCCTTAAGTACATAGATGAAAAAACATGTTCTTATCAAGCTTGAAAACGTTTGTTTTGGGCTGATTTTAAAATATTTGTATGTCGGGTATACAAATAGTCCTTTGTACATTGAAAGTGTCTAAAACGAGCTAAAAACAGGCTAGAAACGGAGATTAAAATGGAATATTCAGAAGAAGAAATAGAAGCGTTCCTCCATTGCTCTACAGACAAGGAAATTGCGGACAGGTTAGGGGTATCAGTTAGAACCGTTCAAAACCACAAGCATGACGATAGACTGAAAGAGATACTTGCAAAGAGGCGGATAGAGTACGTTAGCAAAGCAACAGCTAAGATTCAAATATCCTTGGGAAATGCGATTGATATATTGCTATCAATCATGAACGACAACACAATAGCCCCTCAAATACGATTGAATGCAATCAACATGCTATTGTCTGTATCAAAGCCATGGCTAAACGATTATGATTTTAGCTATTACGCACCAAAAGAAGCACCAGGCTATGACGGTTTGGATTTTCTTTGATGGCACCCCTCTAGAAAGGCAAATAAACGCAAATGAGAATATCAAGACGTGACAGGCAATTGATAGAGGCTTATAAAAAAGCAACGTGCTTATGCCTTGTAAATGGTGTTAAATGTAAGATGAACCTAGATCAAGTCATTTGTAACATTTTGTTCAAAGACAATAGCTTAGGCATTCAAAGAACGAATAACGTTCAAGTGAATATGATGCTAGAGGAATGGCGGACAATTAAGGAATAGAGAAATCTATTTCTTTTTTAATTGCTTTTGCGAGGCAATGCGTATAATCTGAAAATAGAGGATAAAGTATGTGGAAGAAAGAAGATAAAAATTTTTCTGATTTTTTCAAAAAAAAACCAACTGATAAAATTTGGTGGACAATTGCATTGGGGCAAAGAGGAAATATGTATTTTTCGTTTGATAAGGAAAATATATATCAATTATTTGGGGATTATCCTAGAAATCTGACAGAAGAACAATTAAAGATATTCAATGAAGAAAACCCACTTTGGAGAGATTTTTTTAATGGTGTGCCTGTAGATGAAGATGATGATGATGATGAAAAAAGTCGTGGAAATGTTTAATGAAGTGTTTCCAAACATTTTGCAAAGTGCTATAAAGCAACTAGAAGACATTAACAATGCGATATGATAAAGGTAATGAAAAATTGAAAGAATTGCTAGTGAAATATTATGAAAAATTTGGTCATCATGCTTGGAGTGAGGTTGAATGGGATTTCGACATGTTTGAGGAAGACGAATTCATTTATTACATTGAAAAATGTTTAGAAACAAACACAATTATGACTAGATATCTAAATGAGCATTTTGGTGAGTGGAAACATGGGAAAGTATTGTGAAATAGAAATCAAGAATGACAATCATTGAAAGAGATGGAAATATCTGTCTTTTTTTATGGCTTGTTAGTCAAACGTTAGTCAAATTGTAATTTTAGTCTCAAATTTGCTTGCTTTTTAAAAACATAAAAACATAAAAAAACCGCTATTTCTAGCGGAATTTTTGGTAGTGCCGACTATAGGACTTGAACCTACGACCTATGCGTTACGAGTGCATTGCTCTACCAACTAAGCTAAGTCGGCAGTGCAAATATTATAACTGATTTTTTCTTAATGTACAAATTTATCACATGGATGTTTGCGATAGGCTAAAGGTGTACAGCCATATTCTTTCTTAAACATGCGATTGAAATATGATTGTTGATCAAAACCGCAGGAAGAAGAGATTTGAGAAATGGACTGCTCTGTACTTCTTAAAAGATTTGATGCAATTTCTAAGCGATATAGATTTAAGAAATCAATGGGTGAATGTTTTGTATATAGATTAAACATTCTTGAACATTTTGATATTGATACATTTCCGTATTCAGCAATATCACGCAATGATATCTTATCTGCATAATTCTTGTATATGTATGAAGTCATTTTATTTAACAGTTCCATATCATCTAAATGATGTGGATCAACTTCTGGAATGTGTGTTTCTAATCGTTCATAAATCAATTGCAGGATTGTATATGCATCAGACATCATGCCAAGCATGTATGCACTTGATCGCATAGCGTCTAACTGCTGGATGTGATGAAATGCATTGATGAGTGAAGAATGCTGATCAAAGATCATATAGTCAATGCTTGTATTTTCAACAATTGGTTTTGCATAATTGGCATAAATCAATGGATCATTGGAATAAATAGATGGATGAATCAATACAACATTAAATTTACAATATTCTGATTCGTTTAATGTTGATGAGTGTAATTGATTTGCATTCACAAATATGATTTGTCCCTTTGTTACTTTTACCTGTTCATCATTAATGTTGTAATAGAGATATCCATCTAATATTTCCATCATTTCAATTTCTTCATGAATATGCTGGATGGAATGAAAGTTAGAATCTGGAAGCATTTCTTCTTGTTTTACAAAAATTTTTAAGTTGTCGTCTGTGTAATGGACATTTGATGTGTAATTTCTATATAAATTCAGTGTCATGACAAAATTATACAAAAAATAAAGCAAAAATCTACTATTATTTATCTAACAATGCTAATATTATATTACCAACAAGTCAAAGAGGAGGACTTACATATGACAAATAAATACGCAGGTACAAAAACTGAAAAGAATTTACGTGAAGCATTTGCTGGCGAATCTCAGGCTAGAAATAAATATACATACTTCGCTAGCGTTGCTAAGAAGGCTGGCTATGAACAGATTGCTGCTTTGTTCTTAAAGACAGCTGAAAACGAAAAAGAACATGCGAAACTATGGTTTAAGGCTTTAGGCGAATTAGGTGATACAGAAGCTAACTTGAAGGCTGCTGCTGAAGGCGAAAACTATGAGTGGACAGATATGTATGAACGTATGGCACAGGAAGCTGATGAAGAAGGTTTCCATGAACTTGCTGAACAGTTCAGAGGCGTAGGTGCTATTGAAAAGCATCATGAAGAAAGATATAGAAAACTTCTTGCAAATGTAGAAGAAAAGAAAGTATTTGAAAAGAGTGGCGTTACAGTTTGGGAATGCAGAAACTGTGGTCATATCGTAATTGGTACAAAGGCACCAGATGTTTGCCCAGTATGCAAGCATCCACAGTCTTACTTCGAAGTGCATGAAGAAAACTATTAACAGGTGAGAATATGAAATTTTATAAGTGTGAAGGATGCGGTAATTTTATTACATTCTTAAATGAAAAGAGTGGCTGTACTCCAAAATGTTGTGGAGAAACAATGAATGAAGTGATTCCTAACACAACAGATGCTGCAAATGAAAAACATGTTCCTGTGATTGAAAAGAATGGGAATGTTGTAAAAGTAACTGTTGGTTCTGTAGAACATCCAATGGTTGAAAAACACTATATCCAATGGATCATTCTTGAAACAAAGAACGGTTTCATGAAGCATGATCTTCATCCAGAAGAAAAGCCAGAAGCTACATTCACATTGAATGATGGTGATGAAGTCGTTGCAGCATATGAACTATGCAACCTGCATGGACTTTGGAAAGCTGAATAAAACAAACAAAACCACCGAAAGGTGGTTTTACTTTTGTCTAGTTTGCTGCCAGTATGCTGCCATGGATTGATTTGGCTGATTTGTTACATCATCATTGAGATAGTCGCTCAGATCAACCTGCTTTGGATCAAATGCATTTGCTTCTTCTTCACTCTTGAATTCAATTTCAGCATAATAGAATTCTGAAGGCAGTCCTTCATCAACATGACTGACTTCTAAGTGATGTCCATCTTTTAATAAATATGTGTTTCTTAGTTTATTGATGAGTGGTAAGCCAATGAGATCTTCTAATTCTTCAAACTTTTCTTCTGGAATTTCCATTTCGATTTCTTTTCTTGTGAGTAATCCTGAAGATTTGAAGCAAAGAATGAATTCATCTTTTACTGGCTGATCTTTGGATGAATAAATCATTTTTTCTTCGCGGATGCGTACAGTTGGATGTGTTGCAATATATCCTTGGCGCATTTGCTGAGAGAATAGCAATGGTAGATCAGGAAAACCATTTACCATCCATTTTCTTTCAATTTCTAATGGTGTTTTATTTGTCATATTTATATTCTATCTTGTTTTCGATAACGAATGAAGAAAAAAACACAAATCAGAATTTGAATGATTCCTCCCATTGGTGCAGCTAGCCCCATAGGGAATAGTGTATCTGGATAGTAAATAGAAGCAAGATAAGCACCTGGTACTCTACATATAATAATACTGATAACATTGTTCAAGAAGGAAATAAATGGATAGCCACTTGCTACAAAAAAACCTGACAGACAGAAATGAATGCCCGCAATAGCACAATCAAATACATAGGAATGCATATAGGAAGTACCTAGTGAAATAACAGTTGCATCGTTTGTGAATAAAGAGAGAACATTCTGAGAAATAAACTGGAAACATATCGCTATGACAATTCCAAATGTAAAAGCAATGCTGGAACAAATGAATAGTGTTTTTCTTGCGAGTGGTTTGTTATTGGCACCGATTGCCTGAGAAACAATTGTGGAAACAGTAGACATCATTGCGGAAGGAACTAGAAATAAGAAAGAAATGATTTTTTCCACGACACCTACTGCGGCAGATACTTCAACACCTCTGCTGTTTGCGATAATTGTGATGATTAGAAATGAGACTTGAATGAAACCATCTTGTAAAGAAACAGGTACACCGATCTTTAGAATGTTTTGTAGTGTTTCTTGTTGTATTTTGAGATCAGTTTTATGAATGTGAATGAGTTTTTTGCTTTTGATTGCGAGTAATGAGATAACTACACTGACTGCCTGAGCAATAACGGTTGCCAGTGCTGCGCCTGTTGCGTGCATATGAAAAAATCCGACAAATACATAATCTAATACAATATTAGAAAGACAGGCAATGAAAATGAAATACATTGGTGTTTTAGAATCACCAAGGCCTCTGAAGATAGAAGAAACAACATTGTATGCAATGATAAAAGGAATGCCTAGAAAACAGATTGTTAAGTAATTTTCTGTTTCCTGGATTGCTTCTATTGGCGTATTCATGATTGTGGTAATCATTGTTCTACAGCAAAGCAATGCAATAAGCAAGATGAGTGATAGAAAGGAAAAGAGTGTAATACTGTTTCCGATAACTGTATTGACTTGTTTTTCGTTGTGACTGCCTACATAACGGCCTATCATAACAACAGAGCCTAAAGATAAGCTGACGAGCATGACAGTAACCATATGCATGAATTGTGAACCAATGGAAACGCCCGAGATAGAGGATGCACCATTGTATTGTCCAACAATAAATAGATCTGCCATACCATAGAGTGTCTGTAGAAAATAAGACAATAAAAATGGAAGTGAGAATGTAATAATATTTTTAATTAGGTTGCCTTGTGTGAGATCTTTTGTCATTGTGTAGTCCTTTCTGAATGTTAATACAAAAAACCTATCCGAAGATAAGTTTTAGAATTTTGTGAAGTCTGTTTTTTCACCATTGAGCCATCTTCTGTGAGAAATTGTACGTTTTACAGCTAATGGGCGAGGTTCTTCAGGAAAAGTAACCATGTTTTTAGCACCATTTTTCCATAAATCATAAATGTCTTCTGCATCTTCAATGAAAGACTGTGCTGGCATTAAACCATATAGACGTGGAGGAATGATCGTTACGGGAATTGTGTATTTTGGCGCGTCTTTGCGTACCTGCATCTCCATATGCGGACAAACCATCGCTACATCAACTTCATCCATACGCTCTAATAAATGTAGAATAGGAATAAAAATAAACGTTGCTCTTTCTTTTAATCCTTTTTCTTCGGATTCCTTTTCCAGGTGAGCGGCTAAAGCGCTGGAAGAAAAGCCGCCACCACAACAAATTGCAATTCTTAACATTTTGAAAACTCCTTAATTGAATAAAGAAATTGTATATAATTCATCAAAAAAATGTAAGAAAAATATAAAAAAAGTTCAGCATTTGCTGAACTATCGTGCACCAGACAAGACTTGAACTTGCACGGATCTCTCCATACGCCCCTCAAGCGTACGTGTCTGCCATTCCACCACTGGTGCATCACGCTCAAGTATTCTACATCATAATAGGTAGATACGTCAATGCATTTTTTTAGAACTATGATAAAATATTCCACGGAGATAGATGGGATGAGTGTTTTAAGCATTTTTATTATTTCTTTTGAATTCGTTGCATTCATTATAAGCTTGATCATTTTAAGTATTTTGTGTCTGCAGAAAAACAAGAATCAGAAAGATAAAGATATTTTATGGATCGTATTTTTAGGCGCATTGTTATTAATAAGTGATTGTCTTGCGGAATTCTATAAAGGAAATACGAGTGAATTTGGATATGTAATGACACATTTATGCAATCCTCTTGTATTTATGTTTAATTATCTTGAAATGGGAATGCTTGCTAAGTATTTATATGATTCTTTAACAAACGTATTAAAACGTAAAAAATACTATTTCATTTCATCTGTTTTTTAGTAGGAATTTCTGTTGCGTTTGTTGTTCTATTACAATACTTTGAAATCTATTATTATTTTGATGCAAATAACGTTTATCATCGAACAAAATATTTTCCGATTTGTCAGATTCCAGCAATCATAGGAATTTTGATATTTATCTATCTTTTATATTATTTTAGAAATGATCTGCGTAGAAATGAACTTCTGGCTGCGATTTCTTACGTGTGTTTACCGACAATTTCTACGATCATTCAGATTTTTTTCTATGGATTGCCATTACAGGCAGTATCTATTGTGATTTCTGGCTGGCTGTTATTTCTAGCAAGAGAATTGGATGTTAGAAATCAGCTAGAAGAAGCAATGAAAGTGAAAACGGATTTCTTGAATCGTATGTCTCATGATATTCGTACACCACTCAATGGAATTCTTGGACTGATTGAAATTGATTCTAGACATCCACAAGAGTATGAATTGCTGAAAATGAATCGTACAAAAGCAAAAGTTGCGGCGAATTATCTGTTATCTTTATTGAATGATATGCTGCAGCTGAGTAAACTGGAAAGTCAGGAAATTAAAATTGTCTGTGAACCATTAAATATTGAAAAGCTGTTTGATGAAGTATTTCTGATTGCGAAGATGAAAGCTGAGAATTGCGGGATTACTCTGCAATGTCAGAAAGATGATATTCAACATCCATATTTAATGGGATCTTCTTTATATATGAAGCAGATTCTATTGAATGTGTTAGATAATTCAATTAAATATAACAAGAAAAATGGCAGTATTGCTTTCAGTATCAAAGAATGTGAAATGAATGATGGAAAAGCAATGATTCAATTTGATATCCAGGATACAGGTATCGGAATGAGTGAAGAATTTATTCAACACATTTTTGAGCCATTTGTACAGGAACATGAAAATAGAACTTCATATCAAGGCAGTGGTCTTGGAATGGCGATTGTTCTACAAATGATTAATATGGTGCATGGAACCATTGATATTCAGAGTGTATTAAATGTTGGCAGTCACTTTACGATTCGTATTCCATTTGAAATTGCTGAAAAACAATATGAGATTTCTCAAATTGATACATCCGAACATGTTTCCATTACTGGTGTGAAAGTATTGCTTGCGGAAGATAATGCATTGAATCGTGAGATTGCGAAAACATTATTGGAAGATAATGGTGCAGTTATATATGAAGCAGTGGATGGAAAAGATGTTGTTACACAATTTATGCAGCATGAAGAATATTTCTTTGACATTATTTTGATGGATATCATGATGCCTGTTATGAATGGATATGAAGCTTGTAAAGCATTACGAAATCTAGATCGAAAAGATGCGAAAGATATTCCTGTTGTTGCTTGCAGTGCGAATGCATTTGAAGAAGATATTGCAAAGTCAAAAGAATCTGGAATGGCTGCGCATTTAACAAAGCCATTAAAAGTAGATGAATTGATTCAGACAATCGCAAAATTCAACAAAAAAAATATTGAACCCTCTACAGTAGAAGTATAAAATGCTTTGGGGGTTTTTTAAGATGTTAGAAAAAATTAAAACATTTAAAGAATCCAATCCAAAACTCAGAAAAATCATGCTTGCCGTGATGAGTTTGCTTGTGATTGGATCATTATTTTCTTTCTTTACAGGTTTCAAAAAACTAAATGCCAATTATGGGGATATCCATTTTATTCAAAGTTTAGAAATGGATCGTGATACAGAAGCAGAAGATTATGATGAAGATTCAACTGTTTGTGATGTTACCTTTGTAAATGGTGATGCAAAGTTGATTGTTTCATATTCTTATGAAGAATATGAGGATCTAGATATTGATTCTATTACTGGCTATGAATATCAGACAGATAATGGAACAATGTTGTATTTTGATCATCAGGATCCTACTGCACAGGAAGTTCAATATGTATTTCATCAGACAGAAGCCAATGCTTTAATGCCTGTGTTTAATTTAGGTATTGCATTATTGATCTTGTTTGTATCTGTATGGATCATGTATACATTCGCAAAAGCTTTTACAACATATGAAAAGTGCTGGTTCTTAACAATCATGGTGCTTGCAACAATTGTTGCGGTAGCATTCCCTGAAGATAGCGCAAATGGTGTAAATGGCATCATTATCATGTTGTTGTATCTGTTAGATACGTTCTTGAATATCCTTTGTGAATTGTTGATTTCTAAACAGTCTAGATACAACTTCCTTGTATCTGTACTTGTAGAGATTACAGAAATTGCAACATGTCTTGTATTGATGTATCGTTTTGCGACAATTGCAACAACATTATTCTTCTGGCTGCCAATTGATATCTTGAGCTATATTAACTGGAGTAAGCATAAGGATGACGAAAGTGATGAATTGACAGCTGTTAGAAGATTAAAAGGCTATCAGGAAGTATTGATTATTCTAGCAATCATCGTATGGACTTTTGTTGTTGGTTACTTCTTAAGTGGATTGGATATTCGAACAGATTTCTTAGGTGGTAATGAGCAGTTAGAAACAGCTATTACGTATATTGATGCCTGTGCTTCTGCAGTTGGTGTCGCAAATGGTTTGTTCATCTTCTTTAGACTCAGAGAGCAGTGGATTGCGTGGTATATTTGCGCTGCATTAGAAGCAATCATCAATATCCTGTCTGGTCAGTATGTATTGCTTGTATTGAAACTTGGATACTTTACAAATACAACATATGGCTATATCAAGTGGAGCAAGTATATTAAATCTCACCAGGAAGAAAAGAAGTCACTTTTCTAAAAATATTGATAAATAATAGTGTTATTGGTAAAATGACAGAGGAATTATAAATAAAAAAGGTGGTAATAAATTATGGCAATTGAAGCTGGAGATTTTAAAACTGGATTAACAGTCATGGTTGATGGTGATCCATGGCAAGTCATTGACTTTATGCATGTAAAACCTGGTAAGGGTGCAGCAATTCTGAAAACAAAGATGAAGAACTTGAAAACAGGTTCTACACAGGAAAGAAACTTTAACGCTTCTACAAAGTTTGAAGCAGCAATGATTGAAAAGAAGTCTGCACAGTATTCTTATTCTGCTGGTGATGTCTACTATTTCATGGATATGGAAACATTTGAAACATATGAATTAGATGATGCACATGTTGGAATGAATAAGTATTTCTTAATTGAAGGTATGGATGTTATTCTTCAGATTTTTGAAGGACAGGTTATCGCAATCGTTGTTCCTGATAAGGTTGAATTGACAGTTACTGAAACAACACCTGCAATCAAGGGTGCTCCATCCTCTCAGACAAAGGACGCTGTTACAGATACTGGTTTATCAATCAGAGTTCCTCAATTTATTGAAGAAGGAGAAAAAATTCTTGTTTCTACTTCTGATGGAAAGTATTCTTCAAGAGCTTAATTCTAAGCTCTTTTTTTCGATGTATGAAAAATAAAGTTGTATTGATTACGGGCAGTGCAAAAGGCATTGGTAAAGCAATTGCAAAGGAACTTGCAAAGAATGGATATGATATTGTGATCAATTATCTGCATTCAAAACAAGAAGCATTGTCTTTACAGAAAGAACTCATTGCATCCTGCGGTGTGGATGTATTAGCGATTCAGGCTGATGTTTCTAATGTGGAACAGGTGGATGCGATGGTGAGTGAAATTGAAGAAAAGATGGGCGGTGTTGATGTTTTAGTGAATAATGCGGCAATTGATCTATCTAATCTTTTCCATTTGAAAACAAGTGAAGAATTTCAACAGACAATGAATGTGAATGTCGTTGGTGCATTTAACTGTGCGAAAAGAGTATCCCATCACATGATGGAGAAAGAGTATGGAAGAATCATTAATATTTCTTCGACGAATGGCATGAATACGTATTATCCAATGAGTATTGATTATGATGTTTCAAAGGCAGCATTAAATGCCTTGACGCATGATCTTGCGATGCAGTGGGGACCATATATTCATGTGAATGCAATTGCACCTGGGTTTATTGGAACAGAGAGTGAACTGGATGGGTATGATGAAGAATTTCTGAAACAGGAATGTGAAAAAATTCTGGTGGAACGCTATGGAAAACCAGAAGAAGTTGCATATCTTGTTAAATTTTTGATCAGTGAAGAAGCAGATTATATTAATAATACAATTATCCGTATTGATGGCGGACAAAAAGGAAGCTGCTGAACGAATCATATTGGTTTATTGTTGGATTTACATGTAACTATAATTAAGGGAGTCTGGAATATGATATTTCAGGCTTTTTGTGTTATTTATTGTAATTTTTGTCATAAATTATGTGCAATGCACTTGGAATGAACGCATCTTGTATTATTCTAATATTGTATCAGGGAGTAAACAATTATGACAAAGAGTAATTTAACAATTAGAATTGAACCAGCTTTAAAAAAAGAAGCATCTGAGTTATTTCAAACTCTTGGATTAGATTTAAGTACCGCAACAGGAATGTTTTATATTCAAGCATTGCGCTGTCATGGATTGCCATTTCCTGTGATTGCAGATAGAGAGCCAAATCAGGAAACGTATATGGCTATGAAAGATGCAGAAAACGATAAGCATATGTCAGGACCATATGATTCGATTGATGATTTAATGGAGGCACTGGATGCTGAAAGTTAAATTTACATCACAATTCAAAAAGGACTACAAAATTGCGATAAAAAGAGGGTTTGACAAAGAAAAAATGCGAACAGTAATTGAGTTGTTGTGTTTGCAGAAAGAATTACCCGTCAAGTATATGGATCATTCTCTAGTGAATTCAAGAAACTACAAGAACATGAGGGAACTACACATAGAACCAGACTGGTTTTTGGTTTATCAGATTGAAAGTGAAGAATTAATATTGAAGTTAATTCGTACAGGTTCTCATTCAGATTTGTTTTAATCATCCGAAAAAAGGCCTGAATCATCAGGCCTTTAAGTTAGTGTGCCGGGCATGGCATGAGTTCAGTTGGAGATAAACCAACCACAGGTAGTTAC
>OFMO01001811.1_pt1 | contig 12150 bp, 9 predicted proteins | sample 1541821 | NCBI WGS metagenome assembly OFMO01 (sample SAMN04209253, study PRJEB22552) | human gut metagenome | biome: gut; material: feces | host: Homo sapiens | place: USA: Oklahoma | reverse complement strand
TGCCCATTCCGCCATATCCGATCAGTCCGTAAACTACTTTGTTTTCCCTCATTTTGAACCTCCATCGTAAAAACAGCGGCTGATGAACACCATCAGCCGCTATCGCTTTTACTTACTTAATTCTTCGTTGATTTCTTTAAGAATCTGGTCACCGCCCTGACTCTTCCAGTTCTCAACAAAAGTATCGAATTCGCTGATATCTGCTTTTCCCATAACGATTTTTGAGAATGTTTCTTCTTCCATTTTCTTCAGATTGGCCCATTTTGTTTCCATGGTTTCTGTCTGACCGTTATATGCATTGTAAACAGGTACATATTTCTCCTTTACAGAAGGAGCATCTCCAACCAGGATGGCCACAAGTCTCGGAAGGTTGTTTTTGGCAATATCACTGTCCAGATTCCATTTATCCAGGCTGAAGTCATCGTAAGGCTCTTTTTTCAGTTTTGTAACTGCTTCCATATCACTCTTTAACAGTTTGTGTGTTGAGAAGTCAACATCATCCATGGTGATTTCTCCGGCAAGATATTTGGTCAGAACATCATAAGACACTTCAATTTCATCTGCATTGTCATAGGTGTTGTACAGAGGATAGAAGTCCGAAGTAACCATCTCTGTGGTAGAAACACCTTCGTCTACCCATTTCTGCTGATTTTCGATCAGGTAATTGACAATCTTAAATGCAGCTTCCGGATTCTTGCATGCTTTGCTTGCTACTACATATTGTGTTGTAGGCTCTGCCATATGAGTGTAATAGTTTCCATCCTCAGATAATGGTGTAAAGTATGCCTGCCAGTCTGCCGCACCTGCCAGTGTAGCATCTGCCACTGTGTAACCAGACCACCATGGTCCAAAGAAGATTCCAACCTTGCCGGCCAGAAGAGGTTCTTTACTGTCACTTCTTACAAGCATTTCCGGGTCGATCAGTTTATTTGTATACAGTTCTGAGATTTTTTCCAGTGCATCTCTGGTTTCCGGCTGGATAGAACCATACTCTACAGTTCCATCCTCACCCTGCAGCCAGTACTGTGGGTATGACTGGAAGCTACTGAACAGCGGATCCAGTCCATACTGGTTTCCTCCGATTGCATTCATATGATCAGAATTACTCGGTCCGAGAATACCAATAGTATCATCCTCTCCGTTTCCATCCGGATCCTGAGTAACAAACGCTTCTGCTACCTTTACCAGCTCATCCCATGTTCTCGGAGCCTCCAGTCCAAGGCTGTCCAGCCAGTCCTGACGGATCCACATCTCGTTGATTCCACCTGCTGTTATAGCCGGAGCCGGAATCGCCATCATTTCTCCATCTTCATTGGTGATACATTTCTGCAGCTCTTCACCGCCGGATTTCACATAGCTTTTCAGTGCATCTGAAGCATAATCATCAAAATACTTATCCAGTGGCTGGATCATATCGTATTTCAGAAGCGCTCTGTACTGTGTTGCATTTACGTTCATCAGCTCCGGAACGGTATTACTTCCGATACACAGATTCATTTTCTCTTCAAAGTCTGTGGATGATGCAACCCAGTCATATACAACTTCGATGTTAAGATCTTCTTTCAGAAAATCTATGTATGGATTATCGTCATAAGCCATTCCATCCGGAAGCTTGGCATTCGGGTTCAGAGAACCACCAAGATGAACCGTTACGGTTTCCGGGTATTTGGACAGCGGCAGATCTTCTTTGGCTGTTCCTTCTGCCTCACTTACTGCCTCTTTCTGTGTGCTCTCTTCTGATTTTCCGCATCCTGCCAGTGAGGTAACGGCTAATGCCATTGCACTGGCAAATGCGATCAACTGTTTCTTTTTCATTCTTTTTCCTCCTTTTATCCTTTTACTGATCCCAGTGTAATACCCTCTACAAAATATCTTTGCAGGAACGGGTAAACGATCAGTACAGGTATCATAGCTATAAATATTTTTGCAGAATCCAATGAAAGGTTATTTAATTTCATTGCCTGCGCAATCTGATCCACGTTCATCGTGGAATAATCCAGAGTTACTACCATCTGCTGAATGTAAGTCTGCAGCGGATAACTGCTCTGTCTTGTACTTAAAACCATTCCCTGGAAGAATTCATTCCAGTACATAACCATAGTGAACAGTGCAACTGTTGCAACCATAGGTTTTGCCAGCGGTACGTAGATAGATATCAGATTTCTCCAGGGGCCGCCGCCATCGACAAAACATGCTTCTTCCAGTTCTGTTGGAAGATTTTTGAAAAAGTTTACTGCAAGGATTACATTGAATACCTGAAGTCCCGTTCCCAGTACCAGTCCAAAAATGTTATCCATCAGATTATAATTTTTCATGGTGATATACCACGGAACCGTACCTCCGTTGAATAACATGCAGAATACGAAGATCCACATAAAGATATCTCTCTTCGGGAACTGCTTTTTCGTTCTGGATAACGGAAATGCTGCCATAAGGATACATACCATACTGATTCCTGTTCCCAGTAAAACCCTTTTAATAGATACCAGAAAGGAACCGAAGAATGCGGTCTCTCCCATGATCTTCTTATAGGAGAGCAAGTTGAAGCCAACCGGCCAGAGAGCAACCTGTCCAGCGTTGACTGCTTCCCTGCTGCTCAGGGATACACAGAGAACGTACCATACAGGTACAATACAGATCAAAGTAATCGCAATGAGAATCACTACATTTAAAATGTCAAAAAACTTTGATCCGAGGCTTTTATTCTCAATCATAGTTACAACCTCCTAAAACAGTTTATAACCGGTAAATTTATCTGCCAGCCAGTAACCAACCGTAATCAACACAAGACTGATCACAGATTTGAACAATCCAACGGCTGTTGCCAGTGAATACTGGAGATTCTGCAAACCGGCTCTGTATACCCATGTGTCAATAATATCACCTGTTGAGTAAACCAGCGGGTTATACAGGTTATAAATCTGGTCGAATCCTGCATTCAGGACATTTCCAAGAGACAGGATAGCCAGAAGTGCTACTGTTGTTTTGATACCAGGTAAAGTTACGTGCCAGATTCTTTTGAATCGTCCGCAGCCGTCTACTGCCGCAGCTTCGTACAACGATCCATCCACGCCAAGGATCGCCGCAAGATAAACGACTGTGTTATAACCGAATCCTTTCCAGATATCCGTACCGATTACCAGAGGCTGGAAAAGCTTTGCTTCGCCAAAGAAATTGACCGCATCGCCTCCGAACAATCCTATGATCTGATTCACCGGTCCTGTATACCCGAAAATATTCAGCACGATCTTCGCGAGAATAACCCATGACAGAAAATACGGTAAATATACGATTGTCTGGATCGGACGTTTCAGTTTCTTCACTGCCAGTTCATTCAATAACAAAGCAAAGACCAGCGGGATAATAATATTTCCGATAATCTTGCCAACGGCAATGACAACTGTGTTACGTAAAACCTGTGTAATGTCACTCATCTGAAACATATACTCAAAATTAGCCAGGCCAACAAATTTTGAATGGAGAATGCCCTGTCCAGGATTGTAATCCTGAAAAGCCATAACAATTCCGAACATTGGAACAATGCTGAAAAAGAACAGCCACAGTAATGCAGGGATCAGCATAATGTAATAGTGTTTCACAAATCTTTTGATGTACATGAGTAAACCTCCCTTCCTTTATGGATAGTTTATCCTGTAATCATATTTTTCACTAGACGATATTGTTTCAGATTCCACAGTCTTTTTTTTAAATCAAAAAAAATGTCCGAATCAAATCGAACATTTTTTTAATCTGCCTGCATATTCTGTTGGCGTACATCCGTATTCCTTTGAAAATACCTTTGTAAAATAATAAAAATTGTCATATCCCAGATCCGATGCGATCTGGGTGATGTTTTCTGTTCCTTTTGCCATCTTCCGGGCAGCCGCCTGCATTTTTCTGCTGATCACATAGTTATGAAAGGTATCACCTGTTATCTCCTTAAATCTCGTGCTGAAATAACTTCTGCTCATTCCGATCTGTGTTGCTACCTCTTCTGACTTCAGATTTTCTTCTATATGCTCGTCTGTATACAGGATCACTCTTGCAAACATATAAATATCCTTTGTTTTATCAGTCTGCAGACACGTCCGATACAGATTCTCCTTCCAGTTTTTTACCCATTCCAGCATCTCGTCCACAGAAGATAAGGATGGAAATTCGAGTTCTTCTCCTGTGAGTTTCTGGAAGCTGTGGAAACTTTTTATAAAAACTCTTTCAGCAGTCCGCAGCTCCACGCCCCGGGTTATCTCGCACAGTCTGTTGAACTCACAGTCATTAAAGATCCATCTGGTATTCGTCCACGCTTTTTCCAGCCTTTTCTGGAGTCCGGAATCCTCCTTCCGCGGTTCTTTTTTCGACTGATTTTCCTTATACTTTCTTTCTACAAGTTCCAGAATCTGGTCACACTCATCCCCATCAAAGCTTATTTTGGATATGTAATCTAGGGCTCCCAGTCTCAGGGCACTCTGCGCATAACGGAAATCTTCATACATAGAAAAGACTACGAATTTCACCTCCGGATATTCCTTTTTGCATCTTTTCATCAGTTCAATTCCATCGATCTCCGGCATGTCTATATCCGTGAATACAATATCCACTTCATTATCCTTCAGAAATTCCAGTGCTTTGCGGCCATTCTGGACATCGCCCACAACTTCAAATCCATATTTGCCCCAATCCATTATAGAAATCAAACCTTTTCTTGCCAGTTTATCATCATCTACAACCAATACCTTCATTTCTCCATACCCTCTTTTTCCGTCTCAGATCCTGTGAATTTGATTTTATTCCGAAGTTCTTCCTGAATCGGAATCAAAATTGTAATTTTGGTTCCATACCCTTTTTTGCAATTTACAAACAGGTTCGTCTCTCCTTCATAAAAAGATTCCAACATTGCTTTTACATATCGCAGACCGATTCCTCTGTTCCCATGCTGCATTTTTTTCACATCATAATCAAATGGTTCATTAATCTGATTGATCTCCTCCTGGGTCAGGCCATTACCGCTGTCCAATATGGTAATGATCGCCAGTCCCCTGATATTATCCTCAAAGACCTGTATGGTGATCTTTTCATCATCTCCAAGTCCGTACCGTATCGCATTTTCCACCAGTGGCTGCAACAGCATCCGTACCGTCGGCTGTTCCAGATAACGCCCCTCTTCCACATTCATTTCTATTACAAAATCATAGCGCATCTGTTCCAGTGCAATATAATCTTTCACAATATCGATTTCTGTTCGAAGTGTTGTCTGCATTCCTTCTTTTCCAAGATTATACGACAGCAGTCTTTTTAAGCGCTGTACAAATTCCGTAATATTGTCCTGACGGCTCATTCTTGCCATCCACTGAACGGAATTTAACGTATTGAGCAGAAAATGTGGATTGATCTGGTACAGGAGTTTCTCATATTCCGTTCGCTGAATACTTTTTTCTTTTTCCACAACATCATCTATCAGATTCCTGATCTGTTCCTTCATCTGTTCCACTTCGTGCATCAGGTCATCGAATTCCTTGATCTCATACTCCTGTTCCGCCTCTTGTAAAGATCCATTTCCCACCTGAATCATCTGTTTTTGAAATTGATTGAGGGGTTTGCATACCAACCGGTAAAGGTAAAAAACCGAACTGGAAAAAATACCAAAAGCTGCCAGGATGATAACCACTAACTTCAGTCTCCACATATTCATTTCTTTCTGATAGGTATTCTCCGGCAGTGCAATGGCATTGACATATCCGATGGAACTGCGATACGCCATGATTTTGTATCCTTCCTGATTTATCGCAGCATATCCTTCTTTTTCCGGTAATTCCGACAAAAGCTTCTGTCCCTTGACGATCACCGGATTATTGCTGTACTGTACAATACCATTTTCATCCATCTCCATATAGGTATATGGCCATTTTTCTTTATTAAGCCGATCCGAAACGCTCATATCCGGCTCGATTTCTGCATAAATATCCAGTACCCGTTTGTTTCCAAAGGAAACTCTCCGCATCACGGATAGTACCGGCGTCTCCCTGATTCCCAGATAGGATGCATGCATGGCCTGAATGATGTTCTCGGCACCTACTACTACTTTAGAAATTGTCTGATATGACGGATCCAGAACCCTTACGTTAAAATTCCCAATCAGTTCTTTTTGCTCTTTCGGATCGTAATATGCAATACCAAGGAGCTTTGTGTTCACATATCCAAGTTTTATCAGTTCTTCTCTGAGAGATTTCTGCTCAAAATATCGATCATAGTTATCTTCCACACTCAGATAGCTTTCTGTCACACTTCCAATAAGCCCGTTGGGACTCATCTGATTGACAATACCGATCATGTCATAATAATCACTGTCTATCTCCCGCGTGATCTGCTCCAGATATATCTGCATACTCTCCTGGATACTGTCATTCTGGATCATTCGGATCGTCATATACGACACGATCACTACCGCAAGAATACATGACATTGCACAGAGCAGAAGAATGCTTAGCATCTTTCTTTTAAGTGTCTGTTTCCCTCGTTTTCTTCTTTTCATATCAGATTCTCCCACTTCTGTTCTATCGCCTTCCATATCGCGTAAGGCTGCAGAACAGTTAACCTTTTTATCCTGTTTAAAGAATATATAACTTTTTTCTGAAAGTCAACTGTTTACAACCTATCATTCTTACCGAAAAATCAAAGAACAGCAAAAAGTCCATGGAGATAGTTTCCTTTTAGAATTGAGCAACTACATGTAATTCTAAAAAACATCTCCATGGACATTTTCAATTAAGATTATGACAATTTATGTAACTGTTCAGTACCTTCACAGTTAATGGCTACTGAATAGTTACCAATTTATTTACCTATTCAGGTGCTTCCTCAAGTTCTTCAAAGGAAGGAATCGACGGCTGCGCACCCTTACGTGTTACTACAATATTAGAAACCCTGCTGGCCAGTTCTACTGCTTCGTCCAGAGAATCTCCTCGCGATAAAGCAACTGCCAAACCTGCCACATAGCTGTCTCCGGCAGCTGTGGTATCTACCACATGGACTGTCTTATCAGCATACAGCCTTTTTTCCGTATGATCTTCTTTCAAAAGATAAGAGCCTTCGCCTCCTAATGTAACAACTATGTTCTTTACACCCTTTTGTTGCAATAGCTTAGCATTTGTACACAGATTTTCCTCATCACTGCATTCCTGCAACAGAATGGCAAGTTCTGTTTCATTTGGCTTGATCACATCCACACAGGCGAACAATTCATCAGGCAGATCAGATACTGCAGGTGCCGGATCCAGTATTACCGTTTTTCCTCTTTTTCGAGCTTCCTTCACCGCATACATTACGGTTTCCAGAGGAATTTCAAGCTGTACTACTATAATATCACTTGCTTCCAGCAAATCCATATTTTCCATGATATACGATTTGTCTACATGTGCATTTGCGCCCGGAATTACCAGTATGCTGTTGTCGCCTTCAGGTATTACGCCAATAACAGCAATTCCTGTAGACACGCCACTCAATTTGCGTATACGAGAAACATCAACTCCAACACTCTCCAGATTTTCACACAATCTTTCGCCATATGTATCCTGTCCTACCATCCCGAGCATCGCCACGTTTCCGTGCATTTTCCCAATGGCATAAGACTGATTGGCACCTTTCCCACCAGGCACAAGTTCAAAATTTTCAGCTAAAATAGTTTCGCCTACCGTCGGTATGTGCGATACGTCGGCAACGAAATCCATATTCAGGCTGCCAATCACGAGTATTTTTTTCATGTTGCTTCTTACTCCCTTCCAGTTATTGCAATATCACGATACAAACAGTGACTTCCTTTCTCAACAGATATACCTGCACAACCGGTCAGCAGTGGCAAATCGGAATCTGTAAACTTCAGATACTCTTTATCATTTACTGATACGCTGATTGTTGAGCCATCAGCCGTTAACGAAATCTTATACTCCTCATCCACTTTCCACTCAAAGTCTGTCTCACACAGTGTAGTGTAACCGTAGTAATTTTTCCGTAAAACCAACTTATTGTTCTTGGAGAAACCGGCTGCATAACTACGCATAGCACCCTGCACTCGAATGTTCACAAAATGCTCCGTACCGGTTACAGGTTTTAAGACGGCTGTTACCCGGTAATTGTTCCACAAGTGATGTCCTGTATACATTTCCGCAAAATCCGCACAGGAAAGACTCAGATACTGTCCATCCAGATAACTATGTCCTTTGAGTTTCGCAAACTGCGGAACTTCCTGATGTGTAACATGCCAGCTGTCAAGCTTCATTCTTCCAAAATCCAGACGATAATCCGGCTTACCATCAAAATACAGGTCGTCTATGTAAGCTGCCACATCTCCCATAGCAAATCCCTTAGCCACACCACAGAGAATAACACCAACCTCACTGATATGACCGGTCTGTCCGCCAGGAATCTCCAGTGAAAGAGCATGCCACTCACCATCACCTTTAACTTTTTCTCCGCGAATCACTTCTCCGGTCACTCCATTTTTTGCATAGATTTGCGCTGTGGTAGCCATTTCCTCTCCCGGAAGCGGCATTACACTCAAATGCACGGTCTGTCCCGGATAAACCAACGGAGCAAAGAACGGATCATAACGAGAATCGTCGAAGTCCTCAGAACTATAATACGTCTGTTTATAGAAGAAACTCTCTTCTCCGGATGATGTCACTGCCGTCAATTTAAGAGAACGTTTTCCCGTATAAGCCTGTTCGTCTGTGTTGCGTATATAACAGTCTCCCGGCGAATAACTTCTGATCGCATGAGTGCTGGTCGGATATTCAAAGTGACAACTATCCATTCTTTCATTCAAAATTGTATTCCAATTCTCCGGTATTTCCTCTCCAGCCAAAACATAAGCCATTTTAGCGAAATAGCTGGCACCAAACGGAATATCAACTGCATTCAAAGAAGGTAACACATTTGAACATGCAAGGAAATCATTAATCGGTTTTACCCATTTGTCATAATCGATTCCATCGATACCTGCGAATACACCCATGATAGTTCCTACATTGCCAACATTACAGTCTGTATCCCAACCACACATATTGCAGATATTAATCGTATCTGAAAAATCTTCATGACCATACAGCATAGACAGGATCATAACTGCAGCATTAGGTATGATATGACAGGTTCCCGGATACTTATCATAGCCAAAATTCTCAAAAATGTAATTGAAGCAATCACGCCAGTTCTCCGGATGCTCATCATGAAACTTCATGACTGCCTTTACTACACGGGCATATTCACAATCACTGGGGATGTACTGAAGCGCCTTCTCAAGAATATCGCGAATACTCTTTTCCACAAAAGCCAGACTAATGCAACATGCAACATATATTCCACCATACACACCGTTTCCACCATGTGTAACGCTGGCTGCCTGTTCGGCAAGTTTTGCTGCCTGCTCCGGATTTCCCGGAGAAACAAGTCCCCATGAATCAATAAAAATCTGACCGCCGATTTGTTCCGCCATCGTAGCACCGTTCTGTTCTATACTTCCACTCCTCGGCGCAGGAATACCATTTCTAAGGTTCAGATAAGCCGTATGCTCTGTTGAAACACCATAACCACCCCACCAGAAGAATCCGTGTTCATACGGTGCATAGTTTAATAACGCATTTGCTACATCTTTGGAAGAGAAGTTGTTCGAATCTTCGCAATCTTCTAATGCTCGAATAAAAAACAGCGGACCGTTGCTATCATCATCAGCGGCAAAGTTCTTATAATCAGCAGGATAAGACCACACTTCTCCGAACACATCGCGAATGCGCTGATATGTCCAACCTTCGATAGGTGCTCCCAGACGAATACCAATAATCTTTCCAAGCCATCCCGCATAAACCTTTTCCATATAATTCTCAGTAATTTTCATATTATCAGCCCCCTAATATTCAAATTTATCCTTTAATTCCACTCATAACTATTCCCTGAACAAAATATTTTTGTGCAAATATATACACCAGTAAGATTGGCAGCATAGAAATCAATGCACCAGCCATCATTTGGTTCCACTGAGAGACATACGTTCCCTGGAATTGAGCCAGCCCCATAGCTAGAGTCCATTTTTCTTCACTGTTAATAAAAATCAAAGGACGCAAAAAATCATTCCAGGTATTCATGAAAGTAAAAATTATCAATGTCATCAGAGCCGGCTTAGAGTTCTTCAGAATGACCTCCCAGAAAATTCGCGGATAACTACATCCGTCAATTTTAGCAGCCTCCTCCAGTTCTTTCGGAATTGTAAGGAAAAACTGACGAAGCAAAAATGTCCCAAATGCATTAAAAATTCCAACAGCAACCAGAGACGATTTGGTATCTATCAATCCCATATACTTGATTATTTTAAACTGTGGAATCATAACAGCCTGAAATGGAATCATCATAGTACCGAGATAAATGATGAATAAAATATTCTTTTCCCTTAAAGTTCAAACGTGCAAACGCATAGGCTGCCATAGAACATGTAATAAGCTGTCCCAAAATAGTAAATACTGTAATAAAGATCGTATTTCCAAAATACACGAACCATGGTGCCTGCTCAAACATATACACATAATTTTCCCACGCTACGTGCTTTGGAATCCAGTATGGCGGTATGGCATACAACTCTTGTACATCTTTCAGGGATGAAGATATCATCCAAAGGAAAGGAATCAGCATGGAAATTGAACAGAGAATGAGTACCGCATGCGTTAATATCTGAAAGACTTTCTTCTTTATTTTTGCTCTTTTGTTTTGTCCAAAAGAATTTTCCATTTTTCTCCCTCCTTAAATGCTATTTCTTTCACTGAATCGAAGTTGAACGATGCTGGCTATAAAAACAATAATGAACAGTATATAGGCCATAGCAGACGCATATCCCTGTTTAAAATACTGGAAAGCATTCATATAAATAAGATAGCTGACCACCTGCGTAGCCGTACCAGGTCCACCCTTTGTCATTACATAAATCTGATCGAAAGCCTGGAACGAATTAATCATACTTATAATTGTAACAAAAACAATCGTCGGTTTTAACAAAGGCATTGTGATTTTAAAAAATTTCTGAACTACATTTGCCCCGTCTATATCTGCAGATTCATAGATCTCAGAAGAAATCCCCTGTACACCAGCAAGAAGAATTACCGCATTAAATCCTAGATTTTTCCAAATACTCATAATAATGACCGATGGCATAGCCCACTTTTCACTTGTAAGCCACGGCGGTTGATATAAGCCAAGTTGTCCCAGAAAGGCATTTATTAAACCATAATCCTCATTATACAACCACTGCCAAACCATGGTAATCGAGACATATGACACAATAACCGGTATAAAGAACGCAGATCTATACACGTTAACCCCGTGGATTTTCTGATTTAACAGTACCGCTACCAGAATAGCTAAAAATACTCCAACGGGAACCGTTCCAATAGTGAAATAGACGGTATGAAACAGTGCCTCACCGAATTCTTTGTTTGTAAAAAGCATCGCGTAATTTTGAAATCCGACAAATTTCGGTGGTTGAATTCCGTCATAATTTGTAAGGCTGTAGTAAAATGACATTACAACCGGAAATACTGTGAAAACCAAAAAGCCGATAATTACTGGTGACAAGAAAACATATCCCCAGAAATTTTCTTTTGCATCAAGCCTCTTTGTCTTCTTTTTCTTCACTGTATTTGATTTCTTTTCCATTTTGATCACCTCAACTAAAAAACAATACTGCCAATAATACAGGAAGGGAGAAATTTTCTTAAATTCTGAAATTTCTCCCTTCCTCATCCTGATTTTACATCCTGATGCAAATATTAATTTGCCAAAATGGCATTAATTTCTTTTATCAGCTTTTCCTGTGTCTCTTCTGGTGTGCTCTTGCCAATCAGCATTTCATCGACAAGCTGCTGTACTTTTGTATTAACCTCTGTACGATAAATAGACAACTGATCCTTGAGATCACAATCCGGCACAGAATCTACAAATGCTTTTACGTTAGACGGGAATTTGCTGTCTAAAACAATCTGAAGGGCTTCTTTGTCTGTACTTCCCGGCAGAGCCATATTCGATTCTGCTACAATTCTGTTTCCTTCAGGTCCGCATAAGAATTTTAAAAGATCCCATGCAGCTTCAGGATTTTTGGTAGATTTTGAGATACCC
>OFMO01001805.1_pt1 | contig 12174 bp, 8 predicted proteins | sample 1541821 | NCBI WGS metagenome assembly OFMO01 (sample SAMN04209253, study PRJEB22552) | human gut metagenome | biome: gut; material: feces | host: Homo sapiens | place: USA: Oklahoma | reverse complement strand
CCGCCGTAGATGGTCTTTTGTGCCACGATGTGGTCACCGGCCTGTGCCAGTGCCTCGATGGTGTAGGTGATGGCAGCAGCGCCGGAAGCGGTAGCCAGAGCAGCTACGCCGCCTTCCAGAGCGGCAATGCGCTTCTCGAACACATCCTGGGTGGAGTTGGTCAGACGGCCGTAGATGTTGCCGGCGTCTGCCAGACCGAAGCGGTCCGCAGCGTGCTGGCTGTTGCGGAACACATAGGAAGTGGTCTGGTAAATGGGCACTGCGCGGGAATCGGTCGCGGGATCGGCCTGCTCCTGGCCAACGTGCAGCTGAAGGGTCTCAAATTTATAGTTAGACATTGTAGTATACCTCTCTCATTAAACTTTTAGTATAATTTCCTGATACAAAAACACCCGATACGCACTCAAGTTCCAGCGTACCGGGCAGATCATTTCCGTTTGCTTCTGTTCAACGCTCCATCGGCGTACACATTCGTGCACAGGAGGGCATCGTACAGGTCACGGTGAATTCTTCTGCCCGTTCCCCACACATTCGCCCACAGCGGAAGTTTGCATGCAGCAGCTCGTTCCAGATCAGTTTCATCTTCGTGCCCTCCTTTCCGGCTTTTTCCCACTCCTCTACAAACCCGGGAATCTCCATTTCAATTCCCCACAAGGTTTGTGGATTTGTTGTTCACATTATATCCCCTAATACCCAGTTTGTCAATAGGTTAATTCCATTTTTTTCAATTTTGCATCTTGTGCATGATGAACGGCCGCTGCGCGGTGCCGTGCCTTGTGCATTCCGGTCAAGAGTATTACTTTACTTGATTTTCCGGCCGGTCCGACGGCGTACACCGGCACAAATTCATGCTCTGGTCACAAAACGGCAAAATCTGCACCTTATAATAAGACCGGAATGACCCTTGTCAAACCGGCCAAAATCGTTTATGATACAGTCATTCGGGCCACCGCCCGGAAAGGAGCACACCATGCATACCGTTTTTCGTTTTCTCCGGCAGCTGCTGCTCACGGTGCTGCTGCTTGCCCTGCTGGTCCTCGTGGCAGCGGGCGGGTACTTTGCCGTCACAGGCCACAAACTCTATGAGAGCGCCATCCAGGTCACCCCCATTGATACCCTGTACAGCAGCATTTCGTCCCGCGAGGGGTTCGTTCCCTATGCCCAGCTGCCCCAGACCTACATCAACGCCGTGATCTCGGCGGAGGATTCCCGCTTCACCCACCACAAGGGTGTGGACCCGGTGTCCATTGCCCGGGCACTGGTGACCGACCTGCGCACCGGCAGCTTTGCCGAGGGCGGCAGCACCATCACCCAGCAGCTGGCCAAGAACACCCTGTTCACTCAGGAAAAGCATCTGGCCCGCAAGGCGGCGGAGATGTTCGCCGCCCTCGCCATTGAGAAGCAGTACAACAAGGAACAGATCTTTGAAATGTACGTCAACACCATCTATTTCGGCAGCGGGCACTACGGCATCGGCGAAGCCGCGCAGGGCTACTTTGGCAAAACGCCGCTGCAGCTCACCGACGCCGAAGCCGTGATGCTGGCGGGCCTGCCCAATGCTCCATCGGCCTACTCGCCCAACAGCAGCCCAGACCTGGCCGTCAAGCGGATGCAGGTGGTGCTCAACCGGATGGTCGGGTGCAAAAAGCTGACCCGGGAGCAGGCCGACGCCCTTGCCGCTGAGGCGGTCACCTTGCAGTTTTTGCCGGCCTCCTGACGCAGACCTGAAAAAGCTGCTGCATAAAACAAGTGCAGCAGCCTTTTTTCTGCCATTTTCCGGGACGCAAAAAGCACCGCGCAACGGGAAGTGGACCCGTTGCGCGGTGCTTTTTTACGGTATTTGGTTTGGAAAAGGAGGAATCATGTTGTCCCGGAGAAGGGATTTGCGGCGTTCCCTTCCGGTGATTCTATCTTACCAGAGAATTTCGGCAAAAGTGTTGTGCATTCGTGAATCTTTTATGAACCCTGACGTTTCTTATTCCGGTGCCTTCATGCTCTCCACCATGCTGATCTTCTTCACATGCCGCCGCATGACAAAGCAGACTGCCAGCGTGAACAGCATGGTCAGTGCCACGCTCAGCAGATAGCTGTGGGGGGCAATGGTCCGGATGAACATGAGCTGGTCCATTTCCACCGTGCGGATGATGAACTGATGCAGGGGGATGCCCAGCAGCAGGCCCACGCAAGAGCCCATGAGAGCCAGCAGGTCGATCTCCCGGAAGATGTAGCGGTACACTTCCTTATCATAGAAGCCCAGCACCTTGATGGTGGCCAGCTCCTTTTTGCGCTCTGCCAGGTTCACGCTGATCAGGTTATACAGCACCACCGCCGCCAGGGCCGCAGCACACACGATGATCAGCACCACCACCGAGTTCAGGCTCACGATGAGGTTGTCGAACATGGAGGTGGCATCCTCTGTAAAGGAGGCTCCGGTCACATAGTTGCAGGCCAGCAGGGTCTCCCGCATGCTGTTGCGGTCGGCGGCACTGTCGCAGCGGGTCTGGGCGTATACCGTGTTCCAGGGGATATCCTGGGTGCCCAGCAGGGTCTGTAACTGGGCATTGGACACATACAGCCGGGTGAACATATAGTTCTCCGTCACGCCGGTCAGGGTCATCTCCACCCGTTCTCCGTCAGGGTTCTCCACCCAGATGGAGTCTCCCGGCTCCACCCCCAGGTTCAGGGCGGTCTTTTCTGTCAGCACCACGCTGTCCTTTTCAAAGGGGATGGCCTTGTGGCCCTGCCGGGTGCGGAAGGTCACATAGCGGCTCAGCTGGCTGTCGGTCTGGGCACCCACCACGCTGACGCCGGCACTTTCTCCGTCGGCATTGTAGATGGTCACAGACTTGCTGTACACCGCCGCCCAGTTCTCCACCTGGCCCCCCTCCAGGGCATCGGTGAGGCCCTTTTCCACCGTAAAGGCGGCAGGGTCGCTGAGGGTGACGGTCAGGTCGTTGTGGGACAGCTCCGTGGACTGCTTGGTGACGATGGGCAGCAGGGAGTCCTGGAGGCCAAAGCCGATGAGCAGCAGGGCCGTACAGCCTGCCACACCCAGCACCGTCATAAAGAACCGCTTCTTATACCGGAACAGGTTCCGGGCGGTGGTCTTTTGGGAGAAGCTCATGCGCTTCCACAGAGGGGTGATGTACTCCAGGAAGATGCGCTTGCCTGCCACGGGAGCCCGGGGCAGCAGCAGGGCTGCACTTTTTTCCTTCAGGCTGGAGCGGCAGGCACTCCAGGTAGCCAGGCCGATGACGGCGGCACTGATGGCCACGCTGGCGGCTGCCATGCCCGGGTAGAACCGCAGGGTAAAGGTGGGCAGGCTGAAGATCAGCTGATAGGCGTACCAGATGATGCTGGGGAACACCACAAAGCCCACCACCATGCCAACCATGCTGCCCAGCACGCTGGCGGTAAGGGCATAGAACAGGTACTTGCCTGCAATGCTGGCGTTGGAGTAGCCCAGGGCCTTCAGGGTACCCATCTGGAGGCGGTTTTCGTCCACCATACGGGTCATGGTGGTGGTGGCCACCAGGGCCGCCACCAGGAAGAAGAACACCGGGAACACCCGGGCAATGGCATCCATCCGGTCGGCGTACTGCTCAAAGGTCACAAAGCTCAGGGTGCTGTTGCGGTCCAGCACATACCACTCGCCCTTTTTGATCTTGCTCACCTGCTCCTCAGCGTCGGTGAGCTGCTGCAGGCCCTCGTCCAGCTTTTGCTGGGCATCGGCCTTTTGGGTCTCATACTCGGCACGGGAGTCTGCCAGCTGCTGTACCCCGGCCTGATACTCCTGCCACCCGGCGTCCAACTGGGCCCGGGCTGCCTCAAACTGGCTGTAGGCCGTGGCGGTGCCGGTGGTAAGCTGCAGCTGGCCCTCCAGCAGCTGCACCTTCAGCCGCCGCAAAGCGGCCTTGGCCTCCACCACCAGCTGGTCGTTGTCCAGGTTGGGGGAGGAGATGAGCCCCTGGGCGTACATCTGCTTTTTGCCTTCATCCAGCTGGGCCTGGTAGCCCTGGAGCTGGCCGTTGATGTTGTCGTAGGCAGCCTGGGCCTTGGCCAGGGCGTCCCGCAGCTCGATGTATTCCTCGTCGGCAGGCTCCGCCTCGTCCAGCGCTTTCTGGGCGTTGTCCAGGGCGGTCTGGGCGTAGGTCAGCAGCGGGTCGGCTACCTTTTTCAGGTTCACCAGCAGCTGGATCTGCTGCAGTTGTTCCTCAAATTCCAGCACCTGTTCCTCGCCGTCCACCAGCTGGTCGGCACCGTTCTGTATGGTGTCGGGCAGGGCTTCCTTCTGCTTGGCCAGTTCCGTTTCGCCTGCGTCCAGCTGGGCCTTGGCGTCATCCAGCTGCTTCTGGGCATCGTCCAGCTGCTGTTCCGCCTCGGCAAATTTCTGCTCGGCCTCGGCCTTCTGGTCGTCGTAGGTCTGACGGGCCTCCGCCAGCTTCTGGTTGGCGGTGTCGATAAGCTGTTCCCGACGCTGCACACACTGGGCGGTGCTGATCTGCTCCAGACGGTCCGCCACCTGGTCCACCGCCTCCTGGTACTCCTGGGAATAATTATCGTACTGGCCGGCATTTTCCGCCTTGATATAACAGGCAGTGTAGTAATCTGCCGTCAATTCCCCGTCCAGCACATAGGCGATGTAGTTCAGCTGACCGTTGCCCACGGTGCTGCTCTCTTTGTCGGTGGAGATGTGCTGCGGGTCCTGCACCAGCCCCACCACCGTATATTCCTTGTGTTTTGTCCCCTCCGTATCTTCCGGAAGGGTCAGCACGGTGCCTTCAGCGATCTCGGCCTGGTAGCCCATTACATGGACCACACACTCGTTGGCGGCCTGGGGCATCCGGCCGGAGCGCAGCACCAGACGGTTCATGTTGGCGTCGGTGTCCGCTGCCGGGTCCTGCTGCAGGGCCTGCAGCTGCACCACGATGCGCTCCTCCTGGCCCTGCCAATTGGCCTCCAGGTCCAGGGTCTTTACCGGCATCACAGCCTCCACCCCGGGGGTGGCGGCAATGGCGGCAATGTCCTGGTCTGAAAGGCCCAGGGTGGACAGCACCCGGAGGTCAAACACATTTTGCTGCACATAATATTTTTGGGCTGCGCTCCGCATACTGGGGGCAATGCTCATGAGGCCTGTCAGCATCATGACCCCCAGGGCCACGATGCCAAACAGCGAGACCATGCGGCTGGCGTTGCCCTTCATCTCCCGGAGGATATTTTTGCGATAACTTTTTTGCACTGCACTCACCACTCAATTTCTTCCACTGGCACCGGGTGCTCGTTGACCTTGTTGGACACGATCTGCCCACTGCGTACCTGAATGACACGGTCGGCCATGGCGGTCAGGGCCGTGTTATGGGTGATCACGATGACGGTGCGTCCGGTCTTGCGGCAGGTCTCCTGCAAAAGCCCCAGCACCTGTTTGCCGGTCTTGTAGTCCAGGGCACCGGTGGGCTCGTCGCACAGCAGGAGCTTGGGGTTTTTGGCCAGGGCCCGGGCAATGGACACCCGCTGCTGCTCGCCGCCGGACAGCTGCGCCGGGAAGTTGTTCAGCCGCTCCCCCAGGCCCACACTGGTCAGGGTCTGGGCCGGGTCCAGAGGGTCCCGGCAGATCTCGCTGGCCAGCTCCACGTTCTCCAACGCCGTCAGGTTCTGCACCAGGTTGTAGAACTGGAACACAAAGCCCACGTCGTACCGACGGTAGGTGGTAAGGGCCTTTTCCGAAAAGCGGCTCACGTCCCGGCCGTCCAGCCAGACATGGCCCTCATCGCAGCTGTCCATGCCGCCCAGAATGTTCAGCAAGGTGGTCTTGCCGGCACCGGAGGGGCCTACGATGATGCAGAACTCCCCCTTGTCCACATAAAAGTTCATGTGGTCGGCGGCGGCGATCTTCACACTTCCGGTCTGGTAATATTTGCAGACGTCCTCAAACTCCACAAAATGATCCATGGCGTTTTCTCCTTTGCAACCATGTAATTTTATCCACCTTAACTATAGCACAACCCGGCAAAGGTTGCACCCTCTGCCGGGCAAATTTTCAAAAACTTAACAGAAAAACTCCCACTGCAGCAGTAGCAGTGGGAGTTTTTGGATGCTTATGGAATCCAGGAGGCTGGGGCTCAGCGGCCGATCAGCAGATCCCGGCGGCCCCGGCCATTGACGCTGAGGCGGACGGTGCTGCCGCACTGGTGCAGGCTGACCTTGGCGTCAGCATCATAGCCCTCCGTCAGCAGGCTCAGGTTCAGGGTGGTGGAGGTCTTTTCGGTCTTGAACACCAGGGTGTTGATACCGTTGTTCATCATGGTGGTCAGGTCCTCCATGGTGCAGCGGAAGGTAGCCACGCTGGCAGGCACATCCAGGGTCAGCACCGTGCCGTTCTGCCGGGCGGTGTACAGCACCTGGCGGCCAAACAGGCCCTTGACGCTGTAATTCAGCTTCAGGGCGTCGCTCTCAGCACCGTCGGCACCAATGAGCATGATGTTGCCCTGGATGGCAGGGCCTTCCGGTGCGCCATAGCCGCCGTAGGTGGGGTCCTTTTCGCCAACGGCCACATCACCGTCGGCACTGATGAGCATGATGTTGCCCTGGATGGCAGGGCCTGCCGGGGCACCGTAGCCACCGTAGGTGGGGTCCTTTTCGCCAATGGCCACGTCGGCAGCAAATGCGCCTACGCTGAGCATGGCAACGGCACAGGTAGCCACCGCAGCGGCAGCCAGGGTACGGGCAACTTTATGATTCAGCAGTTTCATAAGAAAATCCTCCTGTATTGCAGCCGGGGTCCGGCTGTGTTTTTATGTTCTATCAACCATGGTTTTCTGCGGGGCTCTGAACCAGAACCGCCGCATCTATCTTGTAAACGGATGCGGCGGCTGGATTATTGCAGGGAATGCAAAAAATTATTCAGTTTTTTCTTCTCCGTTCAGAATGGCCATAAACTCCTCCCCGGTGATGGTCTCCTTTTCATAGAGGAACTTGGCCAGCTGGTCCAGCTTGTCCCGGTTCTCGGTAAGGATCTGCAGAGCCTTGGCGTGCTGGGCCTTTACCAGCTCCACCACCTTCTGGTCGATCTCCCGCTGGGTCTGGGCAGAGCAGGCCAGGGAGGTGTCCCCTCCCAGGTACTGGTTGTTCACCGTCTCCAGGGCCACCATGTCAAAGTCCTGGCTCATGCCGTACCGGGTGATCATGGCCCGGGCCAGCTTGGTGGCCTGCTCGATGTCGTTGGAGGCTCCGGTGGTAACGGAGTGGAACACCAGCTCCTCGGCGGCACGGCCTCCGGTAAAGGTGGCGATCTTGTTTTCCAGCTCCGTCTGGTTCATCAGGTAGTGGTTGCCCTCGTCCACCTGCATGGTGTAGCCCAGGGCACCGGAGGTCCGGGGGATGATGGTGATCTTTTGCACCGGAGCCGAGTGGGACTGCTTGGCTGCCACCAAGGCGTGGCCGATCTCGTGGTAGGCCACGATGCACTTTTCCTGATCCGTCAGGATGGAGTTCTTTTTCTGGTAGCCTGCAATGACCACCTCGATGCTCTCCTCCAGGTCTGCCTGGGTCACGCTCTTGCGCCCGGCCCGTACCGCCCGCAGAGCGGCCTCGTTGACGATGTTGGCCAGCTCGGCACCGGAGGCACCGGAGGCCATGCGGGCCACAGTGTTAAAGTCCACACCCGGGGCGATCTTTACCTTTTTGGCGTGGACCTTCAGGATCTCCTCCCGGCCCTTCAGGTCCGGCAGCTCCACCGGCACCCGGCGGTCAAAGCGGCCGGGACGGGTCAGAGCCGGGTCCAGGGAATCCGGGCGGTTGGTGGCTGCCAGGATGATGACCCCGGTGTTGCCCTCAAAGCCGTCCATCTCCGTCAGCAGCTGGTTTAGGGTCTGCTCCCGCTCGTCGTTGCCCCCCAGATTGCCGCTGTTGCGCTTCTGGCCAATGGCGTCGATCTCGTCGATAAACACGATGCAGGGGGCCTTTTCCTTGGCCTGTTTGAACAGGTCCCGGACCTTGGAGGCACCCATGCCCACAAACATCTCCACAAACTCGGAGCCGGAGATGGAAAAGAAGGGCACGTTGGACTCACCTGCCACAGCCTTGGCCAGCATGGTCTTGCCGGTGCCCGGAGGGCCTACCAGCAGGATGCCCTTGGGCATAGAGGCACCGATCTCCTCATACTGCTTGGGGTCGTGGAGGTAGTTGACGATCTCCTGCAGGTTCTCCTTGGCCTCGTCCTCTCCGGCCACATCTGCAAAGCGGATGCCGTGGGTGGACTGCACATAGACCTTGGCGTTGGACTTGCCTGCGCCGCCAAACATCATGGCACCGGGGCCGCCGCCTGCCTTTTCCATGAGCTTTTTGTTCATCTGGTTGCCGATGAAGCTGAACAGCAGGATGGGCAGGGCAAACCAGATCAAAAAGCTCAGCACCGGGGAGCCCTGCTCCACGATCTCGCTGGAGAAGGCGGCACCAGCGTCATACAGGCGCTCGGTCAGACCGGGGTCATCCATGAGACCGGTCTTGTACACCTGCTTCTCGTCCTTATCGGTAAAAATGATCTGGTTGGACTCGATATCCACCCGGCCGATCTGTTTTTCTGCGGTCATGGACATAAAGGTGCCGTAGTCCACCTCTTTGACCTGACGTTCGGTGAGCCAGGGCACAAAAACAAGGTTGAGCACCAGCAGCACCAGCAGCACGATGGCGTAGTAGATGGCCAAGGGCTTTTTGGAAGGTTTGACTTCCTTCATAGGGTTTTTCCTCCTTCATATCGGTATCTGAGTGTGTCTGCATCTCTCTGAGTGTGTCTGCATCTCATTGATCGTAGTATAGCACTGCCAAAAACAGCTTAACAAGCAGCTTGAGGGCTTGTTTCCAAAAACTTAGCAGTTTTTTAACAAACGTACTTCGTAAATTCTGGCAAATTCTGCCCACGGATTTGTGAATTTGTTTCATCCTGCCGATGAGCCAATCTTCTTGACAGGGTCCGGAAAGCATGCTAAACTTATCTCACTTTGAAAAAAGCACAAATGCGTTGACGGGGATAAAACGATTTTCTTCTGCGTGCAGAGAGCCGCCGGGTGGTGCAAGGCGGGTGCAGAGGGTCTCGGTTACTGGCCCCTGAGCGGCAGAGCCGAACGATGCAGTAGGTTCTGACGGACGCCCACCGTTACAAGGGCAGCGATTCGCCACAAAGGGCCGATCGTGCAAAGTGGCTGCATCCACAAAAGGTGCAGCAAAGAGAGTGGTACCACGGGTGCCCTGTGATAAAACTTACAGGCTCTCGTCTCTCAAGGTTTTCGCCTTGAAAGACGGGAGCCTTTTCTTGTACAAAAAAAGTGTAAGAAGTATCAGGAGGACAAAACGATGATGGACGCTACCAAGTACGCTCCGGGTTACTACCCGGTACCCGCCGGCTATGACAGCTGGGTCAAGAAGGATCACATTGAAAAGGCTCCCGCCTGGTGCAGTGTGGACCTGCGCGACGGCAACCAGGCGCTGATCGTGCCCATGAGCCTTGCAGAAAAGCTGGAGTTTTTCCAGATGCTGGTGAAGATCGGCTTCAAGGAGATCGAGGTGGGCTTCCCTGCTGCCAGCGAGACCGAGTACGAGTTCCTGCGGACCCTGATCGAAAAGAACATGATCCCGGAGGACGTGACGGTGCAGGTGCTGACCCAGTGCCGCGATCACATCATCCGCCGCACCTTCGAGGCCGTCAAAGGTGCGCCCCGTGCGGTGATCCATTTTTACAACTCCACCTCGGTGGCCCAGCGTGAGCAGGTGTTCCACAAGAGCAAGGAAGAGATCAAGAAGATCGCCACCGACGGCGCCAAGCTGGTCAAGCAGCTCAGCCAGGAGTACGAGGGCAACTTCCTGTTCGAGTACAGCCCGGAGAGCTTCACCGGCACCGAAGTGGACTACGCCGTGGATGTGTGCAACGCCGTGCTGGACATTATGCAGCCCACCCCGGACCGCCCGATGATCATCAACCTGCCGGTCACCGTGGAAATGAGCATGCCCCATGTGTATGCCAACCAGATCGAGTACTGCGACAAGCACCTGAAGTACCGTGACAGCGTCATCATCTCCACCCACCCCCACAACGACCGGGGCACCGGCGTGGCCTGCGCCGAGCTGGCCGTGCTGGCCGGTGCTCAGCGCGTGGAGTGCTGCCTGTTCGGCAACGGTGAGCGCACCGGCAACGTGGATGCCGTCACCCTGGCCATGAACATGTACAGTCACGGCGTGGATCCCAAGCTGGACTTTTCCAACATGCCGGAGATCTGCGCCACCTACGAGCGCGTGACCCGGATGCACATCTATGAGCGCACTCCCTACGCCGGGCAGCTGGTGTTTGCCGCCTTCTCCGGCAGCCACCAGGACGCCATTGCCAAGGGCATGGCCTACCGCAAGGAGCACAACGAGCACCGCTGGACCTGCCCCTATATCCCGGTGGACCCCCACGACATCGGCCGCACCTATGACGCCGACGTCATCCGCATCAACAGCCAGAGCGGTAAGGGCGGCATCGGCTTTGTGCTGGAACAGAACTACGGCTACAACCTGCCCCCCAAGATGCGCGAAGCTCTGGGTTACAAGGTCAAGAGCGTATCCGACCACAGCCACAAGGAGCTGAGTGCCGGAGAGGTGCTGCACATCTTCGAGGACACCTTCCTCAACCGCCGCAAGCCCCTCAATGTCATCGAGGCACACTTTGCTCAGGTCAACGGCATCACCGCCACGGTCACGCTGGACCTGAACGGCCAGCGCAAGGTGGTCACCTCGGTGGGCAACGGCCGTCTGGACGCCGTGGCCAACGCCATCCAGAGCGCTACCGGCATGGAGTTCCATCTGGAGAACTACTCCGAGCACAGCCTGGACGAGGGCTCCACCTCCCGTGCCGCCTCCTATGTGGGCCTGACCTGGGGCGACGGCACCGTCACCTGGGGTGCCGGTACTGACACGGATATCATCGTGGCCGGTGTCAAGGCACTGGTCAGTGCCATCAATAACAAGTAACATCCTCGCCCTCTCAGTCACCTGCGGTGACAGCTCTCCCAAAGGGAGAGCCTCTGGCGAAACCAGTAACTTTGCGTGGACTGCCAAGGCCTCCCACTTTGGGGGAGGTGGATGCGACCAGCGGGAGCAGACGGAGAGGGCGAGCCGCCTATAAGTATAAAAAGGAGAGTACCACCATGGGAATGACCCTGACGCAGAAGATCCTTGCCGCACATGCCGGGCTTGCCGAGGTCAAGGCAGGCCAGCTCATCAACGCAAAGCTGGACATCGTGCTGGGCAACGACATCACCACCCCCGTCGCCATCAACGAGTTTGAGCGCGCCGGTTTCGACAGCGTGTTCGACAAAGAGCACATCGCCATCGTGCTGGACCACTTTGTGCCCAACAAGGACATCAAGAGTGCCACCCAGTCCAAGCAGTGCCGCGAGTTCGCCAACAAATACGATATCCTCAACTTCTACGATGTGGGCCAGATGGGCATCGAGCACGCCCTGCTGCCCGAAAAAGGCATCGTGACCGCCGGTGACTGCGTCATCGGTGCCGACAGCCACACCTGCACCTACGGTGCACTGGGTGCCTTCTCCACCGGCGTTGGCTCCACCGACATGGCCGCCGGTATGGCCACCGGCATGGCATGGTTCAAGGTGCCCTCTGCCATCAAGTTTGTGCTCAAGGGCAAGTTCAGCCCCCGCGTGTCCGGCAAGGACCTGATCCTGCACATCATCGGCATGATCGGTGTGGACGGTGCCCTGTACAAGAGCATGGAGTTCACCGGCCCCGGCGTTGCCTCCTTGACCATGGACGACCGCCTGTGCATCTGCAACATGGCCATCGAGGCCGGTGCCAAGAACGGCATCTTCCCGGTGGACGAGGTGACCAAAGCCTACCTCAAGGGCCGCAGCCAGCGTGAGCCGGTGTATTACGAAGCCGACCCGGATGCCGAATACGAAAAGACCATTGAGATCGACCTGTCCGCTCTGGAGCCAACCGTCAGCTACCCGCACCTGCCGGAGAACACCCACCTTGCCAGCGAGGGCAAGGAGATCAAAATTGACCAGGTGGTCATCGGCAGCTGCACCAACGGCCGCCTGGAGGACATGGAAGCTGCTTACAATGTGCTCAAGGGCAAGCACATCGCCAAGGGCGTGCGCGGCATCATCATCCCCGCCACCA
>OFMO01001803.1_pt1 | contig 12192 bp, 9 predicted proteins | sample 1541821 | NCBI WGS metagenome assembly OFMO01 (sample SAMN04209253, study PRJEB22552) | human gut metagenome | biome: gut; material: feces | host: Homo sapiens | place: USA: Oklahoma | reverse complement strand
TTCTTCATAATATGCAATCATTTCACCGCTGTCTCTTAAAACCTCTTTTCCTTTCATCTGGCTCTCACCCGGAAAATAATAGCAGTTCAGATTCTCGTCATACAATTCACTTGCCGCTGCATCTATCGCAATCAGAATATCTTCTCCCGGTTTATATCCTGCTTTTTCCACAGCCTGGACAATTAATGCCAGAACCTCCTGACTGTCTGCCAGATCCGGTGCAAATCCGCCTTCATCTCCTACCGCAGTAGACAGGAACCTTTCTTTCAAAATAATTCGCAGTATCTGGTAGATCTCCACACACATGCGAATTCCCTCCTCAAACTTTTCCGCGCCCACCGGCATGATCATAAATTCCTGAAGGTCTACTGTATTATCTGCATGTTTTCCCCCATTCAGAATATTCATCATCGGTACCGGCATTTTTTTACTGTGGCAGCCTCCCAGATACTGATAAAGCGGAATTCTGAGTGCCATCGCAGCCGCTCTTGCAACCGCCATCGAAACGCCAAGTGCTGCATTTGCTCCTACATTACTCTTATTGTCTGTGCCATCCGTATCAATCAGAATCTGATCAATCCGATTCTGATCCAGTGCATTTTCTCCAATAACTGCTTCTGCCAGTTTCGTATTTACATTTTCTACCGCCTTCTCCACACTCAAACCTGTATAATAGCCTTTTTTTCCATCGCGAAGTTCCACTGCCTCAAATTTCCCGGTCGATGCACCTGACGGCACTATCGCTCTCGCTGTATATCCATTTATCCCAACAATTCCTTCTCCTACAGTAACTTCTACCTCTATGGTCGGATTTCCTCTGGAATCCAACACTTGTCTTGCTTGAATCTTTCGAACAGGCAGATAACGAAACATGCACTTACCTCCTTCATATTTGATTATTGTTATCATTCCTCAGTATCTTCACACCAACTGATACTCTTTATTTTCTCCCTTTCGTCTGTTTCTATACCATACTTTCTTTTTCATTATTTTCTGTAAGTTTTTATATTATTATGTAACTTTACAATTTATTATTTAATATTTTTATTTTTTTCATTTTTCTCATTGACATATGGTTTATTATCTGTTATATTAAATTCATAAAACAAAAGGAACTACAAAATAAATAAAAGGAGCGTGAAACCACCGAAAACATAAGTGATTTCCCATAATTCAGGAAAGCGAGGTACAGACCACCAGAAACGAAATGAATTTCCTTTATAATTTATGAAAGAGAGGTACGGACCACCAAGAACGTAATCATTTAATTCCAAATGTTTTAAATTAACTTAGGAGGTAAGTTCCATTGGACAATGAACATTAAAAGAGCCACCAGAAAATAATCATCTGATGGCTCTAAATTTTTGCCTTTTCGCATATATTCTTTCAAGATCTTCTATTGGAGATACTATGTCTTCTTCTCATCATTATCCACTCATTCCTAAATTGCTCTTCCTTCTTGCCGGTGCCTTTATTCTGGGTGGGCAGGCAGGTAAATTGCATTCCTGGCAGAAATCTCAGACAGCATCTGCTTCTCTCTTATCCGAATCCACCAGTTGGGGACTCAGTTTCCAAAAGGAGGGAGAACGCCCTGTCGGGAATGCCACGATCAACGATCTTGGCAAGTATCATGCCTACTATGCTGAAGATACCAATGAAAAAAAAATCTACCTCACTTTTGATGCCGGATACGAAAACGGAAACACTCCGCGTATCCTCGATGCACTGAAAAAGCATCAGGTCCCTGCCACATTTTTTGTTGTAGGTAATTTCATTTCAGACAATCCTGATCTGATCCGGCGCATGGTTTCTGAAGGGCATACAGTTGGCAATCACACAATGACGCACCCTGATATGTCAGGCATTTCTTCAAAAGATGATTTTCAGAAACAATTGGGCGGCGTAGAAAAGCTGTATGAATCTGTCACCGGTGAACAGATGACAAAATTTTACCGTCCACCGCAGGGAATCTACAGTACCTCAAACCTGGCCATGGCCCAAGAACTGGGATATTCCACCTTTTTCTGGAGCCTTGCATATGTAGACTGGATTCAGAATCAGCAGCCTTCCAGGGAAGAAGCCTTTCAAAAACTTCTCGGGCGCATTCATCCTGGTGCCATTGTCCTTCTGCACAATACTTCCTCTACAAATGGCCTGATCCTGGATGACCTGCTTACAAAGTGGGAAGAAATGGGCTATCGCTTTTGCTCATTAAAGGAACTGACCGGGGCTTAATACCCCGGCCAGTTTTCTTAATCATTTTTATTCTCTTTTGTATGAAGATCTTCTTTAATCTGGGAACTGGAAATCTCCGGCGTTCTCGGAAGATAGACGACTTCACAGCCTTCTTCTTTCAAGAAATCAAACTTTCCCTTCCAGTCATCTCCCATTACAAAAGTATCCACATGATACTCTTTTACATCCGTCCGCTTCTGTTCCCAGTTCTCCTCAGGAATAACAAGATCTACATAACGAATTGCCTCCAGCAGCTGTTTTCTTTTTTCATAAGAAAAATAACATTTCTTCTGTTTCTCATTCCAGTTAAACTCATCCGTTGAAAGACCTACAATAAGATAATCCCCCAGCTGTCGTGCTCTTCTCAGTAAATTGATATGTCCATAGTGGAGCAGATCAAAAGTTCCATATGTGATAACACGTTTCATTTACGCCGTTCCTCTCTTTTCCTGTTCTTAGCGATTCAGATATCTCATGCAGTAATCGAATATTCTAAGATATGTTGCATTTGAATAATGCAGACCATCATAAATACCCATATCATGTCTGTTGCTTATCCAGCCTTTCATCTGAAGGTTTGTGCAGGAATTAATATACGTAAATGATTTATTCTTTCCTGAACACAAATTTTTGTAAATGGTTCTGTTAAATGATGCAATCTGAGCTTCTGATCTTGCTTTTCCTCCAACACTTTTAATCATTGCACTATTTACAGGATTTACAGAAAGATAATACATCTTACAATTATACTTCCTCAGATTTGCTGCAACCTTCTTCATATAAGTTACATAAGCCCTACCATTATTCAGATCATTGACACCAAGATTAATGATCACTGCTTTTTTCGAATTCTTTGGCTGTTTTGATACAGAACTAAGAAGCTGTCTGTATCCGGTACTCTTGAACCAGTAAAGGCCTTCTCCCCACTTGGCTATAAATTTCACATTTGAAGGTACAGCTACTCCCAGAGCCATTTTTGTATCTGCTGTTCTGGAATCTCCAACACAGTATACCTTATCAAACTTTGTTGCTTTTGTGATCACAGATGGAGCACGATCCATAGACATCCCAAAAATGACCATGTAATACTTACCATTCTTGGTTGGAATACGATCTCCTGCCTTATAATCAGAAGAAGACAATGTATTCTTTCCCTGTGTCTTTGACCATCCAAGAACCATATTTCCCGTTCCCAGACTTACTGCCGGAAAAGTTGCCTTACCATTTGTATTGCTGACAGTCTTCCAATAGGTTCCATCATATTTGTATAATTTTACACCTGATGTTGAAACCTTCTGCTGAACCACATAAAACTTCAGATTACTTTTCACCTTTACAGTAGCGCCCTTTTTCTTAGAGACACTTCCGCCGACTTTGGTTGCCCATCCGGCAAACTTGTAGTTTCCATTTGAATTACCAGTTGGCATCTTGATTCTGCTGCCCGCTACAACCGTCTTGCGAAGACTTGTATATTCATTTCTGCCATTTGCCGTGTAGAATCGGACCGTATATTCTTTATATAAATTCAGGCAGAACTTTGTTGTCTGATTGATCGTCACTTTCTGTCCGGCTTTATATTTATATTCTTTTCCTTCAATCTTTGTTACCCAGTAAGCCTGATATCCATCCCTGTTTATCTCCGGAAGCTGAATTACTGTTCCTTCCTCAACAGTTTTGGCAAGATTATGATAAAAACCTGCAGTCTGTCCTTTTGCATTTGCAAAAATCACTTTGCAGGTCGTTTCACTGTAAGATGCAGCTGATACTTTCTGTGTATTCCCCAAAAGACAGACAGCTGACAATATCACGATCAGAAGAAAGGTATGTTTCCAGATTGCTGTAATTCTTTTCATAAAGACACTCCTCGTATTTAAACTCTCCATTTTGTTTCTGCATAATAACAACTCACAGAGCACAAACGCTCTGTGAGTCCACTATAACAGTTTTCCTCCTGCAATGCAATGTATTTTTAAATTAAATTTTACATTTTTGTCACATTTTGGCAAATCAATCCTTAGCCAAGTTCCTTTTCGCGCATGTCCAGTGCTGATGCGATCACCGCATCCATGTCATAATACTTATACTCTCCCAGACGGCCGCCAAATACAACCTTTTTCTCTTTTTGGGCAAGCTCTCTGTATTTGCTGTAAAGAGCACCGTTCTTCTCATCATTCACCGGATAATACGGTTCATCTCCCGGTTTCCACTCAGAACTATACTCACGGCTGATCACTGTCTTCGGAAGATCATTTCCTTCATCATCTTTTCCAAATTCAAACCATTTATGCTCAATGATCCTTGTCCATGGAGTCTCTCTGTCTGTATAATTGACTGCTGCATTTCCCTGGAAATTCGGCTTATCCAGAAGTTCTGTCTCAAAACGTACCGAACGATACTCCAGATATCCCATCTGGTAATCAAAATATGCATCGATCGGACCCGTATAGATCACTTTTTCAGCAAGTGCATCGTATTCTGCTTTTTTCTCCAGATAATCCTCTCCAAGGCGAACTTCTACTCCGTCCAGCATATTGGCAACCATTTTGGTATATCCGCCAACCGGAATTCCCTGATACAATGCGTTAAAATAATTGTTATCAAATGTAAGACGGACCGGAAGTCTCTTGATGATAAAAGCCGGGAGATCTTTGCAGTCACGACCCCATTGCTTTTCTGTATAACCCTTGATCAGCTTTTCAAAAATATCTCTTCCTACCAGGGAAATTGCCTGTTCTTCCAGATTCTTCGGCTCTGTGATACCAGCCTCTTTTTTCTGTTCTTCAATCTTGGCTGCCGCTTCTTCCGGAGTTACTACTCCCCACATCTTATTGAATGTATACATATTAAATGGCAGAGAATATAACTCACCATGATAATTTGCAACCGGGCTGTTTGTGAAGCGGTTAAACTCTGCAAAGCGAGTAATATAATTCCATACTTTTTTATTATTTGTATGGAAAATATGCGCGCCGTATTTATGCACATGAATTCCCTCTACATCCTCTGTAAACACATTTCCAGCAATATTCGGGCGTTTATCAATCACCAGCACTGACTTTCCGGCTTCTTTTGCTTCATGCGCAAATACTGCTCCGTATAAACCTGCACCAACTACCAGATAATCATATTTTTTACTCATAATGACTCCTTTATCTTTCTGTTCTTTACTCATTTTATTTTTTCTTAAAAAGCTTTTTTATCTTTAACGGAATAAACATGATTGCACGCCCAACCTTCATAGTTGTGGAATTCTCCAATGATGCTACTTTCTTTTCCAGAGAACGGATCTGCTTATTCTTCAGACATATCTTGAAGTAGTAAGCATCCGGATCTTGGATCAGCAGCATCATATCATCCCATTCAACAGGATAGAACGCTCCCTGTTTCAATTCTCCGTTTTCTTTTGCTCTTTTGAATTCCTGACTGATTCTCTGAACATATTCCCTCTTAAACTGCTCTCCAATCCGCTGCAGCGTAAAATTATAAGTATGAAATTTCTTCAAAGAATACATATATTTAAAGCGGCTCCAGATTTCCGGATCTTTCATCAATATCTCACGGATATAATCATACTCTACATTACAGCAGTAGACTTTTTCCCTGTTATTGACAGAGGAATTCGGATTATCACGACGATTCATATAGTACGGCTTATCCACGATCATCGCACGCTTTGCATAAACAAAAGTCTGGAAATAAAAACCATTGTCCTGGAAAGATGCTCCAGGAGTTTCGTTATGTCTGATGTGATGCTGCTCCAAAAACTCTCTTTTGTAAATACCACTCCAGGTATTCATGATAAAACGTAATGTCTCCGGTTCTTCACTAGGATCAAAGAGCTTTCCGTACCATTTCCCTGTTAAATCCAGATGGTTATATACCAGATTCATATTCCCATTTTCAGGATTTCTTGTAAAACGGTAAAAATCTGCCTTCACCATATCAAGATCGTTCTCTTTTGCTATCTTGTAAAGATCCTCATACATCGCAAGCGGTACATAATCATCCGGTTCCACAATACCGATATATTCTCCCGTAGCTTTGTCCAGACCGACATTCATAGCCTTTCCATAACCGCCGTTTTCCTTGTCAACGATCACAAAACGTGGATCATTCTCCGCATATTTTTTAATGATTTCCAGAGAATGATCTGTCGATCCATCGTTCACACAGATAATCTCTATATCCTGCAATGTCTGACGCTGAATACTTTCCAGACATTCATCCAGAAACATTTCCACATTATATGTCGGTATGATAATTGATACTTTTGCCATTTTCTTTCCTCGCTTTTGACTGTTTCCTTATTTAAGTTTCACCGCATCTTCATCGTTTGTTTCTGAGATAATAAAATGCGGTCTCTGCTTCGTCTCCAAATACATCTTTGCAATATAATGTCCGATCACGCCCAGACAAAACAGCTGCAGACCACCAATAAATATGATCACACAAATCGTGGATGCCCATCCTGCAACAGGATCACCGTAGATCAGTTTACGTCCAACGACCACAACTAACATCAAAAAAGAAACAATTGTCATCAACACTCCAAACCACGATACCGCACTCAACGGTGCCTGAGAAAAATTAATGATTCCATCAATCGCATATTTTGTCAACTTCCAGAAATTCCATTTGGTTTCACCTGCCACACGTTCAATATTATCATAGGATAACCAATATGTTTTGAAACCGATCCAGCCAAAAATCCCCTTGGAAAACCGATTGTATTCTGTCATGCTGACAATCGCTTCCACCATTTCCCTTTTCATCAGACGAAAATCCCTTGCGCCATCAACGATATCTGCATCCGATATTTTATTGATGATCTCATAAAATCTGTGTGCAAACCAGCTTCTGATCGGTGGTTCCCCTTCACGGTTCTTTCTTCTGGTAGCCACCGAATCATAATCCTGTGTATGTAAGATCTCCAGCATTTCAGGCAACAGACTCGGCGGATCCTGCATGTCTGCATCCATTACACAGACATAGTCCGCATTTGCATTGCAAAATCCCGCATACATGGCTGCCTCTTTACCAAAATTCCTGGAAAAAGACAAGTATTTTACATGCTCATCCTTCTCCGCAATTGATTTCATAATACTCAGCGTATTATCTTTTGATCCGTCATTGATCAAAAGAAGCTTATAGTCATAGTCCAGTTTTTCCAGAACTTTTGATGCTTCTTTATAAAACAATGGCAGCGCTTCCTGTTCATTGTAACACGGTACGATAATTGCTAAAGTTTCCATGTTCTGCTCCTTAATAAGTCTTCTCGTCCTTTATCACTAATATATCAATCTTCTTCATCTTCAACAACAAATTCCTGATCTGTCTTTAATATATACCGTTCCTGATCCACATAAAATGCTATTGCAATCTTATAATCTTTTCCCTCAACATATTTTGATGGAATCATTGTCTGAAATCCACTTTCATCATAATTTGTTCCATCGTTCATCATCTCTGTAACATCCGTTCTGTTTTCCATTTGCGTTAACCAGAGTAATCCTTCATCACTGCCATCTTCATATAATATTATTTGCGTATCAAATTCAACTATTTCATGGCCTCTGGCAAGTATCCATCCGCTTACCTTATCATAATCTTGATTTTCTTTTTCAATACTAATATCATATTTTGTCTCAATATTAGTAGCATCGTTATAGCCTGATAAATGTACCTTATGCGGAACACGATAAAAATGATTCTGGTATACTGTACATATAATCACAATAGCTATACCACCCACAATTACCGCCATTGATAAAAACCTTCTGATTTTTTCTTCCTTCATTCATTTTTCTCCAACATTCACTTAACCTTTACCGCATCGTTATTTGTATATCTAAGCGTTAATTGAGACCAAATTACCTAGAACCGATATTCCAACTATACATATAAATAAACATTTTAGTACGCCATAAACTTTTTTATTATCTGTAATTTTCTGTTCATTTTCGGAATATATACACACTATCAAAAATATAATTGTAAATTCCACAAAAATAAATGTTCGATTTTTTGACGCATATAATGTAGGCGAAAATCCCATTGCTACCCGCGTTAATAATGCTGAAGCAAAAAGCACCACAAACTTTATTCCGGTTCTCAAATTCATCATTGTATTTAATAGTATCCACACAATGGCAACAATCATAATCATATATAATGCAAAGGGAAAATACATACAAGCTTTGTTATAATTCATAGAATTTACTTTATCATTCACATCAAAAATCCAATTATATAAAGGAAAATATATTGCTATAATGGGTTTCAATATTGTTCGCGACAGCAAAAAGACAACCGGAATCATCCCAACTGTGCGTATTTTTATGTCACTTTTTTTATAAAAGAAACAATTGATTAATAAAACAAAAAGAAATACTGCAAAAACTAAATTTCCATCAAACAAGCTATGCATTGTTGTGTTCACGCCCATGACAAGTTTATCCACTACTGTCCATTGTGCAAAATCTTTCATCCAACGCCCAACTTCCTCTTGTTTTCTAATGAAATTTCCCGGACATGTCAAGGCAAATATCACATTACCTAATGCTACAACCATCTGTAATATCCAAAAACATACTTTTTTAAATCTTATCTTTTTCTCATACCAAAGATTTCCTATATACCAAAGCAAAATACAGACATACATCACTCCAAATGTTTCAAAATTAGTCGCAAACAGCTCCAATAACAAATACATCACTGCTTCCGGAAAATATATTTTTTTATCATAATACATTTTATCCAAAGCTATCACTGAAATGCACCCTGCTGTCAATGGCCATAAGTAATTAATATATGTTGCAATCCAACCAGCAGATGCCATATCAGTAACCGGATACATTAATATTAAACCAATTAACATTGTAATATTTTTATAATGAGTTAAATACATAAGAGATAATGCAAGTGCTAACCATACAAAAATATTACAAACTTTCCATAGCAACACGGCATTATTATGCGCCAATAAAATGAGTGGAGCTTCTATAAAAACTCTTGAAGACCAGGTTTCGTAACGTTTTCTTAAAGCATCTCCTAATGTATCTTTATCCATTAGTTGCGAAAACATTTCTTTAAAGTCCCCAGTATATTCCCTCAACAAAAAATGATATGCTAAAATCACAATAAGGAAAAGAATAATTATATAGAACTTCTTTTTATTATTTTTCGACATCTGCTCTCGTATCATGTTTTTTTATCTCCATTATTTAATGCCATCTTTTTTGAAACTTCCTCACATAGTCCTGTAATTGTATTCAATTATACTAAGTTTAACTATAATAATTTTTGATTTTTTTAAGCATTAATTGTATTGGTTTAATTAATATATTGGACAATATTATAGATACCACATACGACAAAACAAACGTAACAGTTACCGACATCACATAATTTAATGCGCTTGCTTGACTATTGATTTTTAATTCTACAAACTCCTTCAAGATTGCATAATGTACCATATATGCCAAAAATGAATATTTTCCTAAAAAACAAATAATCTTTTTAGCTAGTTCACCTTTAACTTCCATATGTTTTTCCATAAAAAGATAACTAGCAACCGTAAACAATATGAAACCAGCTGACAAATCATTTGGATTAACGAAAGTAGTTAAATATGTTTCTCCCCAGACTGTAATTATATACCCCAGAATACCTAAAATATAAAAAATTTTAATATTCCTATCATCAACTACTCTTTCGGTAAAATATCCTAGCCAAAAATAAAAAAGCCATCCCCATAAGAAAAATGAAGTGATTGAAAACGCTATCCCAAAATCAGTTGTCAAATATATTGCTATAATACTCCAAATAATACCTATGCTAAACAACAATTTCAGTTCGAATTTTTTCATACTGTTCAACATTTTTGCCAAAAAAGGTGCACTTACTAACATTCCAATTAAGCAACACATAAACCAAAAATGATTTTGGCAATTAGTAGAAAAAAATGCTTGTATGCACAGATAAATAAAATTTTTTATTCCTTGTGGTTTATCGACAATTTTCACTAGTATACATGATATAATTCCATATGGAACAATTATACTGATAAATTTATCTGTGTAATAATTATAGTAATCTGATTTACTCTCAAAATTTTTTCTCAAATTGAATTTTCCACTAATCATAAAAAAAACGCCATTACACACTACCAAGAATGAGCGAATTGAATTATTGAGCAGATTATTGCTTGATATAAATGAAGGAAAACCTGTATGGACACATATCACAAATAGTGACATTAATACTCTCATAAAATCATATCTTACTACTCTCTTCTTCATATTCTCTCCTCAAAAAAGTTCTATTCATATTTACTTTTTATACTTTTAATTTAGAAAGTTTATTTCTAATATATTTCAATGTATATATAATTATAATTGGAATAGCAATTCCTGCAATATAATATATATACCATAAACCTTCATAAGAAACTGTAAATTTTTCAAGCACATCATTTCCATCTTTAAAAATTCTCACTGCAACCAAATCCACACATTTAAAAGCCAGAAAATGCAGTGCCATAATATGATAACTATTTTTTCCTATAGTTGTAAACATCTTACAAATCGGCCTAACTTTTTTTATGCCTTCTGCCAAGCATAAGCAGAACAGAATTCCAATTACTGTCACCGGATAAAACAAAGCCGGATGCATAATCTGATTTACTGATAATTCAATCATCCCTATTTTCAATGATAAAATTCCCCATATCATAACACCTAATATGGGCGCATACCACCACTTCAAATATTTTTCACATTTCATACAGTGCCTTTTATAAAAATACCCTAAATAAATTATGCTGATTCCTAATATAGAAGTTTGTATACGATAATTTAAATATATTTCCTTATAATTAAGTACTATCCCAACTATACTGCATACAATTATTACTATCGTATGCCCCCATATTGGTTTTTTCATTTGTTCCATTTTATAAAATATAATTATAAAAAAAGAAACAGCCACAAAAAACATTGGAACAAACCAGAAAGCACCTAATAATCTCTCCGAATTTCCAAATGTTAGCGAATTTAAAATATTTTGTACTATTTCTCGTTTTCCATATTTAGGGATATCATTGCTTAATATATGTGCCCTTCTAAACAAATTATGACACGCCACAAAAAAAGCACTATATATCACATATAAAGGCAAAAGGCCTCCTAATCGCTTTCCAATTTGCATAAATGGAGAAATATTATTCTGCGGTTTAAAACACATTCCCGCAACGAATAAAAATACCATGATATGATATGTATAAACATAAGCCACTATCGGAAATCCCCCTGGTAGATAGCTTCTAACATGCCCTATTACAATCGAAGTAATTCCTATTCCCTTTAACAAATCAATCGTTGTATCTCTTTTCACAATTTTCCTTCCTTTTTTCATGTACAATATCCCCTAAATTTTCTCTATTAGAGTGCTTTAAAAGTAATTATCATAAGTCATTTTAGTTGATTGGATTTTTCTCCTTTTTGATATACATGTTCAATCAATAATGCTACTGGTCTTGGCCAAAATTTTCGAAAGACCGTTAAATCTTCAGCTCTCCGCGCACTATCTTTCAATAAATCAGACGTTGTAGACTCTTCATGAATCCTATGTTCCATAAGAGGTATTGAAACATAAACAAAGGCTCCCTTATTTTTAGAGAGTCTTTCCCAGGCTTGCCAATCAATATTACTTTTCATATTATCTTCGAATAAGCCTTCTGGAACCATACTTTTTACTAATGTAACTGCCGGACAGCAAATTGCAGATCCAAATGATAAAATTCTTCTTCTCACAAATCGACTATTCCATAAACCAGAAAGCTTCAATGGTGACAACATAATTCTTTTAACTGTAAGTAACTTATTCTTTAGAACAATTTTTCCATCTCTTAATTCTGCATAATCCGAAAATAGGATAATAGGATTTTTGCTTTTATTA
>OFMO01001793.1_pt1 | contig 12238 bp, 8 predicted proteins | sample 1541821 | NCBI WGS metagenome assembly OFMO01 (sample SAMN04209253, study PRJEB22552) | human gut metagenome | biome: gut; material: feces | host: Homo sapiens | place: USA: Oklahoma | reverse complement strand
CTTTCCGTCCGGACGGAGGTAGCTCAGAGTTCCGTCCTTCCGAACCTTTGCCAGCTGCAGCGCCAGCATATGAGCCAGTGCAATCGGCATCGGCATCAGCTCTTCGGTTTCGTCGCAGGCAAAACCGAACATCATGCCCTGGTCTCCGGCACCGGTAAGAGCGTCCTCATCGCTGCTCTTTCCTTCTTTCACTTCCAGCGCTTCGTCTACGCCCTGTGCGATGTCCGGGGACTGCTCTTCAATCGCAACCAGAACGGCACAAGTGTTTCCGTCGAAGCATACATCGCTGCAGTCGTAACCGATATCGGTAACCACCTTCCGAACGATGCCTTCTACATCGGCGGTGCAGGTGGTGGAAATCTCACCGAATACCATTACGAAACCGGTCTTTACCACGGTCTCGCATGCAACGTGTGCCCGAGGGTCTTCTTTCAGAATAGCATCCAGGATGGCATCGGAAATCTGGTCGCAGACTTTATCCGGATGTCCTTCGGTAACGGATTCAGAGGTAAAAAGTTTTTTCATCACAATCTCCTTTGTATCTTCTGGATATTTGTCATGGGTCCAAATATCCGTATGTTCAGTAATAATGGATAAAAAAAACGCTCTCCAAACAAAGAGAGCTTCCACTCTCCTTATCTTCCAGATTCCGCCGGTTCGCCGGGGAACTGTGGGATTTGGCACCTTCGACTGTTATTGCCGAGGTTGCCGCGAGTTCATCGGGCCCATTCCCTACCTCGCTCGTAATAAGGATTAGTCTATGGTCATTATAATCATTTATGCCGGTATGTCAAGGGAATTCCCCCTGCTTTTTATTGATACTTTCTTTGAGAATAGTGTATAATGGCATGATATGCAAAATGATATAAGAAAGGGTTTGGAAAGCCAATGAATGAACTATATGCGGTGGAAGGAAAACAATCCTTCCTCTACAATCATTTCAAAGACTGCAAATGGGACAGCTGTGTGGCCACAGACACCCGCCTTATGGGTGTTATCGCCATGAAGATTACCTGGAAATCCGGACGCAGCAAAATTTACCAGATTCTGCATCTGGATTTTTCCGAATACGGCATCGATGATTACCTGGAATACTTCACCGACCCGGCCATGGCGGAGGTGAGCATGCTCCACAGCCGGTACGAGTGTCAGGAACAGTGGAAGCGAGTCTCCGAAAGTCTGGGAGGCAGAGAAATCTCCATCTCCCTTGGAGCGGCCGTTCGACTGATTGAAATGGCCATCGAAACCAATAAGGGATACTTCCACTACCACGATGTGGACATTCAGGAGTTCCGCAAGGATACACTAAAAAGAATTCGCCTCATGCTGGAGGCAGCCAAAGAAGATTCGGAATACGAAGAGCGGACACCGGAAGAGGCCACCCGAGCAGTCTGCCTCAAAAACGTCTCCATGTACGAAACCATCAACTACTTCGTCATGCGGATGTGCGATAAGGATTACATCGGCGCTTCGGTGCTCTCCACGATGACACCGGAAATGCTTCAGAGCATTCCGAAATGGCAGTACCGAATGATGACCTTGATTCACAACCGAACAACAAAGGGAAAGGCGCCCGGAGAATTCTTCTGCACCTCTCAAATGGAAGCCGATGACGGATACTTCTACACACGCTTGATTCTCCGACTGGACATGACGAAGGGAAAGCGGATGGCGTTGGTATCTTCGATGGAATGTACCTATTTCAATCGTTTCTCGGAAATCGAGATGGCAATGCAGATGCGGCGTCCGGAATACGTTTCCGCGTACAAAATTGTCAAAGATCCGGAGCACTTCGACCTGGACCGCTCCATGATGGCATCGGATTCACAGATTTCCCCGGTTCCCAACGGGATTCTCTATCTTCTGTATAACAACGACAATACCCACGTAGACACGTCAAACTATTACATGAACAACGACGTATACGGTGCGTATCTGATTACCCGTGCCGACGAGCTGGTCATCATGAGCTCGGAAGTGATGAAAATATCTTCCATGGAAATGGATCTCGCAGCCACCTTCATTTCCGGAAATCTGGAACTCACCGGGAGGTACAAATTCGACTCTCAGGTGTTCCAGACATTCTGCGAAATGCCCGGAGCCACCTTTGAGGATATTCTTCGGTAAACACTTATCAACACTTTGTAAAGTGCTTGATTTCAAGGGATACGATTTTTTCCACAGGATTCGGAAAAATTGTATGCAATTTATTGCACATTAGCATGTTGAAAACTTTATATATTTTGATTCCATTGTATTTCAAATGTTTCACGTGTTTCACGCTATTTTTAACAAAAAGTTTTCCACAATTTAGACGATATTAATCCGTTATTTTCTTCTCTCCACAGAAGAAAACGGATGCAGGAGGTTATTATGACAACAGAAAAATATTATCAGCACGACGTCGACTGCCGCGAGCTGAACGGCCGAATTGAGGCGATTCAAAATGACGGCAAAAGCACCCGGATTATCATGGACCGAACCGTTTTCTTCCCTACGGGCGGAGGTCAGCCTTGCGACACAGGTACAATTGTGACCCCGGACGGCACATCCGTTTCCGTCATCGATGTGCAGGAAGATAAAAATACCGGCATCATTTCTCACACCATCGACGGTGATTCCTCCGCAATCGATGCCCTGCAGGTCGGCATGACCGTCACCCAGAAGCTGAACGAAGACCGCCGCCGCATAAATACTCAGCGCCATACCGGCGAGCACATCCTCACCGGTGCGTTCATTCAGCTCTTCGGCGGAGCCAACAAAGGATTCCACATGGGCGGAGAGTATGTCACCATCGATATGGACTACGACGGAAAGAAACTGACGGAAGAACAGGTTCGGGCCGCAGAAAAACTGGCCAACGAAGTAATCTGGGCAAACCTTCCGGTGACCGTATCCACCTTCCCGAACCGGGAAGAAGCTTCTGTCATGCCAACCCGGAAACCGGTCACCCAAGACGGTGAAATTACCATCGTCACCATCGGCGATTTGGAATCCCCCCACGACTGCGTCGCTTGCTGCGGCACCCACTTCCACCGCACCGGCGAAGTGGGACTGATCCGGATTCACAAATTCGAACCCAATAAGGGAATGAACCGCATCTATTTCGAATGCGGCGACCGAGCATTGGAAAGCATGCAGTCCGACGATACACTTCTCCGCTCCGTTCAGGAACGCTTCTCCGCCGGCAGCCACGACCTGCTTCAGAAGATGGATATTCGGGATGAAAAAGAAGCCGAGCTCCGTCAAGACTGCACCGGCCTTCGCCAGTACTACCGGGATCGGGAGATGGCGCGAATCACCTCCCTGCTCCATCGGGACACGCCGGACTTCTATCAAGATTCTTTTACTCTGGTATCCCCGGACGACCTGCTAAAGCTCGGTTTTGCCATCATGGAAGATGAGGCCGCACCGGCCCTCATGGCGCTGGTACACCGGCCCAGCCATACCGTCCTGCTCTTCTCCGACGGAAGCCGAAACTGCGGCGCCCTGGTAAAAGAACATGCGAAATCCTTAGGCGGCCGAGGCGGCGGCAGACCGGATCAGGCCCGGGCGCTGATGCCGAACGAAGATGCCGTGGAGAAATTCATCGAATCGTTAAAGAAATAACGCCAAAGTTCTTATGAATTCATTCCAATTGTGGTATAATAATTCTAACTAAAGGATAGGAGGTCATCGCTATGACACAGAATAAAATCATCGTAACCATCGGTCGCCAGTTCGGAAGCGGCGGACACGAAGTGGGCCGCAGACTGGCGTCGGAACTGGGTATTTCGTTCTACGATCACGAATTTGTAGATATGGCCGTGAAGAAAACCGGTTTTCACGCAGACTATGTGAAGGATAATGAAGAGAAAGCTCCGGATTTCGTTTCCGGCGCCATGTTCTCCGGAATGGAAATGTATCAGCCATCTCCATACGACCGCATTCAGGCCGAGGAGTATAAGCTGATTCGAGATATCGCCTCTAAAGAAAGCTGTGTCATCGTGGGCCGAGCTGCGGACTACATCCTCAGCGATCAGTCCCATGTCAGCATCTTCCTGTTCGCACCGATGGAGGATCGGGTAAAGCGTAAAATGGCCCTGCTGAAGCCGGAAGATGCGGCGAAGATGACTCCGGCAGCCATGGAAAAAGTCATAAAGCAGATGGACAAACAGCGGAAGAGATACTACGAATACTACACGGATATGAAGTGGGGTGCTCGGGATTCCTACGACCTTCTGATCAACACCAGCCAGTCCGGCATTGACGGTGCGGTAAAGATTATCCGCACCTACATCGATGAATGCCGCGGCGAAAGCATCATGCCGAATTAATTGAAGTAAAGTTTGGACATATAATTAAGCAGGAGACTAGCCACTAGATGTTAGTCTCCTGCTCATTTTTTTCAATTCTAAGCATACGATATCCAATACCAATATGAGTCTGTATGTAATGCACACCATTTTTCTCAGGTTCCAGTTTTTTTCGAAGCGTTGCCATAAAAACCCGAAGTGAGGCAACATCGTTTTCCGAACACCGCCCCCAAATCTGCTGGGTAATATACGTATGCGTCAGGACCTTTCCCACATTATGGGACAGGAGGCAGAGCAGTTTATATTCAATGGGGGTCAAATGCAGTTCTTCTCCCTTCAGATATGTGCAGCCGGCCGTATAATCTATTTCTAATTCACCATTTTCAAAAACCGAAGTCTCTACCTGTTCCCCCGCCTGTGTTATGGCAAGCCTCCTTTGTGTGACACGGATACGTGCAAGTAATTCCTCCACAGAGAATGGTTTTGTAATATAATCATCAGCGCCTGCATCCAGAGCCTCTATTTTGTCCGTATCCTCACTTCTGGCGCTGATTACAATAATCGGCATGTTGGACCAGGTACGTACTTTCTTTATTACCTCCACTCCTTCCATATCCGGAAGGCCGAGATCCAGCAGAACAATATCCGGATTGTGGGAGGAAGCCTCCAAAATAGCCGAAGATCCGTTTTCTGCCGCAAGGTACTTATAGTCATGTGTTTTTAATGCAGTGACAATCAGGCTTCGTATGGGTCTGTCATCCTCCACCACAAGAATTACTGTCTTATTCATTTAATGTCACCTCGCTTAATGGTAAAGTAAAAGTAAAATTGCATCCATGCGGATCACGGTCCGTCAGAATCAGTGTTCCGTCATGTGCTTCTATAATAGAGAGGCAAAGTGCCAGACCAAGTCCCAGACTCCGATGGCTATCCGCCACCGTTGTTTTCCCTGTATAAAACATCTCAAAAATATGCGGCTTCATTTCTTTCGGAATTCCGGGGCCGTTATCTTCCACGCTTATCTGCGCTTTCCCACCGGATTTCTTTCCCCGAATACTGATTACAGAACCCGGCGGAGTATACTTTATGGCATTATCTATTAAATTCACTAGAACCTGTATAATAAGGCGGACGTCCATACATGCAAGAACCAGCTCTTCACAATCTACCACAATTTTATAATCATCATGTTTCCTGCTGATATGCCGAAGTGCCTCTGCAATCACCTCATCCAAAAGCTGATCTGTGAACTTAAATTTCAGTCTTCCATCATTCAGTCTGGTAATGGAAAGCAGGTTCTCCACAACTCCGATTAGCCATACTGAATCATCATAGATATCAGTATAAATCTGATTCTTTGTAACTCCATCCAGGCGGTCGCTATTGTTAAGAAGCATATCTGCATTGCCGGAAATGGAGCAGAGGGGAGTCCGAAGATCATGAGAGATTGCCCGAAGAAGATCTGCACGGAGCTGCTCATTTTTGGCTAAAACTGCATTTTCCTCTTTTTCAATAGCATTTCGTGCATTCTCCATGGCAAGCGCACACTCATTTATCACAGAAAGCAGGATACTGTACTCAAAAGAATCCTGCTTTTCCTTTTGCATCGGTATCCCAATTACGCCATAAACATTATTCCCGCTTCGAATTGCAAGATATAAACATTTGGCCTGGGGAAAATGTTGTGTGGATGCACCGGCACGCTGCCTGTTTTCATAGGTCCATCGAGCCACATTCTGCTCTTCTTGTGTTAAAAAATCTTCAGTATCTTCTTTTTCTCCGGGGAAAAGTTTCCCCTCTGATAAAGTTCCATTTTTCACAATATATGCTGTAATACTGCGGTTTAATAAGCGAATCAGCTGTGTACAGGTAACTCCAAGAATCTCCGTTTCTCCTTTTTCCCTTTGCAGCAGGCAGTCTGTGTCAAACAGAACTTGCGTACGAAAGGCAAGCTGTGCGGAAAGTTTTGCATGTGCTTTCAGCTTTGCTGCAAGTGTTCCGGTAAGCACGGACGAAATAAGCATGATAAGAAATGTTACCGGATATCCTACCGCATACGTCTGAAAAGACATTCTCGGCTCTGTGAGAAAAAAACAAAATAAGAACACGCTTAAAAATGATCCGGCTATGCTGCAAAGATATCCATCTGTCACAATTGAAGTAAGTAAAACCCCAAAAATGTATATAGTTACGATATTTATATCCGCAAAATTCAGCTTTTGGAATAACAAACCGATTAAAGTGCATACTGCAAATATAAAAGCTGTCAGGAAATAGTCTTTTGCAGATGGTTTTTCCGTAGCTCCTGTAACGGACCGTTTCGAATAGGTTTTATTTTTTACCGCATCCTGAATAAGATGGATATCAATGTCCGGTACAATTTTAATTAACTTTTCCGTCAGAGTGGATTTGCTGAAAAAGTGATTTCGTCCGGCATTGCTTTGTCCGATAACAATCATTGTAACATGAGAAAGTCTGGCATATTCCGCAATCTGCATGGGCACGTTTTCCCCATGGGTCATTACGATTTCTGCCCCTAGATTTTCCGCATACCGGATATGTTCTTCCAGCTTTTCCTTATCCATGGCTTCTGCTTTTGTACCGGCCTGCACATACAGAGCTGTAAAACGAGCCTGCAGCGCATTAGCCATCTTTGCTGCGGCAGCTATTATTTTTAAGTTCGAGGGTGCTGCAGACAGACAGACAAGGATATGGTCGTCCGCCTTTTGAGTATCATCTTCCATTTTCTGATTCATCTTGACTATCCCCTTTTTCTGCTGTTTGGAAATTATATCATGCGACTGTGTTATGGTCAAAATGCGGTCTGCTTCTTTGTATTGACTTTTACACTCAGGAACCTCTTTGTCCGTCACTCCGGCAGTTTAATTATATACGGAAGCACTTCTGAAGTGCCTTGTATTCTCCCAGTACCAGTAATTTGTCCGTCTCTGCAAAAGATGTATCCGTGGAAATTGCAGCATTGAATGTTCTTTCACCCTTTGCCGCCAGGATATTAATGTTGTAACGTTTCCTTATATCCAGCTCACCTACTGTCTTTCCAACCCATCTTGCCGGTACTTCTACCTCAAAGATTGCATGAGATGCATCCACCTCCATATAGTCCAGGATATGGTCATCCGTGTACCGGATAGCGGCCCATTTTGCAACCTGTTTTTCTGGATAGACCACTTTGTCGGCACCATTGCGTAAAAGAAATTCTTCCTGGACACCACGCTCCGCCCTGGAGATTACCAGTTTTGCTCCCAACTTTTTTAGAAGTGACGTTGTTTCAAGGGAATTCTGGAAACTTCCCCCAATGGTCACAAAACAAATATCATAGTTGCCAATCCCAAGGGATTGTAAAAATTCCGCATTCGTGCTGTCACCGATCTGTGCATTGGTCACAAATGGCAGCACTTTGTTCACCCTTTCTTCATTCCAGTCAACCGCCATAATTTCATGTCCCATTTGGCTTAACTGCACAGCAATATTTTTTCCAAACCTTCCAAGTCCTACAAGCAATACGTTCTTCATAATTCTTTCTCCTTCTTATCCAACTATAATCTTCTCCACAGGCAGTTTTGCATTCCCCTTGTTTCCTCCGGAAAACACCGCATAAATTAATGTCAGACCGCCCACACGTCCCAAATACATCAATATAATCAGCACAGTTTGTGAAAAAACATGAAGCCTCGGGGTAAGCCCCAGGGTCAGCCCTACCGTGTCTACAGCAGAAGCCGCTTCATACAGACAATCCAGAAGCGGAAAACCTTCATATACACTGATTGCGATTCCGCCACAAAAAAACAGGATAAAATAAAGCATCGCTATTGTTGCTGCATTTTTTATCACATTATATTCCAATCTTCGTCCAAAAGCCCCTGCATTTTCCTGACTTCGAAATGTGGCAATTGCATTTAAAATAAGCACCGCAAAGGTTGTCGTTTTCATTCCACCGGCTGTAGAACCCGGCGAACCACCGACCAGCATCAACAGAATCATAACCGTTTGTGACGCCGCACTCATATCTGAAATATTTATCGTATTAAATCCTGCGGTTCTTGTCGTTACCGATTGGAACAACGCAGCTAACAAGCGTTTCCCTGCGGATAAATCATTCAAATCACAGACGAAGAAAAAAATGGCAGGAAATAGAATCAGACCTGCAGTAGTTATCAGAATAATCTTGCTTTGCATACGGTAACGTTGATAGTTCAGTTTATTCGTATAAATATCATCCCAGGTGAGGAAACCAATTCCCCCTACAATAATCAGCAGCATAATTACAACATTTACAAGGACATTTCCGGAATACCCGATTAAGGAAGGAAATGGATCGTCGGCCGTTCCCAGAATATCAAACCCGGCATTACAAAAAGCAGAGATTGAATGAAAGACTGACATCCAGATTCCTTTTCCACCATATTCCGGTAAAAAAACCGGCAGTAACAACAGCGCCCCTGCCGCTTCCATCAGAAATGTCCCCTTTATAATAAATCTCGTTAATCTGACAATTCCGCCAACTTTAGGCGCTGATATCGCATCCTGCATGGTGCTTCTTTTCATAAGAGATATTCTTTCTCCGGAAAGAAGGGAAAAAGATGCTGCCACTGTTATCACGCCGAGCCCACCAATTTGTATAAGTGCAAGAATAATCGTCTGTCCTGCCATAGACCAGTAGCTTCCGGTATCCTTCAGCACAAGACCTGTCACACATACTGCGGAAGTGGCTGTAAAAAGGGCCTCATGAAATGGAGTTGGTACTTTATCCAAAGTGGAACATGGAAGCATCAGCAAAACGGTTCCCAAAAGTATCACTCCTGCAAACCCCAGTATTATTAACTGAAAGGATGTTAAATGCTTTTTCTTATATGTTCTTTCTGTCATAAACGATCAGGACTCCTTATTATTGATTCTAAAATAATGCTGCCTTTGAATTCTTTTTATTATATACAGTTGCTTTCAAAGATGGTATAAGAGTCTCTGTTTCTGTATTAAGATTCTATAAAGGTTCAATCTAAAATTAGGTATTATTCCCGGAAAAAGCCGCTATCTTGGCACACACGAAGAGTCCCGGGACGCTTTCTCGTCCCGGGACTCTTCCAATGTAACTTACCCGATGTAACTTATCCGATCAACTTACTTTATTCAAACTACTCTGCTTCCGGAATCGGTTCTTCTTCTCCCAATACCGGTTCTTCTGTCTTGTCTTCCTCCGTCTCCGGTTCCACCGGGTCGTCCGGCGATTCATTCGATGCAAAGACGGAGTCTCCGGAAACCTCTGCCTCGAAACCCGTTTCACGCGGGACGGGTTTCGGTACTCTCTGAGATGCCGGCTTCAGTGCCTGTGCCAGCATCCGTTCCAGCCGTTCCGCTTCTCCCCGGGTCAGTGTCACACCCTTTGCCATCTTCTCATGATTGGGAGCCCAATCGCGAATGTCCATCTTCGGGGGATTTCCGTTCCAGGAAATTAGATTCAGTTCTTTAGTCCAACCTTTCGGCGATGTGGACAGATTCCCGTAATGTCGCTCAATTTTGTACTCAAATGATGCCATTTCTATTCCTCCTATTCGATACTTGATACACAACCATTTGATGGTTAAATTATATCTTCTCTCTTATGGAGGCGCAAATTTCATACGACATGCTTTTAAACCGAAATCGCCCTTTTGCGGGACAGAAACGGCAAAACGTAAACTTTCGAAAAATTATTTTTCCGCAAGCCGGGAAACATTGGTAAACGCCTTGTAAATGGCCCGGATGGCATTCTTGTAATCCGATTCGTTGACGCCAATCTGCATGCTGATTCGCTCCGCACCGTGATCGGCGAAGCGGAGGTTGATGTGCTCATTGGCCAGGGCTTCAAAAATCCGGAGGGATACGGAAACGGTTTTGCTGATGTTCCGTCCCACCACTGCGATGGTAGCCAGGCCGGTGGATACATCAATATCCTCTGCACCGGTCAGCTCATGAAGTTCCTGAATCACCTGCTCCTCGCAATCCCGGAAGGAAGAAGCGTTTACCACCAAGGATACGGAATCCAGCGCAATCTGTTCTGCCGAAATCTCCAGTCCGTGGTTTCGGAAAATCTCATCGATTCTAGACTTCATCGCCGAATCCTCTGTCAGGCGCTCCCGCTCAATCAAGACGGAGCAGTAACCGGTCTTTCCGGAAATGCCGGAGACATCCAGCACCGTCTGATAGAAATCTGCATTTTTTACAATCAGAGTGCCCGGCTTCTTCGGCTCCGTTGTGGAGCGGATATTAATCGGAATGCCCCTTCTTCTGGCCGGTGCCACCGCATCCTCATGCAGCACTTCCGCACCGCACAGGGAAAGCTCCCGCAGTTCCCGGTAATTGATAACCGGTACGCTCAGCGGATTCTTTACCACTTTCGGGTCGGCCATGAGCATTCCCGGCACATCTGTCCAGTTCTCATAGAGATCCGCTTTTACCGCCTCTGCCACCAGAGAGCCGGTAATGTCCGAACCGCCCCGAGAGAAGGTGTAAATTCTGCCGTCCTCGGTTCGACCGTAGAATCCCGGAATTACCGCATGCTCCCGATCCTTCAGCACTTCTGCAATCCGGTTCCGAGTGGCTTCCAGATTCAGGGTGCCGTCGTTATGGAAGAGAATCAGCTCTTCCCCATCTACAAAATCATATCCCAAATATTCCGCCAGCAGCTGGGCACAGAGGTACTCGCCGCGGCTCGCCAGGTACGGAAGCGGATTGCCGCCACTCTCCCGGATTTCCCGGAAATCTTCGCGAATCCGATTGATTTTTGCGGAAATATCCACTGCGAGATCCAGATCCTCGGCAATTCGGCAGTAGCGGTCTGAAATGAGCTTTACATTCTCATCGAATTTCTCCGGCTTCTTCGCGGCCTCAATCAGCAGATCCGTTACTTTTATCGTATTTTCCGCACTGCGGCCGGCCGCGGAAGCCACGATGTATTTCCGAGCCGAATCCTCCTGGACGATGGACTTCACCTGACGGAATTTCTCCGTGTCGGCCAGGGAAGTTCCGCCAAATTTCGCCACGGTGAGATCCGAATTGTTCTTCAGCACCGGTGCCAAATCCTCGTTGTCGATCATATGAATATCATACGGTGTGGACTGATATACGAAGTAGTTGATCCAGTTGGAATAGATCAGGTTCGCGCAAGAACGCCATTTGACGATTGGTGTCCGGGTATCGTCATCATCCGGGAAGTAGTGATCCGGTACATCCGGATTCAGTCCCGCATTCTTATCCCGAACGTATTCCTTCAGCAGCGTGTTCCAGTCGTATTCCGAGTGGCCGGTTACGAAGATCTGACGGTCGTTCGTGGATTTTACGCAGAAGACCCCCGCTTCTTCGGAAGATGCCAGCACCTTCAGCTCCGGCACCGCTTCGATGTCCTCCCGGTACACGGTGGTATTCCGAGAATGAGGTACATAGAATTCATCGTCAAAGCCCCGGAACAGCATGCCGTGCTTCTGATCCAGATGATGCAGGTACACGCCGGACAGCTTCTTCGGCAGCATGTGCTTCTGAATACCGTAATGGTAGTACAATCCGGCCTGGGCACCCCAGCAGATGTGGAACGTGCTGTGGACGTGGGTTTTGCTCCACTCCATAATCTCGCATAGCTCTTCCCAATAATCCACTTCTTCGAATTCCATCTTTTCCACCGGTGCGCCGGTGATGATCATCCCGTCGAAGTATTCGTCCTGTATTTCGCTAAAGGTCTTATAGAACGCAATCATATGCTCCTGAGACACGTTATGAGCCTTGTGGGTCGCCGTCTGCAGCAGCTCCAGCTCAATCTGCAGCGGAGTATTTCCCAGCAGGCGCGCCAGCTGTGTCTCCGTATCGATCTTTGTCGGCATCAGGTTCAGCAGCAGAATGTGCAGCGGACGGACATCCTGGGTCATCGCCCGGGTATCCGTCATCACGAATAC
>OFMO01001789.1_pt1 | contig 12256 bp, 10 predicted proteins | sample 1541821 | NCBI WGS metagenome assembly OFMO01 (sample SAMN04209253, study PRJEB22552) | human gut metagenome | biome: gut; material: feces | host: Homo sapiens | place: USA: Oklahoma | reverse complement strand
TTTTAATTTCATGGTACAGTTATCAGTTCAGATATTGTTCCATGAATAACTCAGGATTAGGATGTGATTGAATGAAAAAACTGAAATTTATATTTGGCAAGCTTAGTATTCTCTATTATATATTGTTTTTGCTCGTGACCTGTGTACTTTGCAAGTACGGAAGCATCAGAGAGCTGAAGTTTGCATTTTTTGCTTTAGGTATCCTTCTGGTACTCAGTCTTTGTATCTGGATTGGTTGCCTGCTAGCAGAAAAGGAAAATCCTTTTAAAATGAAAGGCGCACTCAGGAAAACAGTGTTTGGTACAGAACTTTTGATTCTACTTGTAGTTACGGTTGGATGTATTTCTTATATCGTATATACTGCGATTCCTTATAATGGCGCATTGTCCTGGAAGGTAGATAGCCTGTTTAAGACGAAGAAAATTGAGTATGAACATAACAACTTCTTTCGTGATGGCGCAGAAGGGCTGATAAAAGATATCAATAAGAAATTGAAACTTCCGGACGAGTTATATATCACAGATAGTTTTGAGATGTCCTTTGATAAAGACGGAACGATAACCCGCGTGTCGGCCTATCTCTACGGACAGAATGAAAAGGGAAAAGATAAGACCTATCTGATAGATTATGATATCGATAAAAGCGATAAGATTGTTGTGCAGATCGCAGGTTATGCAAATGCAGATTATGATGATGACAAGAAATTAGATCCTATGTTTACCATCCTGGAAAAATCAGATTGTAAGATGCAGGTGACACAATGGAATCTGAATTACGCATTTGCAGATAATCCGCCGGAATATGAGATTCTGTATTATGGAAAACGCTCCTTCGCTTCTTCGGAAGGTCTTGTTTATCTTCCGGGAGATGTGGATGGTGACGGAGCAGTCAGTGGTATGACTGATTTCACAGCACTGGATAGCGGTGGAGAAGCACTTGGATATGAAGTGTCTCTGTATCTTCCGCAGGATGAATCTGTGACGCCGGTGCGTTATATGATGGAACCAGAATATATCAGTCCTGATACAATTAGTCAGAATGAGCAGGCAGAGAAAGATTCACAGGCGAAAGAACAGGGGAAAGAGAATAATACCTGGACGGTTGATACGGACGGAAGCGGTGTTGTCCGATTCTTCTTAAACGAACAGAAAGGCTGGAAACTTTCAGTTGTTGACGCGGCTCTCGGAACACGTTATTACAAACTGGAAACTACGTCAGATGGTGGATATAACTGGACAACAGTAAATGAAGACCCATTTGACGGAAATGGCGGAGTAGGAGAAGGGATACAATTCTTCGATGAACAGTTTGGCTTCATCGGTCTGAGCGGGGCATCACAGACACATTCATCTATTTATGTTACAAAAGATGGTGGAAAAACACTGAAGGAGATAGAGCTTCCGATGGATACTGTGACAGAATATCCGACGCATATGCAGGAATATGGCTTCACGCTTGAAGATTTTCAGTACCTGGAAATGCCACAGCAGAATGGAGAGAATTACACGATTCATGTGATGACGCAGAGTGGCGAGACAGAAGGTCTTGTATTTACATCTGAAGATCAGGGTGAGAACTGGAGTTTTACCGGGGTGTTTGATGAAAATAACTTATCATAAAAAACTAATAACCTTACCCTAAGGGGCTGTCGCACTAAGGTATAGTGCCAAAGTATTTTAAATCAATACGATCCGGGAAAAGTTAAGGAGGCGAAACCATGGCATACAGCGAATTAATCAAAAATTTTAACAAGATACGTGATTACATGCGGGATTTTTATGTCTACGGTTTCAAGAGCCGGGATGATTATACGAAAAAAAGTGCCAGATCTTATGATGACGAGAAACGTCGGATAGAGAGCTGGTTTGGTAACTATATGAAGTTCCATTAGACAGCTGATGGTAAGAAAGTATTTCTGGCAGCGTTTGAGCATGCAAGAGTATTTGACATCTCTACGATCAGAAAAAACTCAACGAATATGTAAAAGAAGGCTTGTTGGTAAGACGGAAGAGTGGAAAGACGATGCTATACAGTCGTACAGAAGAGCTTGAAATGCCAAGTAGAGATTTGGAATATTTGAAAGGTGATCTCGTTAGAGCAAAAAAATAAAAGTTATTGAAAAGTTGCCTAAAGTCTATAAGAGAAATGGGAAAGACCGCTATTTAGATCCGATTCGAGAAAAATTAATTTATATTACACTAGAGGAAACAGTTCGACAAAAGTTAATCATTCATTTGACTGAGAATTTGTAGGTTCCAATTGCAGTGGTTGAATGTAAAGCACCCAATATAGCATTAGATTTAAATCAGTAACTAGTAATTATGTGATTTGGGATACTGTACAATATAAAGAACAGAATAATCCTTTACATCCTATAGCATTTGAGCAATATCAAAAATTAATAGATGAGATTGAAGACGAAGGTCTTTCACAAGCAGAAGAAAAAGGAATTTATAGAGAAGCTGAAAAACATCTTCAGAAGATTATTGTTAATTTCCTTTCAGGTATGGATGGCTATACTGTTAAATTTATTTAAAGTTTTTCCATCTACAAAAGCTCACTGTTAATCCTAAAAATTCATCAACAGTGAGCTTTATTCTTTGATGCATTTGATTTATCAGCACTTAGAATATTTATAAAATTTTCTATTATGGGCGTCTTGTTTGGTTATCTATGTTGCAGTGGAAGGATTCATTCTTCCACAATTGTTTTTGAAAGGTATAAAAAACAGCCAGGCTAAAATGGCTCCTAAGATGGAAGAAGTACTGCTACATATGATTGACTGGTTGTGAGAATGTGACTATAAAATCTATGCTTGGAGTGGATCTGATAGAGAACAACTGTTGCATGAAATTAAAGAAAAGACACGATATTTAAGTTTGAAGGAAGCTTTGGGACGAGCTGAGATTGAACCGGAGTAACTTTCATGATTGATTGGATGATGCCGTAAATACAGGATATTTGATTGAAAAATTAGAATCGAATCTAAGTTTTGCATAAAACTAGACTTAAAATAGAAAGATTTATGTGGAAAAATGCACAATATATCTCCAACTATGATATACTTATTATATTGTTGCCAGAAGATAGTATTGTATTATAATGCTAGAATGCAATGAAATAAGGAAAAGAGATTGTGACTTTTGAGTTTATTTTTTATTATACGATCAAGAGTTTGTTGGAGCAGAAGAATATGCATGAGATTGTCGGAATGAGAGTGATGCATTGTAAATCAAAAAAGAGAGGACGGATTGCTGATATAAGTAATGGGAAAATGCGTGTGATTTACGCAGATTCTGAGTATACGTATAAATTTCCAGCATGTCTAGCAGATACATTTATTTTGGAAGATGAAGAGCTTCAGAATAAATACAAGCAGGAAAGTTCGGATGCCAATTTTGAACAGTTTAAAAATTTGTATAAACATGCAGTCAATGCGGAAATAGCGTATCTACGAGAAACAGGGGGAAAGCGTTATCGTATTATAGATGGAGAGAGACTTCAAACTGAAAAAAACAACTATATTTATTCTTTTGAAACAGACTCCGAGCTACACTTCCCAGATGGAACTACGATTAAATTGTGGTTTCCTGGGAAAATAGTTCCTGCTCAAGTTATGTCTTGTGAGGAATTTACTATTATTATTCAGCCAAAAGAATTTATTGGTGAAAAGGTTGAGACCATCGAGTTTACTGCAGAACCTTGGCAACTTATGGAAGCTTTGACTGAACGTCTTGATGAGTTGGATTCAGAAACTGCATCGATTGCCTACGAGTTGGCCTGTAATGGTATTTCGAAGATCAATCAAAAAAATTTTATTGGTTTAGGACAGGATCTTGCTCTTAAAAAATCTACAATGCAACCAATTACATTTATTTGGGGACCGCCAGGAACGGGTAAAACCACTACTTTGGTTAAAATTGCTTTAGAACATATGTTACAAGGTGAGCGCATACTAATGGTCTCCTATAGCAATGTTTCGGTTGACGGAGCGGTGTTAAAAATTGCAAACATGTCTGATTATGAACCAGGACAAATTATTCGTTATGGGTATCCTCGAGTAAAAGAACTATTGGACAGTGAAACTTTAACTTCCTATTCTTATGTACTCTATAAAAATCCAGATTTAGCAGAGTCACACAAAGTATTAAATCAGGAACGAAAGAAGTTGAAAAAGGATGATCCTAGACGAATAGAACTCCGGAAGAAAATAAGGGATTAGGGTTAAATGTTGTAGAGTTGAAAAGAGTTGAGCCTAAGAAAAATGACGTCAATTATAATCAGGTGAATAGAATCAATCTGAGCAAAAATAATCTTAAGAGTATCGAGGTATAGTAGCCCGGGAATGTTTGGTTCGATGAATCATTATGATGAAAATGGAAAAAAGATTGGACATAGTAGCTACGACGGTATTATCAACAAACTAGAGGTGGCAAGATTATCTTCGTGGGTAAAAAAGAACAGAAACTTATCTTACGAACCTAAGCAAGTTCACTTAATTTCGCTGGTAGAGCAAATTCTTGAAGATGGAATAATCACAGACGAAGAACGAGAAATACTTTTAGAAAATTGTAGTCAGTATACAGCTCTTGAAGCTGATTCCACCGCTAAGATTTATGAGCTTAATGGAATCATTGAAGGTATTATTTGTGACAATGAAATTAACGAAAAAGAAGTATGTCGCTTACAGGAGTGGATGAGAACAAAGGAATCTTTTATTCGTGATCATAAACCATCTAAAACTATCTGTGAAAAAATCGATCAGATACTTGAAGATGGTATTGTGACTCAAGAGGAGCAAGAATCACTTTTAGAAATGCTGAAAAAGAGATTAAACGATGCTAAGATAGAAACAAAAATAGGATACTTAAAAAACTGTGTCAAAGAAAGGAAAAATCTCGGCATTGATTTGATTGATTTATTGGATAATGCTGACGCAATAGATATTATTCATAGTCGTGCAGAGAGTCAACTGGGAAGTACGTTAAATTCGTATTCAGGTACTTATGTCCGTGATCCTGAAATTGTATTCGTATCTCTTGTTTTGATTGGTATGCTTTATTATGATGGGGCTTTTTATGAATCGGTAAGGAAAACTTACAAGAGTTTGTATCAGCGTTATTCGGAGCAAAAGGTGGAAGGCCTTATTCGCACATTATTAAATAATTACAGAACCAAGGATGATGCAATAGGCGCAAAGACTCGTATTATCAATGTGGTATTATCGGAATCTATTGTACCAAGCTATTATCTGGGATCATTCTTTGAATTTATCTATGACATATATAAGTTGAATTTTGATAGCGACTTACCTGATGATTTATATGGCGAGTTTCAGTTTGTTTATGATGGATTGCAAAATGCGATGCGTTCTGAAAGTGACGAAGTTCAAGTTAATGTAACTAAGAAAACATATAAATTGATTAAATCAACAAAGCGGCTGATTACTAATCCTATATATAACGATGCCTATATGAATTGTTTGTAGGCGACAGAAACGTGTTTCATCTATATGAAGTATTAAAAGATGGTAGTAAGAGTTTCAAAAGTATTCTTGCAAGCTTTAATAATCAAATAACGTCTAAACAATTGATAGATTTGATTGATCTCATCAACATGGCAGAAAAGGACGGGATAGGTATTTTCGATTTGAAATACCATTCTTTCGTGCGCCCATTAGCCGGTGCATATGTCACTCTTGGAGATGATCCACAATTAAGCCTTACTAAAACCAATATGATTGGGGAGTTAAAGGCTTTCGAAGCGGGTAACTGTAGATATTGTAATTCACCATACATAATCGGAAAGATTCAGCGTAATGAAGCCGATGGGCTTGAATATCTGTATCAGAACAAGGAAGTTGATATTTACGAAAATTATGGAAATAACGAATTTGTAAGCATTGATTACTTCTTGATGAGCAATGAATTAAATGAAGAGGAAGTTGACCACGATATACTTGAAGAATATAAAGTTTGTGCAAAGTGTGGTGCGATTCATGTTGCAGGAAATTTAAATGCACGCCGATGTAATTGCGGAGACCGCTTTCAACATTCTATATTTAAAGTTCTCCAATCAAAGAAGGATGGAGAAGAAACGGCGTTAAATAATATAAATCAGTGCCCTTGCTGCGGTCACAAAGCAAGAGCAGGTGTTGTTAAGAGTTTGAATGTAGGAAAAGATGAGGGAACTGCACTACTTGCTCAGATTTTGTATGAAGCAATTGATGATGGAACAGAGACTAAAAAGAAAACTGGTAAACTGTCTTTGAAGAGAAAAGAAAGCATTCAATCAGAACCAGAGATGTCAAATGTAAAGCAATTTTTGGCATTTTCTGATAGTCGTCAACAAGCTAGCTTTTCAGCAGCTTTCTTAGATTCTAACCAAGTTAGAATGCTACAGAAAAGACTGATCTGGAAAGTAATTGAAGATAATCAATATAGAAATATTTCTGTAGATCAGCTTACTGCAACTCTTTCGGGAATGATTAAAGAAGGTAACTTATTTCAAAATGATTTAAGTGCACATAAAAATGCTTGGATTACAACACTTGTTGATCTATTAAAGGTTGATGGTTCGAATGATAGTGAAGGTTTAGGATTGTATTTCTTTGATGTTGATCTAACTGACATCATGTCTCAAGTTGACGAAGAGGACGTTGAAGCTGAATTTGGAGAATATAGCATTACTAAGAAGGATCTGGAAACAATTATGCAGGTTGTATTTGGTGTGTTCAAAGTTACACCTGCTATAAATTCGATCAAATCAACATTAACTCCAGATGAAAAGATGGAAGCTTTGGAATATAGAAGATTTGATAACTACGTAATGTTTAATTGCCCTAAAACAATAAATGGTGTTAGAAGTTCTGTACTTGTCCTAACTGTAAAAAGATAAATGTATCTGTAAGTACAAGAACAGGAAATGAGTGTAAGTATTGTGGTGAGCCTCTTGGTGCAATTGTACAAGAATTTTATATTGAACCGATAAATGGATTTAAAACTGGTATCACGAAAGAAAGTACTCGTGCTAAGCCAAAGAGATCTTATGCTGGCGAAGTATCATATCTTGGTGGAGGTATAAAGGACGAGAATATTGTTTTTTTATCAAATGCTATTACCATTGAGACAAGCACCAATGATGAGCTTCTTGTAATGAATAAATCGTCATTCAATATGTGCCCGATATGTGGATACAGTGACATTGTTAAAGGGAAAGTGATAACACCTACTTCTTTAAAGAAGCATAAGAATTACAGAAAGTTTGACTGTTCATGTGAAGAGCTTACTCAAGTCAAGCTTGGGCATAGATTCCAAACAGATGTAGCACGTTTTACAATTCCTATGTTAGGTTCCTTTACCAAGGAAGATTATGCGATTGCGTTGTCATTTATGTATGCATTTCTTGAAGGAATAAGTATTGGTCTTGGTATTGAAAGAAATGATATAGATGGTGTTCTTGAACTGAATCTTGAACAGCATAGCTACGATATTTTGATCTACGATAATGTCCCAGGAGGAGCAGGTCATGTTAAGCGATTAATCGAAAAGAATGCTGTAATCACATCGTTAAACGCAGCGTATGTTAAAGTGTCCCAGCAGTGTTGTGATGAAAACACTTCTTGTTATAACTGTCTTAGAAACTATTACAATCAGAAAAATCACAGCAAGTTGAAACGTAAATACGCTCGTGATTTCATTGAAAGTCTATTGAGACAAATAGGTGTTAGGTCTTAAAAATAGTTTTATAAGAACAGGGAGATGTGTTTTGGAAGAGAAATGTATAATAAAGCTTCTCTTGTCGAAGGGGAATTATCCGAACTCGTAATATTTAACCTAGATTATTCACAGCACAGCCGTGAAAGTGGATAAGAATGGAAAAAGAGCTACCATTTGTGGTAAAATTAAGGTGTTCAATCAAAAAAATACCAACAAAGGAGCCCTTTATGAGTATTGTAAACACCTTATCCTTAGAAAGCAATAGACTGATAAAAATAAATTTTGATGGAGGCGATTTATCCTCCGATACAGGCTTACTTCTTATCAAAGAATTCGTAAGCAGACTTGGTATTGATAAGCTTTTTGTCAAATCTTTCAAGACCAATGATTCTGCATTATTCAGATATCACACGGATCAGAAAAACTTGCTCCAGATGATATATATGATCATTTGTCCGGAAAGATAATTTAACAAGAAATGTGATTTTATAGATTGGATGACACTTATATTGGTTTGTTTGATGCCACAAAGGATTACAAAGTTGTCTTAAATGGGAAAGGAAATTATGAATACTACAATTAATTATTACAACCTAAATGCAAAAAATTTTATAGAAAACACTCAGAATGCAGATATGCATCTGACACAAGAGAAGTTTCTCCAACTATTGCCTGGGAGTGCGTCAATTCTTGATTTTGGTTGTGGTTCCGGTCGTGATACAAAGTATTTCCTTGAGAAAGGATACCAGGTGGCGGCAACTGACGGATCTGCAGAACTTTGTCGATTAGCAAGCAGCTTTACGGGGATTAAAGTAAAGGAAATGCTATTTCAGGAATTGGATGAAATTGAGGGGTATGATGGCATCTGGGCATGTTCCTCTATTTTGCATTTGCCAAAGCAGGAACTTCTTCCCGTAATCCAAAAAATGTGTAATGCACTTAAAGATAATGGTGTGATTTATACGTCCTTCAAATATAGTAATTTTGAAGGGGAACGAAATGGTCGTTATTTTACCGATTTTATGGAAGATACATTTGGGAAATTTATCAAGGTGATACCGGAACTTACGGTAGAAGAACAGTGGATTACTTTGGATGTGCGTCCGGGAAGAGGAGAAGAAAAATGGCTCAATTTAATTTTGCGGAAAAATCAGAAATAGAGGAACTCCATATAGAACCAACAGATGTTATGACCGGAGACAGAAACAAAAGCAGATATTTGTTGTATCAGTTAAAGCTTAGCATAGCACGGGCAAAACAGATTGATATTATTGTCTCATTCCTCATGGAATCAGGGGTAAGAATGCTGCTCTCAGACTTAAAAGCAGCATTGCAACGTGGTGTTCGGATTCGCATTCTTACTGGCAATTACTTAGGAATTACGCAGCCTTCAGCACTATATCTCCTTAAAAAGGAATTGGGAGATAAGGCAGAATTGCGTTTTTATAGTGATAAAGGGCGTTCTTTCCATCCCAAGTCATACATATTTCATTATGACAACATGAGCGAGATTTATATTGGTTCATCCAATATTTCCAGAAGTGCATTAACATCTGGAATTGAATGGAATTATCGTTTTAATAATAATCAGGATAGTCAGAATTTTAATCTGTTTTATGAAACATTTGAAGATTTGTTTAAAAATCATTCGTATGTGATCAATGATGCAGAATTAAAAGCGTATTCGAAGAACTGGCATAAACCTGCAGTTGCAAAAGATCTTGCACGATATGACCAGGTTGATCCGGATACAAAAGTTGAAATGTTGTTCCAGCCAAGAGGGGCACAGATCGAAGCACTTTGTGCACTGGAGAATAGCAGAGCAGAGGGCGCTGTGCGTGGTTTGGTTCACGCTGCAACAGGTGTGGGAAAAACATATTTGGCTGCATTTGATTCTGCAAAGTATGAGAGAGTCTTGTTTGTTGCGCATAGAGAAGAAATTCTGAAGCAGGCAGCAGTATCTTTTAAGAATGTACGTCATTCAGATGATTATGGGTTTTTTGACGGAAAGCAAAAGGATACTGGAAAATCTGTAATTTTTGCTTCTGTAGCAACGCTTGGCAGAAGTGAGTATTTGACAGAGGAGTATTTTGCTCCAGATTACTTTACTTATTTGGTGATTGATGAGTTTCATCATGCAGTTACGGATCAGTACCAGCGAATTGTGAATTATTTCAAACCACAGTTTATGCTGGGACTTACTGCCACTCCGGAAAGAATGGACGGGAAGTCTATTTATGAGATCTGTGACTATAATGTTCCATATGAGATTACATTGAAAGAAGCAATTAATAAAGGGGCATTAGTTCCATTCCATTATTATGGTATATATGATGAAACGGATTATTCGACACTCAAATTGGTAAAAGGCAGATACAAGGAGAATGATTTGAATGATAAATATATCGGTAATGTAAAACGATATGATTTGATTTATAAATATTATAAAAAATATCATTCCAAACGTGCTTTAGGTTTTTGTAGTTCAAGAATGCATGCCGAAGAAATGGCAAAGGAATTCTGCAGGCGAGGCGTAAAATCCGTTGCTGTGTACAGCAATGCAGATGGGGAATTTTCCGGAGAAAGAAATGTAGCAATCGAGCAATTAAAGAATCAGGAGATAAAGGTTATTTTCTCTGTAGATATGTTCAACGAAGGCGTGGATATTGCTTCTCTTGATATGGTTATGTTTTTGAGACCGACGGAATCACCTACTGTGTTTTTACAGCAGTTGGGTCGTGGCTTGCGTATCAGCAAGGGTAAAGAGTATGTAAACGTACTTGATTTTATTGGAAATTACGAAAAAGCCGGGCGTGCACCGTTTTTATTAAACGGAGGTGCCTGTGTTGGAGAGAGAACCGCATATGACTATTCTGAAATTGAATATCCTGATGATTGTATCGTGGATTTTGATATGCGTTTGATCGATCTTTTTCGGGAAATGGACAAAAAGTCATTGTCTATTCAGGAAAGAATTAAACAGGAATATTATCGCGTGAAAGAATTGCTTGATGGAAAAGTTCCCACACGTATGGAACTTTTCACGAATATGGATGATAATATTTACGAATACTGTATGAAACATTCGAAAGAAAATCCGTTTAAACGATATATGGATTTTTTATATGAAATTCATGAATTATCGGCGGAAGAACTTCAGATTTACTCTGGAATTGGAAGAGAGTTTCTGCAGTTGATTGAAACAACAGATATGCAGAAAGTATATAAGATGCCTATTTTATACGGCTTTTATAACGATGGTAATGTAAGGATGGCTGTGACGGAAGATGAAGTGATAGAAAGTTGGAAAAGATTTTTTGATCGAGGCACGAACTGGAAAGATTTTCCACAAGTAACTTCTTATGAGGAGTATCGAAAGATAACAGACAAACAGCATTTAAGCAAAGCCAAAAGTATGCCGATTAAGTTTTTAAAAGCTTCTGGAAAAGGTTTTTTTATAGATAAGGATGGCTATGCACTGGGAATTCGAGATGAATTGGCAGATGTAATTAAAGTTGATGCATTTAAGCATCAGATGAAAGATATTATCGAGTATCGTACGATGGAATATTATCGAAGACGGTATGTAGAAAAGTAATCAAAAGTATTATTTACAGAAGAAGTAACAGAGTGGATTGTGAGGTGTCTGATATGTTAAAAAATGTACTGATCGTGGTGGATGATATAGAAAAATCTATAGAGTTTTATAAGGACTTATTTGGACTACAAGTGATTCTTAAGAATGAAGGTAATGTGATCTTATCGGAGGGACTTGTTTTGCAGGATGCCGACGTATGGGGGAAAACTTTGGATGAGATTTCTACACCATTCAATAACAGGATGGAACTGTATTTTGAGGACTTTGATATAGATGGATTGCTTGCAAAATATGAATCCGGTAAGTATTTCGTCCGATATGCCACAGAACTGACAGAAAATGCGGATGGTCAGAAACTTGTAAGGCTGTATGATCCGAGTGGTAATCTCATCGAGGTTCGCACTCCATTTAGGTGTAATTAAAGGAGATATTATGCAGATTTTTGTTGATGCGGATGCCTGCCCGGTAGTTGGTATTGTTGAGAAAATTGCAAAAGAGCACAGTGTTCCGGTAACGTTGTTGTGTGATACGAATCATGTGTTATCTTCTGATTACAGTGAGGTAATTGTAGTAGGAGCCGGTGCAGATGCTGTGGATTATAAACTGATCAGCATTTGTCATAAAGGCGATATTGTTGTATCACAGGATTATGGAGTGGCTGCAATGACTCTTGGAAAAGGTGCTTATGCGATTCATCAGTCTGGGAAATGGTATACAAATGAGAATATTGACCAGATGCTTATGGAGCGGCATCTGAATAAGAAAGCACGAAGGGCACCCGGAAAGAATCATTTGAAAGGGCCAAGAAAACGAACAGCAGAGGATGATGAACATTTCAGAGAGTCTTTTGAAAAAATGATACATATGGCGATGGACAAGGAGAACTAATTTGAATATACAGATTTTTGGAACAAAGAAGTGCAATGATACAAAGAAAGCA
>OFMO01001782.1_pt1 | contig 12315 bp, 10 predicted proteins | sample 1541821 | NCBI WGS metagenome assembly OFMO01 (sample SAMN04209253, study PRJEB22552) | human gut metagenome | biome: gut; material: feces | host: Homo sapiens | place: USA: Oklahoma | reverse complement strand
GCCGGTGCACATTGTTCCCATCCATATTGATATAATCCCAGATCAACAAAATTTTCATTTGGAAATACGGAAAAAAGTAAATCGCTCATATAAATCACCTCTAGTGTCATTATATATCAAAATGCTAGATGACTTCAATATATGAATAGAAAAATTGCATTTTGCTATAAAACTTAAAAAACTCTGATATTTATAGTTGCATAAAGATATGTTAGAATATAATTATCAAATAGATGACCTGAGTGAAATGACAAAAATATTCCGGAATGTGTCAAAATGAAAGGTGTATGGTAGAAGGAAGGAGTAAGGAAATGTATAAGAAGAGCAATCGAATCATTTGCATGGGATTGATGCTTTGTATGACTTCGACAATGATACTTGGAGGCTGCGGACAGAAGAGTGAAAACAGCGGGAAGATAGAAATCGAGCTTGTGCAGTATAAACCGGAGGCGGTGAAAACATTTGAAAAGATTGAAGAAGAATTCAATGCAACTCATGACGATATTCATTTGACGATTGAATCTCCGAATGATGCAATGACAGTACTTAAAACACGTTTTATCAGAGAAGATGCTCCGGATATTATCGGAATCGGTGGAGATGTCAATTTCTCTAACTTTATTGATTCTGATATGTTGATGGATATTTCAGATTATGAAGGCCTGGACTCTATTAAACAGGCTTACCTGGATATAGACAAAGCGCTTGAATTTGTACCGGAAGATGGCGTGTATGCCGTTCCATATGTGGCAAATGCAGCAGGAGTTCTGTACAACAGAGCAATGTTTGAGGAGCATGGCTGGGAAATTCCGGAAACCTGGGATGAATTTATAGCCCTCTGTGAACAGATCCAGAGTGAAGGAATCCAGCCATTGTATTTTGGATTTAAAGATACATGGACTTGTCTTGCACCGTGGAATGCGATCGCCGTTGATCTTGCACCGGCAGATGTCTGCAGCCAGGTGAACAAAGGAGAGACAACATTTTCAGATGAATATAGAGAAGTAGCAGAAAAGACACAGGCACTGCTTGCCTATGGGCCAAAAGATCCATTTGCCTATGATTACAATGGAGCTTGTACAGCATTTGCAAACGGAGAATCTGCAATGTACACGATCGGAAGTTATGCAATCCCACAGATTCATACAGTAAATCCGGATATGGATATCGATTCATTTGTAATGCCGGCCAATAATGACGCATCAGAGAATAAGCTGAACTCCGGTGTGGATCTTCAGTTCAGTGTTATGAAAGACTGCGAGAATAAAGAAGCAGCATATGAAGTACTTAATTTTCTTTTGAAAGATGAAAATGTACAGAGTTATCTGGATGAACAGAAAGCGGTTCCTTGTAAAGAAGGAGATTTTGAACTGGCTTCAACACTTGATGGAGTGAAATCTTTCATAGAAGAAGGAAGAATGGCAGATTACCAGGATCATTACTATCCTTCAGAGATGTCAGTGGATGCACAGATCCAGACATTTCTTATGAAAGGAGATGTGGATGCATTCTTAACAAAGTTTGATACAGACTGGAAGAGATATAACCGTGATATCATCCGCAAAGTGGAAGATTACGAGAAAGAGCATGCGGACGAAGATTAAGGAAGGGGAATTCAAGCATGGGAAAGAAATCAATGAGTGGAAGAAAAATGACCTTTCTTCTGATAACAATTCCGATCGTGGCACTGTTTTTCTGTTTTAATACATTGCCACTGATCAAAGGTGTGATTTACAGTTTTACGAATTTCAAAGGTTATGGAAGCTTTGACTGGGTAGGACTTAGAAATTATCAGGATCTTTTTACAGACAGCAGAGTCGGAGGTTCTTATCTGTTTACATTTAAACTTGCAATTGTAGCTACGATTGTGACAAATGTAATCAGTTTGATCCTTGCACTCGGACTGAATAGTAAGATTAAATTCAAGAGTGCGTTTCGTGGTGCCTACTTTATTCCAAATGTTCTCGGAGCGTTGGTTGTAGGATACATTTTCAATTACTTTTTTACATATATTCTTCCGGCTTTCGGAGAAATACTTGGAAGCAAGCCCCTTTCTTCCAGTATGCTGTCCAGTACAAAACTGGCATGGATCGCAGTTGTAATCGTATGTGCATGGCAGTCGATTGCGATGAATACAATTATTTATATTTCAGGACTGCAGACAGTTCCGGAGGATGTTTACGAAGCAGGAGCGATTGACGGTGCAACAGGATGGAATAAGTTCAGACATCTGACATTCCCTCTCATTATTCCATTCTTTAGCATAAATATGGTACTCTGTGTGAAAAACTTCCTGATGGTATTTGATCAGATCATGGCGTTGACCAAAGGAGGTCCGGCACAGAGTACAGAATCCATTTCTTATCTGATTTATAACAATGGTATGAGTGGCGGTCAGTTTGGATTCCAGAGTGCAAACGCAGTGATATTCTTTATCGTTATTGTTGTAATTTCTGTATTACAGATGACAATCACAGGGAAAAAGGAGGAACAGCTGTAATGGAAAAAATGAAAATAAAAGAACGAGTAAACTGGCCTGTAACGATTTTACTTTTACTTGGTCTGATTACGGTTGCTTTTCCACTGTATATGACAATCGTAATTGCACTGAAGAAGCCTTCTGAGATGACGAATAGTATCAGCGGAATCCTTTCCTTGCCAAGTCATTTGAGCCTTGATAATTTTGCTGAGGCAATGAGAGTGACAGATTTCTGGCATTCTCTCGGAAACAGTGTATTTATTACACTTGTAACAGTTGTCCTTTCAATTCTGATTCATTCACTGTTGGGGTATGCAATCGGAAGAAATAAGAAGAGTAAATTTTACAAATTCATTTATTTCTATGTTGTCAGCGGAATGTTTGTTCCATTTGCAATTCTGATGATGCCTGTTGTAAAACAGACGGCGCAGATGGGACTGGCAAACAGAGCTGGAGTTATTATTCTGTACGTTGTATTTTATATGCCTATGAATGTATTGCTTTATTCAGGATATTTGACAAATATCCCGATTGCATTGGAAGAAGCAGCCTGTGTGGATGGTGCGAGTACATGGAAAACATATTGGAAGATTGTTTTCCCAATCATGAAACCAATGCATGCGACAGTTGCAGTTCTGACAGCACTTGGTACATGGAACGATGTAATGACACCACTCGTCATCATGTCCGGTTCAGGAAGCGGAAATACACTTCCGCTGGCACAGTTAAACTTCCAGACACAGTTTGGAACAAATTATAATCTGGCATTTGCCTCCTATCTGTTGGCATTGCTTCCGATTCTGATCTTCTATCTGATCTGTCAGAAGCATATCCTCAACGGAGTTGTTAATGGAGCAGTGAAATAATAAAAAGTAAAAGATAGCGAAGCGAGAACAGACAGTAATGCAGATCTTGCTTCGCTAAAATGGAAAACAGGAGTATTTAGATATGGGAATTATATATTGCGAGAAAGACAGAACATTTACTTTACAGACAAAAAATACAACATATCAGATGCAGGTGGATCGCTATGGATTTTTGTTACATCTATATTACGGGAAGAAAACCGATGGATGTATGGACTATCTTCTGACATATTATGACAGGGGATTTTCGGGAAATCCATATGATGCAGGAGAAGATCGTACGTATTCAATGGATACACTTCCACAGGAATTTCCTTGTTACGGGAACGGGGATTTCAGAAGTACAGCATTTGCAGTAGAAAATGCAGATGGAAGTATGAGCTGCGACCTTCGTTACAAGAGTCATGTAATCCTTGATGGAAAATATAATCTGGAAGGACTTCCGGCAGTTTATGCAAGTGAGGAGGAAGCACAGACACTGGAAATCTTAATGGAAGATCTGGTGACGGGAGTTAAGGTGGTGCTTCTTTATGGAGTGCTTCCTGCACAGGATATTATTACAAGAAGTGTGTGTGTGAAAAATGAAAGCAGTGGCAAAATCTATTTAAACAAAATTGAGTCAGCAAGTCTGGATTTCCTTTACGGAGATTATGAGCTTCTAACATTTTATGGTAGACATGCGATGGAGCGAAATGTTCAGAGAGTTCCGGTTGTGCATGGAACACAGAAAATCGGAAGTGTCAGAGGAACCTCCAGTCATCAGTACAATCCGATGATGATCCTTGCAGAAAAAGAAACGACAGAAGACAAAGGAAATTGTTATGCAATGTCCTTTGTATACAGTGGGTGTTTCCAGGGAGAAGTGTTGAAAGATCAGTTAAACCAGACAAGAATGATGCTGGGACTTCAGGAAGAAGCTTTTCGCTATCCGTTGGAAACAGGAGAAAAGTTCCAGGCTCCGGAAGTGATTTTATCCTATTCCTCAGAAGGAATGAATCGTTTGTCTCAGAATCTGCATCATTGTATCAGACAACATATCTGCAGAGGCAAATATAAAGAAGAAATTCGTCCAATCTTGATCAATAGCTGGGAAGCAGCTTATTTCGATTTTACCGGAGACACAATCTATGAGCTTGCCAAAGCGGCGAAGGAAGTCAATATTGACATGCTTGTTATGGATGATGGCTGGTTTGGAAAACGTGATGATGATAATAGCGGACTGGGTGACTGGTTTGTGAATGAGAAGAAACTTGGTGGCACACTTGGAAATCTGATCAAGAGAATTAATGATCTGGGTGTGAAGTTTGGTATCTGGATCGAGCCGGAAATGGTTTCAGAAGACAGTGATCTTTATCGGAAACACCCGGACTGGGCATTGACGGTTCCGGGCAGAAATCCGGTCAGAAGCAGAAATCAGCTTGTATTGGATTTTTCAAGAAAAGAAGTTGTAGATGAAATTTATGATCAGATTTGCAAGGTGTTGGATCAGGGTAATATCGAATATGTAAAATGGGATATGAACCGAAGCCTGATGGATGTTTATTCTTCTGTAACAAGAGATCAGGGAAGAGTGTTACATGATTATGTATTGGGACTATATGATTTTCTGGAACGTCTTGTGCAGAGATATCCGAATCTGCTGATCGAAGGCTGCAGCGGTGGAGGTGGAAGATTTGATGCCGGTATGATGTATTACACTCCGCAGATCTGGTGTAGTGATAATACGGATGCAATTGACAGATTACGGATCCAGTATGGAACATCCTTTGGTTATCCGGTATCGGTAGTAGGTTCTCACGTGTCAGCAGTGCCGAATCATCAGACGGGAAGAAAGACCCCACTTCATACAAGAGGTGTTGTTGCAATGTCCGGAACTTTTGGGTATGAGCTGAATCTTATGAAACTTTCTGAAGAAGAAAAGCAGGAGATCAGAGAGCAAATCGCAGAATATAAGAGCTATGCGTCGATTATTCAGAACGGATTGTACTATCGTCTCTCAAATCCGACAACAGAAGAAATCTGTGCATGGGAGTTTGTGCATACAGATGAGAAAGAACAAAGTAAAGTTCTTTTAAATATAGTTATGCAGGTGATTCATGGAAATATGACAGTAAATTATGTAAAACTTCAAGGGCTTGAAGAAACAGCTGTATATCGAGAAGAAAAGAGTGGAAAAAGATACACCGGAGCTGCACTTATGTATGGCGGCATGCCGCTTCCGATAGAGCCGGGCGAATATCAGGCATATCAGTATTGTTTTGTGAAAGAGTAAAATAAATTGGTTGACGATGGAACAGAAAATGGTGAGGAAAGTGAATAATACAGAAAAAATCTTTGCACAGCGCATGGAAAAACATCAGGATGAACTGCGCTGGCTTTATATGGAGTTGTATGGAAATGATGCAATGTATGCAGAACTTTGTGAGCAGATGCATGATTACTACTTGAAGCGTAGCACAGAGTTGAAAAAAAGAGATATTAAGAAAGAAAAGAATCCTGACTGGTTTAAGGAAAAAGAAATGCTTGGCATGATGTTGTACATTGACAACTTTGCCGGTAATCTGAAGGGTGTAGAAAAAAAGTTAGCTTATCTGAAAGAGTGTAATGTAAATTGTCTTCATCTTATGCCTTTTCTGGATACTCCGAAAGGAAAATCAGACGGCGGATATGCCGTGGCAGATTTTCGGAAAGTAAGACCGGATCTCGGTACAATGAAAGATCTTGCCAGATTGACAGAAAAATGTCATGAAAATGGTATGAATGTATGCATGGATTTCGTGATGAATCATACTTCTGAGGAACATGAGTGGGCAAAACGTGCACGAGCAGGCGAAGGAGAATACATGAGCCGTTATTTCTTCTATGATAACGGTGATATTCCGGCGAGATACGAAGAAACTGTTCCACAGGTATTTCCTACAACTGCACCGGGAAATTTCACATGGCTTCCGGAAATCGGGCATTATGTGCTTACGACGTTTTATCCATATCAGTGGGATTTAAATTACCGTAATCCAAGAGTATTTAATGAAATGATGTATAACTTTCTTTTTCTTGCGAATCAGGGAATGGATATTATCCGTATCGATGCAGTTCCTTACATCTGGAAGGAGTTAGGAACAAGCTGCAGGAATCTGAAAGAAGTACATACGATTGTCAGAATGATGCGTATGATTGCAGAAATTGTCTGTCCGAGCGTGATACTTCTTGGCGAAGTGGTTATGGAGCCGGAAAAGGTGGTGCCGTACTTTGGTACAGTTGAAAAACCGGAATGTCATATGCTCTATAATGTGACAACAATGGCGACGACCTGGAATAGTATTGCGACAAGAGACATCCGGCTTTTGAAGAAACAGATGGATATAGTTAGCCGTCTGCCAAAGCAATATACATTTTTGAATTACCTTCGTTGTCACGATGATATCGGGTGGGGGCTTGATTTTGATACAATGAAACAATGGGGAATGGAAGAGCCTTCCCACAAGCGTTACCTCAATGATTATTTTACAGGAAAGATAGCAGACAGCATCAGCCGTGGAGAGCTATATAACGATGATCCTGTAACTCAAGATGCACGATTTTGTGGAACAACAGCATCCATGTGTGGAATTGAAGCAGCAGGTTTTGAAGGAAATGCAGAAAAAATGCAGACGGCAATTCAAGAAGATCTCATGCTCCACGCTTACATGTTGACACAGTCAGGAATCCCGATGCTTTACAGCGGGGATGAGTTAGGACAGGTGAATGATTATAGCTATAAAGAAGATGCTGAAAAAGTATCTGATTCACGGTATCTCCACCGAGGAATATTTCAGTGGATACTTGCGGATAAGAGGAAAGATCTTTCTACTGTACAGGGACAATTATTTCAGATGTTGAACCGATTGGAACAGATCCGAAGACAGGAAAATGTCTTTTCCCAGGAAGCGGAAGTATATACTTATGATGTTCACAATGATAGTATTTTAGGAATCCTTAGAGAGTATAAGGGAGAACGATTTATTGCACTGTTTAATTTCAGCGAAAATGAACAGACTGCGTGGATGCAGGAGGAAGGCATTTTTAGAAATCTGGTGAATGGTGAAATTGTAGAAGTGAAAGATCCAGTTTTGAAAGGCTATGAATTTGTTTGGATGAAATATAAAGCATAAAACAAAATGTAAAATATAGATAAATAGATTGAAATACTGAAAGAAGAATTGTATAATTTTACCTATAACAACAAAGGAGGATCTTTGAAATGGATCGTTTGAAAGGTAAAGTAGCTATTATTACAGGAGGTAACTCAGGAGTTGGAGAAGCAACAGCAAAGATGTTCGCAAAAGAGGGCGCAACTGTTGTTATCACAGCGAGAAGAGAGGCTGCACTGGAGAAAGTAGCAGAAGAAATTAAGGCAGCAGGAGGAGAAGTTTTCGCTGTTTCAACAGATATCTCAAAGAAGGGAGATCCGGAGCGACTGATGGATCTCGTGATCGAGAAATATGGCAAGGTAGACATTCTTGTGAATAATGCAGGAATTCTTGAGGAAGGACTGAAACCAATCGATCGATTCTCAGACGAAGATCTTGATCGTATCATAGAGACGAACGAAAAAGGAACTATGCGTTGCATGCGTGCTGCATCACAGAAGATGCAGGCAGGAGCATCTATCGTAAATGTTGCTTCTATCGCTGGAGTGAAAGGATGTGGCGGAGCTGCTTATGTAGCATCTAAAGCAGCAATCGTAGGAGTGACAAAGCATACAGCACTTCGTTTCCAGGCAACAGGAATCCGTTGTAATGCAATCTGCCCGGGAAATATCATTACACCAATGACATCAGGAACAAATCCGGCATCACTTGACCCGGATATGATCGGTGCAATGTCAACACACAGTAATCTTAGAACACCATCTTGTACAGCAGAAGATGTAGCAAATGTAATCCTGTTCTTTGCAAGCGATGAATCAAAGGCGATTACAGGACAGGCAATCGTAACAGATTTCGGAGCTATGCTGTAAGGAAAATAAGATAGCAACTATTTAAAAAGGACAGAAAGGTTAACAAAGCGAAACATTTCTGTCCTTCTTTGTATATAAATAAAAAAGAATGTTGCAAAATGAAACATAAAAGCGTATACTAAAAGAAAAAAAGCGGTGATTCTATGAAAACAAAATTTAACGAGTATTTGACAAAATTACGTAAATCCCGGGTCTACACTCAGGCGCAGATGGCAGAAAAACTGGGGATTTCCAGATCGACTTATACCAATTATGAGAATGGAAACCGGACACCGGACTTTGAAGTACTGGAACGAATAAGTGAGGTGTTAGCCTGTTCCTTAGATGAATTATTTGGAAGAAAACCAACTTATGTTGCAAGTTGTGACGTGGTAAAGGAAGACAGCAGTCTGTACAATGTATCTAGGATACAAGAGGAAAAACCTAAACTTGCAATAGGAGTACAGGACTTTCGTGATTTGCGTGAAAAACAAGCCTATTATGTGGATAAAACACAGTTTATTGAACAGTTTTTAGAATCCTGGTATCAGATTACATTAATTACAAGACCGAGAAGGTTCGGTAAGACACTTAATATGTCAATGTTGGCAGAATTTCTTGACTGTACAAAAGATTCCTCCGATTTATTTTGTGGAACAAAGATTACAAAATCTGTCCACTACAAGGAGCTCAATCGATATCCTGTTGTATTTTTGTCTTTCCTTAACGTGAAAGCGGGGGATGCAGAATCTTTGTGTTATGCATTGAAAGATACTGTACGTGCGGAGTATGAGCGCTTTTATCAGATGGTTAATGATGGAAGACTGTCAGAATTCCAGGTAAAAGAATTCAATATGATTTATAATAGTTTATGTCAGGAAAGCATCGGAAAAGAAATAGAAAATCATGTAATTCGTTCAATTGCTGTTCTTTGTCAGACACTGAGTACGTATTATGGAGAAAAAGTATTTTTGCTGTTAGATGAATATGATACTCCGTTTATGTCTGCAAATTCCGAAGGATATTATGATGAAGTAAGAGCCATGTTGAATCGTTTTCTGGCAACGTCCCTGAAAGGCAACGATTATCTTCAAAAGGCAATTCTGACAGGAATTCAGAGAATTGCGAAGGAAAATATATTTTCGGGTCTCAATAATTTAGTTGTCTGCACAGTGCAGGACGAAGATTATGATGACTGTTTTGGTTTTACAGAGCAAGAAGTAAAAGAGCTGCTTGCTTATTGTAAAGCAGAATTTTCAGATGAGCTGAAAAAGATGTACGATGGATATCATTTTGGCAGTACAGATGTATATAATCCATGGTCAATATCGTGTTATGCGGCAAGAAGAAGGATGGATTCTTATTGGGTTAATACAAGCGAGAACAGTATTTTACGTAATGCACTTGAAGTACAGGGAAGGTCTTTTGAGAAAGAATATGAGGCCTTGGTCACAGAAGGTGAAGTAGAAGTGACAGTAGATTTTTCAATGGCTTATTATGAAAAAATGGACGAAGCAAATCTATGGGGACTTCTTGTAAATGCCGGAATTGTAACAATTACAAAAGAAATCGAAGAGGACTATTACCGACTTCGGGTTCCTAATCTGGAAGTGTGGAAAGTATTCAAAGAATTAACAGCATGTCATCTGAAAATCGATGAGAGACATATGGAGAAGATGTTAAATGCTCTTAAAAGAAAGGATATGGAACGTTTTGCAGAAGAGTATCAGAGAGTTCTTTTGGAATTGCCATCTTATCATGACCTGAAAGATGAGAATAGTTACCATATGATGACGCTTGGAATGTGTGCATTTCTTAGAAAGGATTATGATATCAAAAGCAATCGGGAAACCGGAGAAGGCAGAAGTGATATCTGTCTTTATGCAAAACATGACAGATATCCAAATTTAATTTTGGAATTCAAGTATACCAAAGATGAAAAAGACGATTTAGAAAAGCTTGCAGAAAAGGCACTGGAACAGATAAAAGAAAAACAATATGATGCAGAGATGACCGGAGAAGTGTGTTATGTTGGACTGGCACATTATGGGAAAAGTTCTTGTATCAGATGGAGAAAAAACGGTTGACATCTATCAGACAAGCTTTTATACTAATCATGTGAAGAAAACACGGGGAGCTTGTGTACCAGGCTGAGAGGAAGTTGAGAACTTCGACCCATAACCTGATTTGGATAATGCCAACGTAGGAATGTATAAAGCAGTACTTTAGAGAGATACATTTGTTGGTATCTCTCTTTCTTTATAATCAGGAAAAATTGAAAATTAAATATTGGAGTAAGTTGAGATTGAGCGAGAGTTCATGAAGGGGTGCACCACCACGGGTACATTTCTTTCATGAACTCTTTTTTCAATTATCCGGAAAGGAGCAGTTATGATCACAGTAAATGGAAAGCAGATCCAGCTGACATCTGAAATGAGTGTTGCGGATTATCTGGAGCAGAACAATTACCAGATTAATAGAATCGCAGTTGAAATGAATGAAGAAATTCTTCCGAAATACAGCTATTCAGAGACAATGCTCAAAGACGGTGACCGTCTGGAGGTTGTGACATTTGTAGGAGGAGGCTGATATCAGATGGCATCAGAAAGAATATTAAGCAAAGAAGAAATCGAAACAGCGCTGAATGAACGCCATTCGCCGGAAAAACAGAAGCTTTTATCAGCCGGTCAGGTGACGATTGCCGGACTTGGTGGACTGGGTTCTAATGTAGCGTATTCACTTGCACGAATTGGAGTAGGACATCTGCATCTGATCGATTTTGATGTAGTGGATATTACAAATTTGAACCGGCAGCAGTATTTCATGGAGCATATCGGAATGTATAAGACCGATGCGCTAAAGTCACTGCTTTTAAAGATTAATCCATATCTGGATATTCGTACAGATTGTGTGAAGGTGACAGAAGAGAATTTGAAAGAACTGTTTGCGGATGCTCAGATTGTCTGTGAAGCATTTGATAATCCGGTAGCAAAAGCAATGCTGGTGAATGGAATTCTGGAGCATTTTCCGGAGAAGAAGCTTGTGTCTGCAACAGGTATGGCAGGCTATGAAAGCAGCAATATAATCAGTACTAAGAGAATGATGAAGAACTTTTATTTATGTGGAGATCGTGTGACAGAGCCGACTTATGGGAATGGATTAATGGCTCCACGAGTTGCAATCTGTGCAGGGCATGAAGCAAATATGATCACGCGTTTGCTTCTTGGAGAAGAGGATGTATAGAAAGACATCTAAATGAATAAAAAAGAAAGAAGGATTTAAGTTATGAATCAGAAAGATACATTTACACTAGGTGGAAAAGAATTTAGTTCACGTTTTATTCTTGGATCAGGAAAATTTTCACTTGATCTTGTAAAAGCATGTGTAGAAAAAGCAGGAGCGCAGATCATTACACTTGCGCTTCGCCGTGCGAATGAAGGAGGACTTGCGAATATTTTGGATTATATTCCGGAAAATGTAACACTTCTTCCGAATACGTCAGGAGCAAGAAATGCAGAGGAAGCAGTCCGTATTGCAAGACTTTCCAGAGAAGTTGGTTGTGGTAATTTCGTAAAAATCGAAGTTGTCAGAGACTCAAAATATCTTCTGCCGGACAACTATGAGACAATCAAGGCAACAGAAATTCTTGCAAAAGAAGGCTTTATAGTTATGCCATATATGTACCCGGATCTGAATGCGGCAAGAGATCTGGTGAATGCAGGGGCTGCCTGTGTAATGCCACTTGGAGCACCAATTGGTTCTAACAAAGGACTTTGTACAAAAGACTTCATTCAGATTTTGATTGATGAGATTGATCTGCCGATTATTGTAGATGCAGGAATTGGACGTCCATCCCAGGCATGTGAGGCAATGGAAATGGGAGCGGCAGCTGTTATGGCGAATACAGCAATCGCAACAGCAGGAAATGTCGAGGAGATGGCTGAGGCATTCAAGAAAGCAATTGAAGCAGGAAGAAGTGCTTATCTTTCAGG
>OFMO01001778.1_pt1 | contig 12347 bp, 8 predicted proteins | sample 1541821 | NCBI WGS metagenome assembly OFMO01 (sample SAMN04209253, study PRJEB22552) | human gut metagenome | biome: gut; material: feces | host: Homo sapiens | place: USA: Oklahoma | reverse complement strand
GGACAGCGCGGCTCGGGATTCCTCAAGCTGACGTTCGAGTTCCTGGATACGTTCGGTTTTGGCGCTCAGTTCCTTGGCGAGTTCCTGTTTCGCGGCGTCTTCTTTGGCTTGGACTTCCTTACGGGAGAGCGCTTGTTGGACGCACGGCACTTGTTTCGGATCGAAGACGCGCTTTTCGTACCATTTGCCGTACGAGTAGTCGATCCATTGGATGAACACGAACAGGAGTTTCAGATCGAACATCGCGTCCTTGGGACTGATGCGCGTCTTGCCATGGACGGTGATGTTTCCGGCTTTGACGATGTATTGGAACGAATCCAACATTTTCTGGTTGCCGATCGCGCGTTCGAAAGTGGGTTCGTGGATTAGCGATTGGAGATTGTCGCGATACGGCATTTGGATGGAACGGTCCGCCGCGTACACCCATTTCACCGCCAGTTCGAACGCTTTGCGCGTGGCCATGGCGCACATGGTCGGAGAAATGGAGAACGCTTTTTCGGCTTCGACGCATGGAATGGCGAACTGCTCGTAATCATCCTGACCCAGCAGGAACGAAAAATTGCTCATGATATGCCCCTCCAGCCCCATCACACCGCGGAAAACACCATATGAGTTCATCGTACCGCTTCCACGGCTTGCATAGGGTGTTATTCCAGTGTTTTTCCAATCGTTTCTAGTCTGTGTCAGCCACAGAAAAGAAGCTTGCATGCATAATTCCAGAGAGGCTGTTGAGAAGGTGGAGCATTCCGCCAAATCGCGATTTATCGACCTGCGCGACGAAAGCAGCAAATTTGTATTGAAGGCTTAACGGAGGAAGGGGAACTGTCATCGTCTCTAAGTCGTCTTTTGTAATTGCTTCTCTAGTTGCACCAGCCATTCTTGAATGTTCAAGAAGAAAACGCTGATATGAATCACTTGTAAAAATAGAATTTAAGACACGCGGCAACATTCTATTTGGATCACAACGCACAATAGAAACATGTTGATTGACACGGCCTCCTGCCAAATAATCAGGAAGAAGACAGGAACGGGCAACTGATGCACCAGTGATATTCAAAAGAACGTCTCCCTTGTGCAAGGTAACATTATCCAGCTTTTTTGCTTGAATTTCATCGATATAAGCTAAATCTTTTGATTCAAAATAGCCATTATGAACATTCATGCTTCTAATCAATGGAATGCCTGATGTTTTATAAGCAGCTTTACCGCCACGAGGCGTAGCGCCAGAGCCGAGTTTAGTGCAAAGAGAAGCTAATGTGATGCGCGCCCATCTGTTCTCTTCGACTGGGTCTCCGAACATTTCGATAAACCGGGATTTGACGAGAGTATCCAGTTGTTGAATCAGCAATTCCGCTTTTGTTCGTGCTTTTTCAATGGAAGAGAGCAAATCAATACGCTGATGCTGCAATTCCAAACTCGGAATCGGAAAAACCGCATTAAGCAAGGTTTTTTTATTCATACGAGGCATTTTCGATCCAGCGGTAGATGATACCGCCAAATTTACAAATGAATTAGAACGCAGCAAATAGGCAAAATAACGTCGATCAAGAACTTCGGGATTCACAATAAGCGGCAACATTTCCGATGTCGCTAATCCCGGTTCATCCGCTACAACCACTTTATTTAGATTCGGGCGAAGCTTGGAATATAAAACCGCATCAGCAGTAAACGCAACAGTCGAAGTACCAGCAGAATCAGCTTTCATCCGATTTTTTACGATGACTTTGCCTGTACCTTTTTCTACCGCATCTAGGTTAAGCACCCAAACATTATTGCCAGATGGCATTGAAGCTTTCTCAATCTTGACAATGTCTCCAAGCCGCACCTTCTTTCCGACAAATTGGGGTTTGCTCGACTTCATGAGATGAATTTGCGGTGGGAACGCTTGACATTATCCTGATCAACCTGCGCATAGCAGAGCGTGGTGTCGATTTTGCTATGTCCGAGCAGTACTTGCACTTGTTCGATCGGCATGCCTTTGTCTATGGCCTTCGTTGCCAAGGTACGTCGGAATTTGTGCGGATGCACGTGTTTGACGCCCGAATCATCGCCGAGTTTGCGGAGTCTGGCTTCGACTCCGCTGATTTCCAACCTTTTGAAGGGGCGATGCAGGGAAACGAACAAGGCGGGCTCATCATCCATTCGCTGTTCAAGGTATACGAGCAGATGAGTTTTCGCACGGGCATCGAAGTAGACTCGTCGTTCCTTGTCTCCTTTGCCGTGGACCACACATTCGCGTGCATCGAAGTCGATATCACGACGATTCAGCTGCACCAGCTCGCCTACCCTGATGCCCGTAGATGTCAATAAATCAATCATTGCAAGGTCACGCGCCTCTTTGCAGGAGTCACGGAGTTGTTCAAGCGATTCGTCCGAATACACGGGTTTCAACGTTCTCGAAGTCCTGATTTTCTTGATTCTACGTACAGGGCTTTTGTAAATGTAGTCTTCCTCTTCAAGCCAGGAGAAGCAACTGGAGATGACACGGCGGATGTTGTCGATTGTCGTCTTGCCTACGCGGCCATCACGCGAATATCGTGTGAGATAGTCGCGAATATCGTCGGTGGTGATGTCGTGAGCCGGCTTGGAGATTTCCGTAGCAAAACGGGACAATGTGGTCGCATAGTAACGCAACGACCGTTCTGAACAGCCTTCGAGCTTCTTCGCGGCGAGAAACAAGTCAATGCATTCAGTCATTGTTTCGGGACCGCGTGGATTCCCACCTTTCTCAGTTAGACAGGCCACAAGCACCGTATGAAGTTCCGAAGCCTGCTCATCATTCAGCATAGGGGCCATAAGACGGTCAATTCGTTCGATTGTCTGTTGCATGAGAAAAGGCACCTCCTTGTTGGTTTCCCTACAAAAAAGGTGCCGTAAGCCATCGAGAACCTTGCAATATCAGGGTTTAACGAACTCTAATCTCCGAAATACTCCTGAGCGAGGCTATCGTAAAGCATTTGCAGTTTTTCAATCTGCTGCTGGGCGACAAATCGCGATTTATCGACCTGCGCGACGAAAGCAGCAAATTTGTATTGAAGGCTTAACGGAGGAAGGGGAACTGTCATCGTCTCTAAGTCGTCTTTTGTAATTGCTTCTCTAGTTGCACCAGCCATTCTTGAATGTTCAAGAAGAAAACGCTGATATGAATCACTTGTAAAAATAGAATTTAAGACACGCGGCAACATTCTATTTGGATCACAACGCACAATAGAAACATGTTGATTGACACGGCCTCCTGCCAAATAATCAGGAAGAAGACAGGAACGGGCAACTGATGCACCAGTGATATTCAAAAGAACGTCTCCCTTGTGCAAGGTAACATTATCCAGCTTTTTTGCTTGAATTTCATCGATATAAGCTAAATCTTTTGATTCAAAATAGCCATTATGAACATTCATGCTTCTAATCAATGGAATGCCTGATGTTTTATAAGCAGCTTTACCGCCACGAGGCGTAGCGCCAGAGCCGAGTTTAGTGCAAAGAGAAGCTAATGTGATGCGCGCCCATCTGTTCTCTTCGACTGGGTCTCCGAACATTTCGATAAACCGGGATTTGACGAGAGTATCCAGTTGTTGAATCAGCAATTCCGCTTTTGTTCGTGCTTTTTCAATGGAAGAGAGCAAATCAATACGCTGATGCTGCAATTCCAAACTCGGAATCGGAAAAACCGCATTAAGCAAGGTTTTTTTATTCATACGAGGCATTTTCGATCCAGCGGTAGATGATACCGCCAAATTTACAAATGAATTAGAACGCAGCAAATAGGCAAAATAACGTCGATCAAGAACTTCGGGATTCACAATAAGCGGCAACATTTCCGATGTCGCTAATCCCGGTTCATCCGCTACAACCACTTTATTTAGATTCGGGCGAAGCTTGGAATATAAAACCGCATCAGCAGTAAACGCAACAGTCGAAGTACCAGCAGAATCAGCTTTCATCCGATTTTTTACGATGACTTTGCCTGTACCTTTTTCTACCGCATCTAGGTTAAGCACCCAAACATTATTGCCAGATGGCATTGAAGCTTTCTCAATCTTGACAATGTCTCCAAGCCGCACCTTCTTTCCGACAAATTGGGGTTTGTCAGTCATTCTGGCCTCCTCCGAGCATTTTGTGCAGTTCCGCGAGGCTTTCCGTCATCTGCCTGTTCAAATCATCAAGATCGGCGAGGATTTCCTCAGTCGGTGGATATTCAATACGTTCGTACTTTGTTTCCGCGTACTTGTTGAAGCTGAAATCGTAATCGTTTTCCACGATCTCACTCTTCGGCACCAGAAAGCTCTTATCAGTACGGGCGCGCTGTTCTTCCGCGTCGAGGTTTCCCCATCGCTCGAGAATGTCGGGAATGTCGTTGTGCTTCTCGTCCGGGTCACGCTTGTCGTCGAGCGTGTATCCGTCACCCTCCATGTTGTAGAGCCAAACCTTGTCCGTGCCGCCCGCGTCCGTCTTTGTGAACACGAGAATAGCGGTGCTTACGCCCGAATACGGCTTGAATACTCCTGACGGCATGTAAATAATCGCTTCGAGCCTCTGGCTGTCCACCAGTTCGGCGCGCAACTGCCGGTATGCCTTCGAGTTGGAACGGAACAGCACGCCGTTCGGCACGATGCACACGCAACGGCCACCAAGCTTGAGCATGCGCAGGAACAATGCGACGAACAACAGCTCCGTCTGCTTAGTTTCCACAACCGCCTTCAGCGAATCATCGATGTCCTCAACATCCACGCTGCCGGTAAACGGCGGATTGGCAAGAATCAAATCAAACTTGTCGCGGATGGCGTTCAGACGGGACAAGCTGTCCTGGTTGCGGATGTCGGGATGATCGATGGAATGCAGCAGCAGGTTCATCGCGGAAATGTGCACCATGGTCTGATCCGTGTCGAAACCAGTGAACTGCTCGCCGGAGAACGTCTTCCACTGTTCCTCGGTCATCTCCTGGCCATGGTTCTTTCTGATGGATTCGGCTGCGGAAATAAGGAATCCCGCCGTGCCGCACGCCGGATCACAGATAAGCTGGCCGGGTTTCGGACCGGCAAGCGCCACCATCATGTTCCTGATGTGCTGTGGTGTGCGGAACTGGCCGTTCGTGCCCGCGGTATTGAGCTTGCTCAGCATGTATTCGTACAGGTCGCCAAGATCGTCAGCGTCCTGCACGTAGTTCGACAGCAGCTCGTCGATGCCGGAAACGGCCTTTTCAAGCGTCTTGGGCTTGTTGAAACCGAAGGCAGCGTCCTCCATGCTTTCCGCAAAGGCGTTATCCGAATGCATGGTTTTGATGAACGGGAACGCCTTCTGGCTGACCACGTCAAACATCTGCTCCGCAGGAAGATCCTTGAACCGGCTCCAACGGATTGCCTGTCCTTCCTCCGTTTGCGGGAACACATGCTTAGCAGTCATCCCCAGCATTTCCATGTTCTCGGCTTCGAGCTCCTTGTCATCCAAGGATTTCATGAACATGAGGTACGTCAGCTGCATGATGACCTCGATGGGGTTGGTGACACCACCCTCCCACATGCGCTGCCAGATGTCGTCAACCTTGTTCTTCGTCGCTCCGGTAATCATTTACTATCGTCCTTGCTTGTTTCCTACGTTACGTAGTCTACCGGCATTATCGTTTGGCCATCGCATCCAGCCATCCGAAATTATGTACATTCAACTCTCAACTAGCTCTCTCAGAGTTTCCCGGAATATGTGTTCTGCAAATCACGGATATGTTCGTGCCGAACTGCCTTATCTATAATATTCAGGCTTTCCAACCTGTCCGCCACTGCGTTCATGTCAAGCCCCATGCATTACGGATGGTCAAGCACCGCAGACTTCAGATCATTCGTATGCACCACGAACTCGCGATCGGAATGAGTCTTCACTTTGAACTTGGTACGATTCGCAAAGCATACAATCGAGATGAAAACCGAATCTTCCAATCCCAATAATTCCTTCAAACATTGAATGTGCCCGTAATTCTGCCGCAAAGGCGAATGGATTTTTCTTTTGTTCTTGCCAAGGTACATGAACCATTCAGAATATTTGGAATCGCCGTAAATCGTGCCGGTATAGTTCTTCGTCTCCACCACGTAAATGCCATACACCGAAACAACCACATGATCGATCTGATGCAGTCCCGTCGAATCCTTGAGCACCAAATCGTTCAGCAAACGGTACTCTGATTGTGGCAGTTTCCTCAGTTCCTCACTAGCCCAATGCTCACCAGCCTTGCCAGTAATTTGATTGCCCCAAATCGTTACGATTGTCGCAAGAATCAGAATCGGCAGAACAATCGCGACATACCAAATAGTCAAATCCGACTGAGCAAAAGCAACGGTGGCAAAACGCATCACTGCGGCCCTTCTTCCTTGAACAACCCTCACTTGCAGCATACCCCCTCTTTCGCGTACGTCAGAGTAGAATGACAAAAACATAAAACATGCGAAAATTAAAATCACAATTCCTTAACAGGGAACAAAACAGAAAACGCGGAAGGAATGCAGGATGGCTGGAAAACATGTCCGAGTGTCCGCTGAAAAGAAGAGTCACGCTACGAAACGCTCTTTTTCATCTTCTGACGCAAAAAACATATCCCAGCAATGCCAGAAAATCCAGGAAGCGTTAAACGAAATCGCAAAATCCGACGCCATTTATCGGGAATCCATCCAGCAGGAGACAAACCGCTACGTTGCCACGCAAGTTCTGAAACTCATGGAGAAAATCCCGGTAGAAGAAGTCAATCGGGACAAACACGGCATCCGCGTGAAAGCGCTACGCGATAGTGGATACGTAACGTACGCCGACATGCTGACCTCGTCTATATATCAATTGGCGGCCATACGAGGTATCAGCGAAGACGGTGCGCGAATCATCAAACGGATCGTCAGCGAAGCAGCTGACAAAGCTTCTACGACAACGAAGTTGCGGCTCAGCGCGGATAATCGGACTGAGGACATGACCCGTCTGATAACCGCAGTATCCCAATACCAGCAGGCGAAACCGCTGGCAGAGGAAAGCAACCGGCTATCCCAGCAATATTCAAACACCATCCAAAACGCTCTGGAAGACATCAAGGTTTCAACCGGAACATTCCGTTGGCTGTTCGCGTCTCGACAGACAAAGCAAAACGCCATTGAGTCATACAAACTCCTTGAGGAGACGCTGCACGGTGAGTACGGGCAAACCGCGGAAAGGCTGCAGTCTGGGTCCGTCGCTATCGAAGCTCTTGCGGAAGACGATGCGTGGGATTCCTTCAAGAAACATCCCATCTCATATGCCAATACTCTTGAAGAAATCGTTCCGGGACTGCTGGGCAATGGCGATACCGTGTATGGGCTTCCGGAAAACCTTGCCAAAGAAGTTCAGGAAGAGTGCTTCTTTCCCGACGGATTGCTGTGCGATTTGCGTCGATACCAGGAATGGGGCGTGAAATACATACTGCATCAAAAGAAAGCCCTTCTCGGCGACGAAATGGGCTTGGGCAAGACGATTCAGGCAATCGCCACCATGGTTTCGTTAAGGAATACCGGGGCAACGCATTTCATTGTCATATGCCCGGCAAGCGTCATCGTCAACTGGTGCCGTGAAATTCAAAAGTTCAGCAAACTGCGAGTCATAGCAGTGCATGGCCTCAGTCGAGAATCAGCGTTGAAAGATTGGCAACGAACCGGCGGCGTTGCCGTTACCACCTATGAGACCACTGCGTATTTCAAGTTTCCCGACAATTTCACATATTCGCTGCTTGTGGTCGACGAAGCGCATTACATCAAAAATCCGAGCACGAACCGGTCGAAAAATACGAAGGCGATTGCGGAGCACGCGGAAAGATTGCTATTCATGACAGGCACCGCGTTGGAAAACAAGGTGGACGAGATGATCAATCTCATCAAACTATTGCAACCAAGCATTGCCATGCAAATATCCGGAATGAAGGAGCTCTCTTCGGCTCCCCAGTTCAAAGAGACCGTCGCCCCTGTGTATTACCGGCGCAGAAGAGAGGATGTGCTGACGGAGCTTCCAGAACTGTCGGAAATCAAGGAATGGTGTCAACTTTCCGATTCAGAAGAACGTAGGTACGAAGAAACGGTATTCCGCAAAAATTACAACGCCATCCGACGCGTGTCCTGGAACGTACCGGACCTGAAAGACTCTGGCAAAGCGAAACGTCTACTGGAAATCATTGAGGAGGCAAAGTCGGAAGGCAGGAAAGTCCTTGTCTTTTCATTCTATCTTGACATCATCCGGAAAATCGCGGACATGTTGGGTAGCCAATGCACCGAACCAATCAACGGATCCATCACACCAACGAGGAGACAAGAAATCATCGACGATTTCGACAAGGCGCCTGCTGGGCAGGTTCTGGTGGCACAAATCGTTGCCGGTGGAACGGGACTTAACATACAATCGGCCAGCGTGGTAATCATATGCGAGCCACAGTTGAAGCCATCCATCGAAAACCAGGCGATTTCCAGAGCGTATCGAATGGGACAAGCCAGAAACGTTCTTGTCTACCGCCTACTCGCCGAAAATACGATTGACGAGAAAATCACGGACATATTGGCACGAAAGCAGGAAGTTTTCAACGCGTTCGCCAACGAATCGGCCGCAGCGGAAAACGTCGAAGTGGATGAGAAAAGCTTGGGCAACATCGTTCAGGAGGAAATCGACCGTATCAACCAAAAACGAAATGGTATGGAAACGTCGACGGGAACCGTAGAAGTGATCGCTGTGGACAGCAATCGCTCCCAAGGAAACAATCGCGATTAGGCACTTGTGTCTGACATTCCACATACGGCTGCAATATCGCAAAAACCTGTGGTATTTCGTGAGTTACGGCATAGTACAGCCAGTCGCAATCAGACTCATCGTAATCATGCGCAATCCAATCGTGCATGTCACACTTACCCCACACCAAGAAACATCTGGCTCCATATTCCGGAACTCGTCTGGCAGCTTCTTAGCTTGCTCCCCCGCTCGTGCAATCGCTATGGCAACGGCATTCCGCTTTCTCATCATTGTCGGCGAATTCCTCAGCACCGAGTGGTCCGAAAAACCATTGCGCGTCTTTGAACGCCCGTACGATCAGCACAAAATGAAAAGCACTCTTGCGGATGGTTCCATAAATCACATCAGACGATACGGAACATCAGATTGGATGTTATGAAGTCTACAAACAGCACACGCTATATCTCCGCCAAACGGTCAGACAAAGGTTCGGCAATATACTTCTTCCTCACCAAATCGATATCGTGTCCAAAAGTCTTTTTCAAATCATCGCGAAGTGTGAGCGTGTCAACCACTGGATTTGCCTCAGAACCAAGCTGATAGGTGAAATCAATATCTCAATTCACGTACACCTCACCGCGTAACATCGACCCGAACATGTACAGTTCAGCCACATGACGACGGAGCACAATCGGCTTGGCAATCCGCGCGATTTGCTCCACTGTGATCGACCGTGACATATCATCGAGCGCGTTCTGATATGGAATCGTCGACAAGTTTCTGTGAGAATCCCAAACGCCTGTACATCGCATTAAGCTGACCCAGCATCCGCATACTTCGCATAACCCCTTTCGCTCACATCCGAATAGAATGATGGGAAATCGCAGGACGTGCGCGCGAACCGACAATCGCAATTTCTAAAATCGTTGGAAAATCAAGGTTTTCAAAAACGATGAAATTCAGCCGCACACCCCTTTTCGCTCACGTCTGGAAGGAAATCGAGAAACCGCAAGACGTGCGCAAATCCAATCGAAAAGCAGGAGGTTTTAGATACGTTTGCCGACGAATCGGCCGCATCAACCAAAACGCAACAATGCAGATACAAAGGCACGAATGCGAAACATTCGTGCCACAGCCGAATCACGGAAATGCCCCTTTACCTGCCCGACTTCGACTCGTGCAACAATGTGGCAATGCGAAACATGAAAGTGGCGGTCGGGCAGTTCACCGTAACGGAAAAGCCGGAGCACAACATCAACATCATCAGCGGGTTCGCCAGCGAAGCAGCACGCAACCATACACGGATATTGTTGCTGCCAGAAGGTCTGATCGCCCGGAGTGACGACGACCCACACTACACGGCCGACCACGCGCAAACCATAGACGGCCCGTTCGTCACCGCGCTGCGCGGTATCAGCGAAGCCAACAATATCGCCGTCATGGGTACGGTCCATCTTCACGAAGACACTGTCGACCTGCCATACAACTGTTTCCTCGTCATCGACCATGGCCGGATTCTTCTCGAATACCGCAAGATTCATCTCTACGACACGTTCGGCGAGCGCGAATCCGATTCGATCGCTCCGGGGCATGAGGTTCCGCCGCTGGTGGATATCGATGGCTGGAAGTTCGGTGTGATGACCTGTTATGACATTCGTTTCCCTGAGCTGGCTCGCCGTCACGCGGTGGCCGGCGCCGATGCGTTGGTTGTAAGTGCGGCTTGGGCGCGGGGCGAGGGCAAGGTGGATCATTGGACGACGTTGTGCAAGGCGCGTGCGTTGGAGAATACCTGTTATCTCATGGCGTGCAGTGAGCATAGCGGGCATGATATCGGCCATAGTATGGTAGTTGATCCGGCCGCGCGAATTCTTGCGCAGTCCGGCGAACGCGACGAACTGATTTACGCCGACCTGAATCGGGATCGGCTGGAGGACGTGCGCCGAATACTTCCCGTGCTCAAGAATCGTCGTATCACGTTGTAATCGCCTGCGCGCACATCAGGACGCGCAGGCGCTGTCGTTATTACTGTCCGGATGAGAAACGTGCGAGGACTCCGGACTTGGCCAAGGCACGGTATAGTCCCCATGATCCGAAGCCGGCGAATACGGCCGCGCTTAGCAGTTCGCATGCGGTGCCGATGAGTCCGCGCGGGCTGAAGAACGAGAACGCCTGGTAGTAAAAGAACAGCAGATAGAAGTTGTAGACGATGCCGACCGCCAGTGCCGCCAACAGTGTGACGCCAGGCGTCCAACGGCGGTAGCGGAACAGTGCGAACACCGTTTCGGCGGCGAGCGCCTGCACGAGCGCGATCACTACCAGACTCACACTGTATTTCGTGCCGAGCACCACTTCCACGAACGAGGCGACTAACAGCACGTAGGCCGACGCGCCCGGTTTGCGTACGATCAGCAAGCCCAGTGTGGCGGGGAAATAGAACAATGCGTGCAGCAGTGCCGCGGAGCCTGGAAGTATCAGAGTCAGTAAAGGAAACAAGCCATAGGACATGCCATCGAACACCCAGAACATCACGCCGGACATTACGCCGACGGCCGCTCCGACGGCGATGTCGACGACACGCCATTTCAGGGATCTGCGTGTTTCCTCCGTTGTTTGCGGAGCATGCTTCAGCATCGGGATGCGTGGTTTTTGGGTAATCGTTTCAGAGGATGGCTCTGCCATGATGAATCCTTGCCTTGGTTGACGCCGCGCACCGTGAGTTGGAGATCGCGGCGGTCGCCGTGGGCCGTTCCTCGACCTGCGCGGCCCGGGCAGGAACGACGCGCGCCATTATACGGCCTATTGTTGCCGAAAATGTTCCATGCTCCGAGTTCCGGCGGTTTTCGCTCCTCAACGCATAGGAAATTCGCCGCTCGCTGGCATGTATGATGCCATGTGGGAAAGCCAAGAAGCCGCGCATCCAGTCCAAAATGCGTGGCTTCTTGCTTGAGCAAGCACTGTTTCAGTGGGGAATGACTTCAGCAACGTCCTTCGTACAGGAAGTAAGACATGGGCTCGTCATCCGCCAAAAGGCTTGTCGTGCCGACCGTCAACCCGCTAGGAACCATCGTTCCGGTCATCACGTTCGGCTTTGCGGATTAGTCCGCGATGGTCGTAGAAGCCGACATCGCATGTGCTGTCGGTGAACAGGAAGTATTCGCGCAGGCCGGCGTCATGGAATACGCCAAGCATATGGTTGAACAGTCTGCGCCCCACTCCCATGCCTCGTGCGGCCGGGGAAACGACGAACAGCACCACTTCGGCCTCGTACTCCTTGCCCGCGTCATGTTTCAACGCCTCGTCGGCCTGCAGAATGGCCAGCTGCGCAAGCAGACCGTGACGTCCCTCGTGGCTTGCCAGCAACGGCAACGTGAGGCAATGTCGGCGCAGCATATGGCGTGTCCGCTGCCGACCGGCGATATCCGAACGCAGCGATCCGAGAATCACGCCGAGCACTTGCCCATTAAGTTCGGCCACATATGCTTTGGTGGTGCGGGCCAGGCAATCCTGCATGTCGATTGCGGCAAGCCGATGCATGTTGCGCAGACGAATCGCCTTGCGTAGTTCGGCGCGACGCTTGTCTGGGCCTGACGTCTGTCCGACCTCGTCATGCGTGTTGTGTGAATCGTTGCCATCGT
>OFMO01001759.1_pt1 | contig 12507 bp, 9 predicted proteins | sample 1541821 | NCBI WGS metagenome assembly OFMO01 (sample SAMN04209253, study PRJEB22552) | human gut metagenome | biome: gut; material: feces | host: Homo sapiens | place: USA: Oklahoma | reverse complement strand
ATTCGGGGAGCGTGAAGTTCTCGCCCGACTTGACCTTCATGGGCTGCATCGTGCCCGTGCCGCCGTTGGGGTCAAAGGAGATGGTGATTTCTGCTGCTTCCTTGTCCTTCCACGTCGCCTTGAGGACACTGTCTGTGGTGCTGAACGCGATGTCACCGGCGGGGTACACTGTGCCGTTTGCTGCGAGCCAGCCGGCAAACTCCTTGCCCTCGGGCGGCGTAAAGGTGCATTCGGGGAGCGTGAAGTTCTCGCCCGACTTGACCTTCATGGGCTGCATCGTGCCGGTGCCGCCGTTGGGGTCAAAGGAGATGGTGACTTCTGTCACTTCCTTGTCCTTCCATGTCGCCTTGAGGCTTTGGTCGTAGGTGGAGAATACGTCGTGACCGGCGGGGTACACATTGCCGTTTACTGCGAGCCAGCCGGCAAACTCCTTGCCCTCCGGCGGCGTGAAGGTGCATTCGGGGAGTGTGTAGCCAACACCTGCTTTGACCCTCATGGGCTTCATTGTGCCGGTGCCGCCGTTGGGGTCGAAGGAGATGGTGATATACTTTGCGGGAACCTCGGTCTTGAGCGTAAACGCCACCTTGCCGATCTTGGCGTTTCCGGTGTCGTACTTGTAGGTGACCTCCTTGACATCGCGGTTATCGAGCGTCAGGACGTCCCAACCGTCGACCTTGCTGACCGTGCCGCCGGTCCAGTCGCTCGCGCGGGCGGCCGTGAAGTATGTGCCCTCCGTCGCGCCGTAGCACGGCAGGTCGGGATAGACCTTATACTGGAGGTTTTCATCCACCTTGATGTCGTAGACGTTGCCCGAGCAGTCCACATAGCGCGGATCGAGCGCCGTGTTGCTGCTCAGGTCCAGCCACGAGAGACGGTTATTCTGGCATTGGAGCGTTTCGAGCTTTTTGTTGCTGCGCAGGTCGAGCGTCTCGATCTGATTGTCGTAGCAGTACAGCCGCCGGAGCTTGGGGCAGCGGTCCACATCCAGCTTCGTGAGCTTCATTTTGTAACACGAAAGATCCTGCAGATTGCTCAGCGGGTGAAGATCGAGCTCGGTGATCGGATTGTCGTTAACACCAAGATACTCGAGGGCGCCATTGTAGCTCAGGTCGAGCGCGGTGAGCTGGTTTTCATAGCAGCCCAGCCTTTTGAGCAGATAGTTGCTGCGCACATCGAGCGCGGTGAGCTGGTTATTATAGACATAGAGCTCAACCAGCTTCCGGTTGTTTTTCACATTGAGCGAGGTCAGCTTGCCATGGGAGGCACTCAGAAACTCCAGCTTGGTGTTTTTGCTGACATCAATGGATGTGAGGTCATGATTGCCCCAAAGATTGAGATATGTCAGCTCCGGCAAGTTCCGGGTGTCGAGGGCTGTCAGCTTGTTGCTGCCCGCGCCGATTTTCTGGAGCTTTGTGTTGGCGCTCAGGTCGAGCGAGGTGAGCTTATTGTTGCCGCAGGACAGCTCGATGAGCTCTGGGTTCTTGCTCAGGTCGAGCGCGGTGAACTGGTTTACGCTGCAGTCCAGATACCGGAGCGAGCTGCCCGTGTGAAACCACAGACCGGTGAGCTGGTTTCCGGAGCAGTTGAGCTTTTCCACTCTCGAGTTCTGCTCCAGATTGAGTGTTTTCTTCAGTTCCTGACCGCTGCAATTGAGATCCTTCACATATCTCAGGTATCGGATGCCCAGGAGACTCGTGATGGGGTCGCGGTCGCCGAGCACCTCTTTGATGTTATCATCGCTGACGTCGAGCACTTCGATCTGCTGGGCCTTCTCCTCAGTCAGGACCGAGCTGCCGACGATCTTGAGCACGTATTCCCGGAACACCGGGTCGGGGAAGGTCTCTTCGTTGATCGGCATGGCGCTTGCCGCGCTTGCCGTGAACGGCAGCAGGCTGAACACCATGACCAGACACAGGACGATGCTGAGAATGCGTTTTTTCATCTGTTTCCGCCTCCTTGGTTTGGAATATGTGGGGGTGGGCTTTTGTATCAGAACGAGCCGCTGCGTCCGTGGCCGCCGCCGCCGGAAAAGCTGCTCGAATCGCTTGAGCTGCTCGAGTCGCTCTGGCGCTCGATTTTGCGGCGCGCCGTGGTCGTATGGGTGAAGACGTCCTCGCGCCGGGTCAGCTGCAGCCCCTCGGCCGTGACGTAGGCCGAGGCCTCAGCCTGGCGGTAGACGGAGCGCATCTTCATCTTCAGCAGCTGGCACACGATCAGCGCGAGCAAGAGCCCGATGCCGAACGAGATGCCGAGGTGGCGCAGAAACTGCGGCCACGTGAATTCGCCGGAGTCGACGCTGAGGATACTGGCGCAGCCCTCAAGATAGTCCGAGAAACCGTCGTACCAGTCGTTGTCCGCGAAGTCGTCGAGAAAGGCGTTCTCGAGCTTGATGAGCTTGCCGTCCGGGAAGATGGGCTCTGCCTTGTCGCCGTAGACAAAGGTGGCGTACTTACGGTTCGACATACTCAGCAGCAGGAGGATGCCGTCGCGCCCGCTGCCATAGCCGAGCGACTGCGCATGGTAGATCGAATAGGACGCGGTCGCAGCGTCGGAATAGCCATAGTCACCGAAGTCATCGACTATGCAGATGTACACGCCGACACCGTAGTGCTCCGAGAGCTCGGCGGCGCGCGCCTCGAGCGTTTCGACCTCCGAGAGCGTGAGGATCGCGGCTTCATCGTCGACATAGGGCGCTGCCGCCATGACGGGCAGCACGAGCGTGACAGCCAGCAGCAGCACGAGCAGCAGCGCGGTCAGTTTTTGTTTCATGGTGTCCGCCTCCTTACATAAACTGCAGGATGACCGTCAGCGCGACCGTGACCACGCCTGCGATCGCTCCAAACGTGCCCCAATAGCGGCCGCGGTCGGTCGGCAGGTCGCCGACAAGCTTGCCGGTCTGTCCGTTCATGGCGAAGAGGAAGCTTTCGCCGTTCCACTTCGTGCTCAGCATCCACACCGGCAGCAGGGCGTAGTGCACCTTGCCGCGGTGCAGGCGGATGTCCGTGTGGTCGGTCACGCACGTGCCGTAGCCGGTCACGGTCTCGCGCAGGGCGTTTTCGAGCGTCTCTCTGCTGCGGCGGTCGGCGCGGGCGCGGCTGTCGTCCACGGTGACGTCGTACTTGTCGGCCAGATAGCCGGGCAGGTACGCCGTGGAAAACGGCTGCATCTGCGTGTAGTCAAACGGCTCGATGGAGTCCATGTGGTCGTCGGGCATCTTGCTCGAGGCGTCCACCGGGATCTTCTCGAACGCGATCGAGCCGCCGCGGTGCACGTCGTAATGGTCGGTCTCGGTGACCTCGTAGTCGTCGTCCTTATAGGTGCGGGAGTTGGCGGCCTTGTAGTCGACCTCGCCCTCCGCGCCGCCGTCAAACAGCCAGAACGGGACATACACGCCCTGGATCTCCTCGATGTGGTTGCCGGCCGTGAACGTGCGCGGCAGGAAGGGCTTGCCCCGGTAGTGTGCGCGCAGCGCACGTACCGCGTCGTCCTTCGTCATCTTGAACGGGAGCACGAACTCCGGCTTGAGCGCACCGGAAAACTGCCCCGGCACGACCGTCGGGTTGCCGCAGTAGGGGCAGGAGGTAGCGGCGGTGGTCTCGTCGCAGATCAGCTCCGCGCCGCACGACGGGCAGCCGTAGACCCGCAGACCGTCAGCGTCCGCGCCCCAGTCGCTGCTGAGGCCGGAGGTGTCCCAGCCGTCGTCGGCGGCGTCCGCCTTCGCCGACTCCGCCTTTGCGTCGGCCGCCTCCTTGGCAGCGGCGGCCTCGGCCTCCTTTTGCGCATAGAGCGCCTCGATCTCCGCGACGTCATACGCAGAGCCGCAGTAGTCACAGGTGAGCTTGCCGGTCTCGGCCGAAAAATGCAGGGGGCCGGTACAGGCCGGACACTGATAGTTGGTTACCTGGGTGGGCATGTGCGCACCTCCTTTCGTTGTGGGTCACGAAACGCTGTCCCCGTCGTTGAACGGGTCGCCGCACTCGGGGCAGAACTTCGGCGGGTTGGTCGGGTCCTCCGGCTCCCAGCCGCACTTGTCGCATTTGAATCTCTTCACGGCGGCCGGGCGCGGTCTGCCGCATTCGGCGCAGAATTTACCCTTGTTCACCGCGCCGCACGCACACGTCCAGCTCTCGTCCGCAGGTTTGGGCTGGCCGCAGCTGCCGCAGAACTTGCCGGTGTTGCCGGTCTGACCGCAGGCGCACGTCCAGCCATCGGCCGCCGGCGCTGCCGCCGGGGCGGCGGGCTGCGGTGCGGCAGCAGGCTGTTGGGCCGCCTGCTGGGCTGCCTGCTGCTGACCCATGGCGTAGAGATTCTGGGCGTTGATGCCGCCCATCTGACCGGCCATGCCCATGCCCATGAACGCCATGGCCGGGCCCGTGGCCGTGTTGGACGCGGCCGCCTTCATCGCCTCGCCCTGCGAGCGCGAGAGCATCGCCGCCGCGCGCGTCGGGTCCATATAGGCGGCCTCGCGCTGCATCTCCTTGATCATCTGCTCGTCTTCCTCGTTCGCCTTCACGGACGAGACGCCGAAGGCCACGATCTCAAGACCGCGGCGGTCACGCCACTGCGCCGAGAGCTCCTCGTTGAGCGCCGCGGCGATCTCTCGCGTGTGGCCGGGCAGCGACGAGTAGCGGATGCCCATATCGCTGATGCGCGCGAACGCCGGCTGCAGCGCCGTGAGCAGCTCGCTCTTGAGCTGACCGTCGAGCGTGTCGCGCGTGTAGTCCTCGGTCACGTTGCCGCAGACGTTGGTGTAAAACAGCAGCGGGTTTGCGATGTGGTAGCTGTACTCGCCGAAGCAGCGGATGCCGATGTCGATGTCGATGCCGGCGCGCTGGTCCACCACGCGAAACGGCACCGGGCTCGGCGTGCCGTACTTGTTGCCGGTCAGCTCCTTGGTGTTGAAGTAGTAGATACGCTGGTCCTTCGGGGCCTCGCCGCCGAAGGTGAAGCGCTTGCCGATGTTCTGGAACACCTGGCCGATGCTCTCGCCGAGGTTTCCGGCGAAGATCGACGGCTCGGTGGACGCGTCATAGGTGTACTCGCCCGGCTCGGCGCAGACCTCCACGACCTTGCCCTGCTCGATGATGAGCATGCACTGCCCATCGGCAACAGCAATGCGCGAGCCGCTGGTGATGATGTTCTCGTCGCCGTGCGTGTTGCTCGAACGGCGGGTGGTTTTCTTCTGTCCCTTGACCGCCAGCACATCGGCAGGCAGCGCCTCGCAGGTGAAAAATTCTTTCCACTGGTCGGCCATGACACCGCCGGCGGCTCCGGCGATCGCTTTGATAAGTCCCATAAGAATACTCCTTTACGCAGATGTTTTTCATCATATCTAACTGTTTCTGATGATTTTTCAGCTATGCTGATAGTATAAGGCATCGGGGCCGGAAATGCTACGTTTGCGGCGCAAAAACCCCGCCGAAACCGCAAAATACGACTGAGTAGTAGACAAGGTGCACAGCCTGACGACGGTCAGGTTGTGCACCTTGCAGTATCCTCTGCCCGCGGCGCGGCGATCTCATCGAGACGGCCGCAGCGGCGGAAGAGGTCGATATACAGCATGAGCTCCTCGCGTGAGGTCACGCCGAGCTTGCGGTTGATGTTCGTGTTGTGCTTTTTGGCGGTGGCCACGCTGATGTACGCGCGCGCCGCGACCTCCTCGAGCGAGCAGCCGTCGATGTAATACTGCAGCACGGTGCGCTCCATGGGCGTGAGCGTCTGCACCCGGCTGCGGAAGCCCGAGAGCAGCTCCTCGATGTTCGGCGGCAGGCTGCCGGCCGTGAGCTGCTCGGCCGTGCGCGAGCGCACGAAGGCCAGCAGCTCGTCGATCTCCGAGATGCCGGACGGGTGCTCGCCGGGGGCCTGCTCACGGATGGCCTGCAGGCTGCGGGAGATCGGCGTCACGAACCGGCGCGACAGGTATGTCGACAGCAGCAGCATCGCCGCGAGGAACACGAGCGAGCCCGCGATCCACACCATGCGGCTGCGCGCCTCAAGCGTGCGCAGCCCGATCTCCGGCACGAGCACCACGGCGGCGAGCTTCCGCCCTGCGGCGTCGGTCGCGCCGATCGGTTCGTGCAGACCGAGATAGGTGCGGCTGCCGTCGGAATACGTATTATAATACCGGCCGGTCTTGCACGTGAGCGTGCCGTCGGCCGTGAGATACGACCCGCCGGGGCTGCCGATCATGGCCTGTCCGAGCAGCAGCCGGTCGCCGTCCATGGGGGCGAGCACCGTGACCATGCTGCCGTAGGCGCTGTCCACGGCGGGATAGGTGAGGCGAAAATACAGGTCGCTGAGCTCCGCGCCGCAGATGCCGCGCACATTGCCGGCGCTGTCGAGCATCGGCACGCACAGCAGCGTCACAGACTCCCATGTGTCGGGCAGGGCGATGCGCCCCGTCCACAGGCAGCGCTCGGCGAGACGGCCGTCCGATCCGCGCAGCAGCTGCGTGTAGCCGGGGACGGCCTGCACGTTCAGCTCCGGATTCCAGCGGTTGTGCATCTGCACCTGCGCGCTGCGCGCCGTCTCCGCCGTGCCGCGAAAGCACGTGACGTGCTGGTCCGTCGCACCGATGGCGCGCAGCGCCGAATAGCGCAGGTACAGCCCCGCGCGCGAGGTCGCCGCGCCCGGCAGCGCCGTGTTGGCCGTCGCGTCCAGACAGAAGACCGCGCCGCTGCACGCGCTGGATTTCAAATAGGTGTTCAGCGCAGGATAGAGCGCCGTCTCGACCCCGGCGATCGCACCGGGATCGTCGTTGAGCGCGGAGAACGTCCGCCCGCCGGCGGCGAGCTGCTTGTCCAGCTCGCGCGTGAGCTCCTCCGACAGGGCAATGCTCTGCGCCGTGAGCTGGTCCATCTGCCCGGCAAGCGCCGAGGCGGTGTTGTGCTTCTGGATCGTCAGCGACTGGCCGAACTTTTGCGCCGTGTTGGAAAACACCCCCGTCAGGCTCACGACCAGCAGCACGGCGGCCAGGATCGCCAGCGCCATGCTGAACCAGTACAGCACGAGCCGCCGCTGCATGCTCACGCCCTGCGTCTTTGCTTTTTCCAGCACCGAGCGCATTTCCCGTAACCGGAGCATGGCTGTCACCGCCTTTCTGCCGCCTCAGCGGACGTAGGTTTTTTCAAATTGGTCGAGCGTGGACCAGATCAGCCCCTCGCGCGCGCCGTCGCCCTGCTGCTCGCAGAGCACGCGCCCGGCCGTGAGCTGCAGGCGCACCTGCTCTTCAAAGCGGGTCTCGAGCTCGAGATAATCCCTGCGCTGCGGCGGGGTGTAGAACGTGTAGCCGCTCTGCGTGTCGAGAAACGCCTGATAGAGCGAGACGTACATGGGGTCATCGAGCGTGCGCACAGCGCTGGGCAGCTCATTTGCAAACGCCGTCTGCGTGACGGGCATATAGCCCAGCCGCGTCACGAAATCGACGTTGCGCTTGGGCGCCGTGAGCCACTTGAGAAACGTCATGCATGCGCGCTCGCGCTCGGGCGTGGACCTGACCGTGCAGATGCCGGCGCCGCGCTGCATGACGAGCTTCTCCCCGCCCGCAAACGTCGGGCACGGCAGGGAGATGATCTCCACCGGCTCGGAGGTGTTGTCCGGGTAGGTGACGGTGTCGGCATAGTACAGCACGCTCGCCGACGAGGCCACGGACGCGACCGCGTCGCCCGTGCGCAGGGGCTCGGTGGCGTAGCCGCTCTTGAGCCAGACGCTGCCCGCAAGCGTCGCGCGGGCATACGGCTCCCACACGCGGCGAAACGTCGGGCCGAACGCCACCTGATCGCCGTCGAAGAAATCCGCACCGAGAGATTCGACGCCGACCTGGAAGTAATTAAAATGGTAGTCGTGCACGAAAAACACCTTGCCGTCGTCCGGTGTGTCGGGCGTCTGCGCGTCCGTCCAGGCGGTGTAGGCCTCCGCCGTGCGGTAGAGTCCCTCCCACGTGGACAGATCATCGAGCGTCGCGCCCGTCGCGGCGGCGAAGCGGTCAAAGAGCGTCTTGTCCACAAACAGGATCTCCGTGCTCTTGGCCACCGGCAGCACAGTCAGGTGCCCGTTCACCTCCCCCTCGTCAAGAAATGCGGGGATGAAATCATCCAGCTCCGCGTCCGAAAAATAGTCCCGGTAGTCGACGAGAATGTCCGCATCCGGCAGTGCCAGCACGGTCTTGGGATAGGACACGAACATGTCCGGCAGCGCCGTGGCGCCGGGCTCGCCGTAAGCCGAGGCGAGCACCGCCTCGTGGATGGTGTTCGTATTCGTGACGCTGCCGACCTGCACGCGGATGTTCTGCGCGCGGCCGACGGTCTCGTTGAACGTGTCGATGAGGTCGTTGAGCGGGGACTCGGTCTCGCCGCCGTAGACGTGCCAGATCGTCACGGTCACGGGTTCGCGTCCGCCGCCGCAGCCGGCGCAGCCGAGCAGCAGCGCAAGGGCAAGCAGCAGCGCGGGGATACGCGCGCGGTGGTTCATCCGGGCACCTCCTTACAGGGTGTTTTTTTTCAGTATAGCGAATTTTTCCCGTCCCGGCAACCAAAATCCGCACATTTTTTACACGTGTCTTGACACGGGGCGCGTCCCAGCGCTATCCTGACGGCGGAACTGAGCGATGGTGAGTGGTATCTCACGTCTGACCACCCCATGCGCCGGGAGCATTACCTGTCGTTCGCGGCGCTGGTCAACGAGGACACGGTCGTGCTGCGGCGGCTCTACCCCGAGTGGGGCGCGCAGACGCGCCTGCCGTACTTCGCGCACGGCACGCTGCTGTGGTACTGCACGCGGCACGGGCTGTTCGCGCAGAAGATCGACGCGCACAAAAAGTGAGCAGAAAACAGCAAAGGCGTCCCCGAGAGGGGACGCCTTTGCTGCGGTTTTGGATGCATTACGCGATGCCTGTGACGGTGTAGTCCTTGGCCTCGACCGTGCGCTTGAGCACGGCGTCGTCCACCGGTGCGCTGAGCGTCACGACGGCGGTGCCCGCCGTGTGGCTGACTTCGGCCTCGGTGACTTCCGGCAGCGCCTCAAGCGCATTCTTCACGGTCGCCTCGCAGTGACCGCACATCATGCCTTCAATCGAAATGGTCTTTTTCATTGCAGTTTCCTCCTTGATTTCGGGTGCTTCTTTGAGATGGTTTGCGCGTTTATGATCATGGCGCGTATCGCGCAGCTTGAACAGATTCAGGCGCAGGGCGTTCGTGACCACGCAGAAGCTCGACAGGCTCATGGCCGCCGCGCCGAACATGGGGTTGAGTGTCAGGCCGAGCGGAACGAACACGCCCGCCGCGATGGGGATGCCGATGGTGTTGTAGAAAAACGCCCAGAACAGGTTCTCATGGATGTTGCGCAGCGTTGCGCGGCTGAGCCGGATGGCCGCCGGCACGTCGCTCAGACGGCTGTTGACGAGCACGACGTCGGCCGCGTCGATGGCCACATCCGTGCCCGCGCCGATGGCGATGCCGATGTCCGCGCGCGTGAGCGCCGGCGCGTCGTTGATGCCGTCGCCGACCATGGCGACCTTGCCGCGTGCGCTCAGGCGGCGGATCTCGCGCTCCTTGCCGTCGGGCAGCACGCCCGCGATCACCTCGTCCACACCGGCCTGCGCGCCGATGGCCTTGGCCGTGCGCGCATTGTCGCCCGTGATCATGACGACGCGGATGCCCATGTTGCGCAGCTCGCGGATGGCCTGCGGGCTGTCGGGCTTGAGCACGTCCGCCACGGCGATGATGCCGAGCAGCTGCCCGCCGCGGGCGAAAAACAGCGGCGTCTTGCCGGCCTCGGCCAGCGCCTCCGCCTGTGCCTGCATGGGCGCGGGGATGTCGGCCGCGGTGCGAATGAAGTCCGCGTTGCCGCCGCAGAGCGGCTGCCCGTCGAACGTGGCCTTCAATCCGTTGCCCGGCAGGGCCTGAAAGTCCGCGACCTCGGCGGCGGTCAGCCCGTCCGCCTCCGCGCGGCGCAGCACCGCCTTGGCCAGCGGGTGCTCGCTCCTGCGCTCGAGCGCGCAGGCCAGGCGCAGCAGCTCGCCCTCCGTCACGCCGGGGGCCGGACAGATGTCCGTCACGGTCGGGTTGCCGGAGGTGATGGTGCCGGTCTTGTCGAGCGCGACGATCTGGATGCGGCCGGTCTCCTCGAGGGAGGCCGCCGTCTTGAAGAGGATGCCGTTTTTCGCGCCCATGCCGCTGCCGACCATGATCGCCACCGGTGTGGCGAGGCCGAGCGCGCACGGGCAGCTGATGACGAGCACGGAGATGCCGCGCGCGAGCGCATAGCCCACGGTGCGGCCGAGCAGCATCCAGACGACGAACGTCACGAGCGCGATGCCCATGACCGACGGCACGAACACGCCGGACACCTTGTCCGCGATCTTCGCGATCGGCGCCTTCGTAGCCGCCGCGTCGCTGACCATCTGGATGATCTGCGAGAGGGTCGTGTCCTCGCCGACGCGCGTGGCGCGGCACTTGAGAAAGCCCGACTGGTTCACCGTCGCGGCCGAGACGGACGCGCCCGGTGCCTTGTCGGCCGGGATGCTCTCGCCCGTGAGCGCCGCCTCGTTGACCGCGCTCGTGCCGGCGAGCACCACACCGTCGACCGGGATGCGCTCACCCGGGCGGACGACGAAGACATCGCCCTTCTGCACCTGCTCGACCGGGACGGTCACCTCCGCGCCGTCGCGCTCGACGGTGGCGGTCTTCGGCGCGAGCTCCATGAGGCTGCGCAGCGCGTCGGTCGTCTTGCCCTTCGAGCGGGCCTCGAGCGTCTTGCCCACCGTGATGAGCGTGAGGATCATGGCGGCGGACTCAAAGTAAAAGTCATGCATATAGCCCATGACGGCCTGATCGTCGCCGCGCACCTGCGCGCCCGTCATGGCAAAGAGCGCATAGGTACTGTACACGAACGCCGCCGTCGCCCCGAGGGCCACGAGCGTGTCCATGTTCGGCGCGCGGTGCCAGAGCGCCTGGAAGCCGCTGATGAAAAACTTCTGGTTGATGACCATGATGATCACCGTCAGAAGCAGCTGCGTCAGGCCCATGGCGACGTGGTTACCGTCATAAAACTTCGGCAGCGGCCAGCCCCACATCATGTGGCCCATGGAAAAATACATCAGGATGAGCAGAAAGCCCAGCGACCAGAACAGTCTGCGCCGCAGCTTCGGCGTCTCGTGGTCAGCGAGCGCATCGGCGCCGGCGGCAGGGTTCGCGCTCTGCTGCGCGCCCTTGACCGATGCGCCGTAGCCCGCGGCCTGCACCGCGTCGATGACGGCCTGGTCCGCTGCCGTGCCCTCCACCCCCATGGAGTTGGTCAGCAGGCTGACCGAGCATGCCGTCACGCCCGGCACATTTGACACCGCCTTTTCCACGCGCGCCGAGCAGGCCGCGCAGCTCATGCCGGTGACATGGTATTGCTTCAAAGTGGTTCCTCCTTTGCAGTGCGGCTCATTTCATGAGTTTCTGCAGCGTCGCCACCAGCTCGTCGATCACCTCGTCCTTGCCGTCGCGGATGTCCTCGACGACGCAGGTGCGGATGTGGCTGGCCAGCAGCTCCTTATTGAATGCATTGAGCGCCGCGCCAGCCGCCGCCGACTGCACGAGAATGTCCGGGCAGTAGGCGTCGTTCTCGACCATGCCGCGGATGCCGCGGATCTGGCCCTCGATGCGGTTGAGCCGGTGGATGAGCCGCTTGTATTCCTCCGGCGTGCGCTCCTTCTTGCGCTGCGAGCAGCCGCAGCAGCCGGTTTTTTTCTCATCGTCCATGTATTTGTACCTCATTGTTTCCCATATACCCCTTGGGGGTATGTTGAATATATACCCCCCAAGGGTATTTGTCAAGAGGGCGCGTGCATTTTCGCGTGCATTTTCTTGACAGCGGGCGCGCCCTTGCTTATCATAAGGACACAACGAAAGGAGTGTTCCCATATGAAGGTATGGCTATCCCGCAATGCAAAGCGCCTCGCGGCGCTCACCCTCGCACTGGTGCTCGTGCTGGCGCTGGCCGCCTGCGGCAGCAAGACGCAGACGCCGGAGACGTCCTCCACCCCCACGGTCGTGACGCCGCCGGTGCAGACGCCCGCAGACCCGACCTCCGACCCGGCCCGCCCGGCCGGCACGGAGACGGACCAGCTGACCACGGTGCTCGACGACATTGAAAAGAACGTGCAGCTCGGCGTGACCGGCAGCGCGCTCAAGGCAGTACCCTACGCCGTGAAGCTGCTCGACTGGGGCGCGGCGAGCACGATGACCCAGAGCGAGATCAAGTCCGCCGTCGTCGCGTGGCTCAGCGACAAGGGCAATGACGCACAGGTCTCCTTCAGCCAGCAGATGGACCTGATCGACACGACCTGCCAGACGCTCATGGGCAGCGGCGCGCGCGACCTGCTCGATTCCGCCGGCTGCCAGAACGTCAAGGGTGACTGGCCGGTGCAGGCGTCCGACCGCGTGGAGGCCATCCTTGAGGCCGTCGGCCTGCGCGGATAATTTGCAGGCAGAAAACCGCCACGCCCCTGCGCGCCGGAATGGC
>OFMO01001754.1_pt1 | contig 12558 bp, 9 predicted proteins | sample 1541821 | NCBI WGS metagenome assembly OFMO01 (sample SAMN04209253, study PRJEB22552) | human gut metagenome | biome: gut; material: feces | host: Homo sapiens | place: USA: Oklahoma | reverse complement strand
CGTGAAAAGGCAATTCTGGAAAATCCGCAGATTTTCCAGAATTGCAAATTAAAAATCATTCTTCCGCTGTTTATGCGCAAAGCGAACGCGGCGCGCATTCCAAATCATCACGCCCCATCAAAGCTGTCCCCATCAGCGGGCAGGGCAGCGGCTTGCGCGTCTGCGCTGCCGGTGTCTGCTGCCCGGGGGACGCCCTTGTACACCAGCGTCTGCTCCAGCACCTCGGCACAGACCGGTGCCGAAAGACTGCCGCCGGCGGTGGTCCAGCTGTGGGGCTCATCCAGACAGACCAGACACAAAAACTGCGGGTCATCGATGGGCGCAACCGCCACAAAGCTGGCGATGCGCGCCTTCTCGTCGGCACTGTCCAGCTTCTGGCTGGTGCCGCTTTTGCCGCCCACCCGGTAGCCCGCGATCTGCGCGTTGCGCCCGCCGCCGTACAGCACCACTGCCTCCATCATCTCCCGCATGGTGGCGGAAGTTGTGGGCTGGATGATCTGCCGCTTGCAGACCGGCTGGTTGTGCTGCAAAACGCTGCCGTCCGGCGCAAGAATGTCCGAGACCAGATACGGCTGCATCAGCTTGCCACCGTTCACCACCGCGCAGACGGCAGCAGCCATTTCCAGATAGGAAATCTTACTGCTCTGTCCGAAGGCGCAGGAGGCAAGCTCTACCGGCCCCATGCGGTCGGCGGTGTAGTACAGGCTCTTTTTCGGCTCGGCGGGCAGGTCGATGCCGGTGGGCTCCCGCAGACCGAAAGCGGCAAAATAATCGCAGAAAGCCTGCTTACCCAGCCGCGCCCCGATCTGGATAAAGCTCTGGTTGCAGGAGTTTTCCAGCGCCTGCGTCACGGTCTGGCTGCCGTGGCGCTTGTGGTTGGCGCAGTGGAACCGCGTGCCCGCCACCGAGATAGAGTCTCCGCAGTAAAAGGTGGAGTGCCGGGTAATGGCTCCGGCATCCAGCGCCGCCGCGCAGGTGATGAGCTTAAACACGCTGCCCGGCTCGTATAAGTCACTCACTGCCTTGTTGCGCCACTGGGTCTGCTGCGCCAGCTGCAAGGCGGCAGCGCGCTCTTTACCGGAAAGGGCGTCCACGGCGGCGCGCGCGGCCTTGTCGGCGATGACCCGGGGCTGGTTGGGGTCGTAGGCCGGGGTGGTGGCCATGGCCAGCACTGCCCCGGTGTTCACCTCCAGCACGATGCCCACGCTGCGGGCGGCTACATGGTGCTCCTGCACCGCATAATTCAACGCATTTTCAAGATAATGTTGAATATTTGCATCGATGGTCAGCCGCAGTCCGCAGCCCTCCACCGGAGCAAGTTCGGTTTCGTAGCTTTGCGCCAGCGTGTAGCCCCAAGCGTTCACGGCGGTCAGTACCACTCCATTCTGCCCGGTAAGGGTGTCGTTGTATTCGAGTTCCAGCCCGCTGACCCCGGCATTGTCCACGTTAGTGAACCCCAGCACCGAGGCCAGCAGCTCTCCCTGTGGGTACCAGCGCTTGGAGTCCTGATTGATGCGCACGCCGGTAATGCCGTTCTCTGCGCAGAAATCCCGCACGGCATCGGCAGTTTCCCGCTCCACCCGGTAGCGCAAAAGGCAGTCGTTGGAGCGCCGGTCACTGAACTTTTCCAGCAGCTTGGCCTCGTCCAGTTCCAGAATCTCCGCAAGCCCCTTGGCGGCAAGGGCAAGCTTATCCTCCGGCATCTCCCGGGGGCTGGCGCGCAGGGTCCAGCAGCTGCTGTTGGCGGCAAGCAGCGCACCGTCGGCGCTGTATATTTTGCCCCGGTCAGCGGGCACAACGGTGTCCCGCAGCTGCTGCCCCAGCGCCCGCTGGGTGTACCAGCCGCCGGTGCATAATTGCAGCCAGAACAGCCGCCCGATGAGCCCTGCAAAGCAGACGGCGCACAGGCCCACTGCAATGAGCCGTGCCCGCAGACGGAACGCCCGCTCCGGCAAAGTGCGCAGGGCGTCTGTGGGTTTTGAGCCGCACATGGCAGCACCCCCTTTGCGGGCAGTTTATGCGCCCGGGGGCGGTGCGTATGACTAACCGCCCCCGCATCCGCGTACAATAACAGAAACGGAGGTGACCGGGATTGCACAGAACTGCTGCCCGCAAAGGGCTGCTGCGGCCGCTGCCGCCCATGGACCTGCCTTTTCTGGTGCTGGTGCTCACGCTGGTAGCTTTTGGGCTGGTGATGCTGTGCAGCGCCAGCAGCGCGGTGGCACTGTACCGGCGGCAGGACGCCTTTGCCTATGTGCGGCCGCAGCTGCTGTACGCCGCCATGGGACTGGTGGCCATGTGGACGGCCAGCCGGGTGGACTACCACATCTATCATAAGCTTGCGTGGCCGCTGTTGGCGCTCTCGCTGGTGCTGCTGACGGCGGTGCTGTTCATGCCGGAATATAACGGCTGTAAGCGCTGGCTTGTGCTGCCGGGGCTTGGCACATTACAGCCCAGCGAGATCGCCAAATTTGCGGTGGTGCTGGTGTTTGCCCACATCATCGCTTTGAACCACGACCGCATGGACAGCTTTGCGGTGGGGGTGGTGCCCTTTGCGCTGGTGCTGGGGGTAGTGGCGGTGCTCATGTTGCTGGAGCCCCACCTTTCCGGCACGGTGTTGATTTTAAGCATCGGCGCGGTGCTCATGTTCGTGGGCGGTACCGGGCTGCGGTGGTTCATGTTGGCAGGGGCGGGCGGCGCTGCCGCCATCGGCACGGCTATCGTGCTGATGCCGGAACTGGTGCCCTACGCCGCCGACCGTCTCAACTCGTGGCTCGACCCCTTTGCCGACCCGCTGGGCGACGGCCACCAGACCATCCAGAGCCTGTATGCCATCGGTTCCGGCGGGGCGGCGGGGTTGGGGCTGGGCAACAGCCGCCAGAAGCATCTGTTCGTGCCTGAGCCGCAGAACGACTTCATCTTTTCCATCCTCTGCGAGGAACTGGGCTTTCTGGGCGCGTGTGCGGTCATTCTGCTGTTCAGCGCGCTGCTGTGGCGGGGCATCACGCTGGCAGCCTATGCACCGGACCGTTTCGGGGCACTGCTGGTGGTGGGCTTTGTGGTGCAGGTGGCGCTGCAGGCAGTGTTGAACATCGCGGTGGTCACCAACACCATCCCTAACACCGGCATCAGTCTACCCTTTTTCTCCTCCGGCGGCACCAGCCTGATGATGCTTCTGGGCGAGATGGGCATCGTGCTTTCCGTCTCCCGGGGCGAAAGCTGATAAAGACCGGCATTTCCTGCCGCAATGGGGTAGGAGCGGCGCGGAAATACCGAAAAAAAGCGGACAAATGACCGGACAAATCCCGCAGAGGGCGGGAAAGCCGTTTCCGTGCGTTTTGTTGACCAAAGACCCTCGTTTTGCATACCATGGGGTATCTTTTGCAGAACGGGGGTCTTGGCATGGCTGGGGATTGGATCATTACAGGCGGGCGGCCTTTGCAGGGCAGGGTGGAAGTGCCTGCGGCCAAAAACAGTGTGCTGCCGCTGCTGGCAGCTTCGCTGCTGTGCAGCGGGCCGGTGCGGCTGCAAAATGTGCCACGCCTGACGGATGTAGAGGACTGTCTTGCCCTGCTGCGGGGCGTGGGCTGCACGGCGGGCTGGCAGGGCGCAGAACTGGCGGTGCAGGGGCAGCCCATGCGCACCGACCTTGCACCGGAGGCCGCAGGCCGGATGCGGGCATCCATCCTGTTCTGTGCGCCGCTGCTGGCGCGGCTGGGGCGGGTAAGCACCGTGCTGCCCGGGGGGTGCCGCATCGGGGCAAGACCCATCGACCTGCATTTGCAGGGGCTGGCGCAGATGGGCGTGCGGCAGCTGCCCGCAGCGCCCGGACAGCTTACACTGTACGCCCCGGCGGGGCTGCGGGGCACGGAGATCTGTCTTGCCTTTCCCAGCGTGGGCGCTACCGAGACGCTGCTGCTGGCTGCTGCCACGGCGCAGGGACAGACCGTGCTGCATGGCGCTGCAAAAGAGCCGGAGATCGCGGATCTTGCCGCCTTCCTCAACGCCTGCGGCGGCTGCGTGGAGGGCGCGGGCACCGACACCATCCGGGTACAGGGAAGGCGCTGCCTTGCGGGCTGCACCTTCATGCCGGTGGCAGACCGCATCATCGCCTCCACGCTGGCTTGCGCGGCGGCAACGGCGGGCGGCAGGGTAGAACTGGCGGGCTGCGCACCCGGGCTGTATGCGCCGCTGCTGGAAATTCTGGAACAAATGGGCTGCACCGTAGAGCGGGCACACGATGCTGCCGCCATTTCACGGTTCGGGGCACTGCGCGGCGCGGGAAACGTGCACACAGCGCCCTACCCGGGCCTTGCCACGGACGCCGCCCCGCTGCTGGCGGCGGTGATGCTCTGCGCACAGGGGGAAAGCCGCCTGCAGGACAGGGTGTTTGAAAATCGTTTTGCCTGTGCCGAGGGTTTTGCAACGCTGGGTGCGAACGTCCGGGTGGCAGAGCGCACCCTGTATGTGCAGCCGGGCGGGGCACTGCACGGGGCAACGCTGACCGCACCGGACCTGCGGGGCGGGGCGGCGCTGGCGCTTGCGGCACTGGCTGCCCGGGGCAGCAGCCGCCTTGGCGGGGTGGAGTTTGTCCGGCGCGGCTATGCAGACCTTGACCGGCTTTTGGCGGGGCTGGGCGCACAGATTTGGCAGGAAATACCCGCCCGGAGTGGGGTTGTGAAAAAAACACCCACGAAAAAGCAATTTTGTCTTGCAATCGGAGCAAAAAAATGATACGATACAGTTATATAAATATCGTATGATAATTTCTGTGCGGCATTTGCGCAGTTCCACATAAAAATCCGATGGAGGACAAAGTTATGGCATTGATGCTCGATGAAGAACTGGACGAAAACGTTACGACGATCAAGGTGATCGGTGTGGGCGGCGGCGGCGGCAACGCTGTGAACCGCATGGTGAGCGATGGCCTGCAGGGCGTGGAGTTCATCGCAATGAATACTGACCAGCAGGCACTGGCTAAGAACCATGCCTCGGTCAAGGTGCAGCTGGGTTCCAAGCTGACCAAGGGTCGCGGTGCGGGTGCAGACCCGGAGATCGGCCAGCGTGCCGCTGAAGAAAGCAAGGACGAGATCGCCAACGCCCTCAAGGGCTCCCAGATGGTCTTTATCACCGCCGGTATGGGCGGCGGCACCGGCACCGGTGCGGCACCCGTTGTGGCCGAGGTGGCACACGATCTGGGCATCCTGACCGTTGGCATCGTTACCAAGCCCTTCTCCTTTGAGGGCAAGCGCAAGATGGGTCTGGCCGAGCAGGGCATTGCCAACCTGCTGATGCACGTTGACAGCCTGATCGTCATCCCCAACGAGCGCCTGAAGATGATCAGTCAGGAAAAGATCACCCTGATGAATGCCTTCCAGGCTGCCGACAACGTGCTGCGTCAGGGCGTTGAGTCCATCTCTGCCCTGATCAACGTGCCCGCCTTCATCAACTTGGACTTCGCCGACGTGCGCTCCATCATGAAGGATGCCGGCTACGCCCACATGGGCGTGGGCAGCGCCAAGGGTGCAGGCAAGGCCGAGAACGCCGCCAAGGCTGCTATCTCCAGCCCACTGCTGGAGACCAGCATTGCCGGTGCACACGGCGTTATCATCAACATCACTTCCAGCCCGGACATCGGTCTGGAGGACGTGGAGACCGCCGCAGGCCTCATCACCCAGAGCGCACATCCCGATGCAAACATCATCTGGGGTACTGCCTTTGATGAGAACCTGTCCGACGAGATGCGCGTGACCGTTGTGGCCACCGGCTTTGACAACAAGAGCGCCAGCGACCTGCGCAACAGCATTAACAACGCCATGGGCGGTGCACAGTCTGTGCCCACTGCGGTGTTCAGCAGCGACACCGGCGCAAGCGCAGCCCCGGCATCCAATGCCGCCCCGGCTGCTGCTCCGGCTGAAAAGAAGACCGTGGAAGAGGAAAGCAGCGACAATCGTTACTACGACGAGCTGCTGGCCATCCTGAACAAGCGGAAGTAATTACAGGCTACAATGGGGCTGGCAGCTGCGCCCATGCGGTCAGCGAAAGCCCCGTGCAAGGTGTGCATGGGAGGGCATCATGGTGCAGACAGAGCGGGAGACCAGTGCCCTGCGCGGACAATTTGCCCGGCAGGCCGCTGTACAGGCATCTGCCGCAGCACAGGCGGAAAGCGCCCGGGCACAGGCAGAGCAGCTGAGCCGCAAGCTGGCTGCGGCACGCGCCGAGGTGCGCCGGTATCAGACCCGGATGTTCGCTTTTGAGCGCACGCTGCTTGCCCTCAAGCATGATAATGCAGAGCTGGAAGCCGCCTGTGAGCAGGCGCGGGAGCAGCTGGAACAGGCCAACACCCGGGCAGAAAAGGCCGAAGCCGCCTGCCGCAGAGCCGAGGCTGCTCTTGCCGCCATGCAGCAGACCGCCCCGGAAACACCTGCGCAGCCGGATACAGCCCCCGAGGCTGTGCCGCAGTGCGAGGCTGCACCGGAACAGCCTGCACCGGAAACGGAAGAAAGCCTCTGCGCCCCGGAACAGGCACTGCCTCCGGAGCCGGTACAGCCTGCATGGCAGCCGGAGACCCGGCTGGAACAGATGGCTGCGGAGCTGATGGGCTGGTTCGATGCCATGATGCCCCAAGAATGAATCTTAAAAGGACTGCTGCGTGTTTTGCGCAGCAGTCCTTTTTCTTTCTGCGTGCAACGATTTAAAATGCGCTCCGCTTTGCTCTGCGCATCATCAGCGGAAATAAGGTTTATATTTCGCGGTTGCCGCGCTCTGCGGAGCGCGGCAACCGCATTTTCACAGAAAGGGTTGTAACGACAAACGGCTTGCTTTCGAACAACGGTTGCAAAGGGTACTGTAAAAATTGGATTGCATTTATACAACCGGGAATGAAAACGTTTGCGGAAAATACCGGAAAATGGCAGAAATGTTGCACGCAGCCTTGCATTTTGCTGTAAAATCCAGTAAAGTATAAATGAATGTAAAAAAAGCGGATGCCAGGGAAAACCTATTACATCCAGTCAGTGCGGACGGTGTGCCCGGAACAAAGCCGGGGCAGAAGGATGCGCCGCAAAAGGAGAAACATGGCCATGAACGAGAAACCGAAGATTCTGATCGCGGATGATTCCGAGATCAACCGTGCCCTGCTCAAGGAGATACTGGGCGATGGCTATGACTATCTGGAGGCGGAGGATGGCGCAGCGGCAGTGGAACTGATGCGGCAGCGCACGGATATCTCCCTGCTGCTGCTGGACCTGATGATGCCGGGCATGGATGGCTTTGACGTGCTGCGGGTGATGAAGTATCACACATGGCTGGACGAGATCCCGGTCATCGTCATCTCGGCGGTAGAGGATACCGCCAACATTGAGCGTGCCTATGATCTGGGTGTGGCAGACTATATCCGCCGCCCCTTCGAGCGGATTATGATCCTGCGCCGGGTGAAGAATATCCTCATGCTGTACGCCAAGCAAAAGCGGCTCACCCGCCTTGTCACCGATCAGGTGTACGAAAAAGAGCACAACAGCGTGCTGATGATCAGCATCCTGAGCCATGTGGTGGAGTTCCGCAACAGTGAAAGCGGGCTGCATGTCCTGCACATCCGCACCCTGACCGACCTGCTTTTGCATCAGCTGGTGCAAAAGACCGACCGTTATCAGCTGGACGAAAGCGATATCGCCCTCATCAGCACCGCTTCGGCGCTGCATGATATCGGCAAGATCGTCATCCCGGAGGAGATCCTGAACAAGCCCGGCCGCCTGACCGCCGAAGAGTTTGCCGTTATCAAGAACCATACCGTGGCGGGTGCGCAGATGCTGCAGGATCTGGGACAGGCGATTGCGCGGGATGAGCCGCTTTTGCAGGTGGCGCACGCCATCTGTCGCTGGCACCACGAGCGCTGGGACGGCAATGGCTACCCCGACCGGCTGAAAGGGGATGAGATTCCCATTGCGGCGCAGGTGGTGGCACTGGCAGACGTATACGACGCTTTGACCAGCGAGCGCTGCTATAAGCACGCCTACGACCACGACACCGCGCTGCGCATGATCCTGAACGGCGAGTGCGGCGCGTTCAACCCGCTGCTGCTGGGCTGCCTGCGAGAGTCCTCGGAACAGCTGCGCACCGAGCTGACCCGCTCGGAGTGGGACCGGGGCTTCCGGCAGGAGACCCACCGCCTTTCCGAGGAGATTTTGCACCGGGAGGCGCTGCCCCGGGAGAACCGCTCCCAGCTGCTGCTGGAACAGGAAAAGGAACGCACGGATTTCTACGCCACTCAGTGCGGCGGCATTCGGTTCGACTACGACCTGCTGGCTGGCAGCGTGACCGTGTATGACTACCATGCCGAGCCTTTGCAGCAAAAAACGGTGACCGATTTTGCGCAGGGCAAGGGGCTCAGCTTTTTGAACGAACAGGATCGGCGCAAGCTTTCCAAGGCCATCAGCCGCGCCACGCCGGAAGCGCCGGACGTGGTGCTGCCGGTCATGGTGCAGCGAGATGGGAAGCCGCACCTGCACCGGATGGCGCTGCATACCATCTGGAGCGGTGCCGGGGTGCGCCGCTGCGTGAACGTGCTGGGGCACCTCACCGATGAACAGCACCGCGTGGAGCATCAGGCAGAGCTGCTGACCGCCATCGACCCGGAGGAAGATCCCGCCCGGTTCCTACGGCGGCTGCAGGGCATCTTTGATGTGGTGCGTCTGGTAGACCCGGAGCACCGCAAGGTGCTTGCGCTGGACAGTGACGGCATCCTGACCGAAAAGCCCGGCAACTGCCACATGGTATGGAACAAGGATACCCGGTGCGAAAACTGCATCTCCGCCAAGGCCTATGCCCGCAAGACCATCCTGAATAAGATCGAGTTCAAGGACGAGAAAGCCTATTTTGTCATTTCCAAGTATATCGAGGTAGGCGGCAGGGGCTGTATGCTGGAACTGGTCACCCGGCTGACGGATGGCCGCTGGCTGGATATGGGCGGCCACCGGCTGCTGCTGGACCGCTGCAACGGCATGGAGCGCAGCGCCTTCGTAGACCCCCTGACCGGGGCCTACACCCGCCGCTATTTTGATAAGTTCCTTGCCGGGGGCGAGATGCACGGCGGTGTGGCGATGATCGATGTGAACCAGTTCAAGTCGGTTAACGACAGCTTTGGACATCTGGTGGGAGACGAAGCATTGCAGACCGTGGCCGCAGCCATGCAGAGCTGCCTGCGCCAGACTGATATCCTGATCCGCTATGGCGGCGATGAGTTTTTGCTGCTGATGCCCCAGAACTGCCCTGACGGCGTAGAAAGCGTCATCCGACGAGTGCAGAACGCTGTGCAGGCAGCGCGGGTGCCCAGCCACCCGGAGCTCCGGCTTTCGGTAAGCATTGGCGGCGTGTGCAATGTGCAGCCCTTGACCGAGGCCATCCGGCAGGCCGATGCCCGGATGTATTGCAATAAAGAAAACGGTGAGCCGGTGTTATAACCGCAGCTGACAACAAAAAAAGAGACAGGCGACCTTTCCGGGAAGCCTGTCTCCTCTTTTTTTCAAAGAAATCTTTTATTTCCGCTGCCGGGCGGCGATCTGCGCGGCAGTGGGTGGGATATCGCCCTGCGCCGCTTTTTCCAGCTGGCTCAGGCGGCGGTCCAGATCGGTGAGCCGCTGCGAGACGATGTCCGGCAGATCCTGCTGATCCAGATCGTCGGCGGGGTTCACCGCCTTGTTGTTGATGCGCACTACCTCGGCGGGTACGCCCACGGCGGTGCAGTTGGCGGGCAGGTTGCGCAGCACCACGCTGCCTGCGCCGATGCGGGCGTTATCTCCGATAAACACCGGGCCCAGCACCTTGGTGCCTGCGCCGATAAGCACGTTGTTGCCCAAGGTGGGGTGGCGTTTGCCGGTATCCTTGCCGGTACCGCCCAGCGTTACTCCGTGGTAGATGGTGCAGTTATCCCCAATCTCGCAGGTCTCACCGAACACGATGCCCATGCCGTGGTCGATAAACAGACACTTGCCGATGGTGGCACCCGGGTGGATCTCAATGCCGGTGCGGTGGCGGCCATGCTGGCTGACCCACCGTGCCAGAAAAAAGTGCTTGTGCTCGTACAGCCAGTGCGCGATACGGTGATACACCAGAATGTGGAATCCCGGGTACAGCAGCATTACCTCCAGCACGCTGCGTGCGGCGGGGTCCTTGCGCTGGATGTTCCGCGCGTCCTCAAGTAAACCCATGCGGAAAACCTCTCTTTCCCATAAACACCCGCCCACGCGGCGGGGCTCTCCCTTTACCGTATTATAATAGCACAGCAGGAGACGAAAGTACAGTGCTGTACTAGGGATTGTGGAACAAAATGGCATTTATTTTGCCGTGTGACCCGGGTTTTGGGTAGAGTGTCCAAAATTCGGCGAGAGATGCCAGAAACCTTTTAGCACCTGATTTTGCGCACAGCCATTGACACATTTTGCGGTTCTATGATAAAATAATACGAATGAAAACGCAACCATCAAGAAAAGGAGAAACACCATGCTGTGCAGCGCCCAGAACCCGAAACTGAACAAGCAGTTCGCGTCCGGTTTTGCCGTGGCTTCGTTGTTTCCTTTTTTTGCGCAATGAGCTTTTCCCTTTGCGGGGAAAAGTTTTTTTTTGCCCGTTTTCGGGCGCCTGACACACAAAAATATCATTACAGGAGGGAACCGCGATGCTGCTGACAAACGCTGTGAACACCGAGGGACGGCCGCTGGAGATCTATGTAAAGGATGGCAAAATCGCTGCCGTAGGGCAGGATCTTTCCGCCCTTGCCGCCGAGAACGAGACGGTGGTGGATGCCGGTGGGCTGACTGTGCTGCCCGCATTTGTGGATCTGCACTGCCACTGGCGCACCCCGGGCTTTGAGTACAAGGAGGACATCGAGACCGGCAGCCGCGCCGCTGCCGCCGGTGGCTACACCTTTGTAAACCTGATGCCCAACACAAAGCCCGTCTGCTCCTCTGCCGCACAGGCCATGATGGTGGAGCAGAAGGCTGCCGAGGTAGGGCTGTGCGATGCAAATCAGACCGTCTCCATCACCGAGAACTTTGACGGTGTGAGCATTGACCACCTCAAGACCCTGCCCGCCAGCGTGAAGTTCATCACCGAGGACGGCCACGGCGTGCAGGATAACGCCACCATGGCGCGGGCCTTTGCCATCTGCACCCAGAAGGACATCACGGTCATGAGCCACGCCGAGGATATGGAGATCAGCCCGTGGGATTACCGTCTGGCCGAGGATATCGAGACGGTGCGCAACTGCTGGCTGAGCGAGTACTACCAGACCCGGCTGCACATGTGCCATGTGTCCACCCGGGGCGCGCTGGACGCCATCCGCATGGCAAAGCTGCGGGGTGCACCGGTCACCTGTGAGGTGACCCCCCACCACCTGTGGTTCACCAACGACACCTGCGACTACCGGGTCAACCCGCCCATCCGCACCGCAGACGACGTGGAGGCGCTGGTGGAGGGCATCCGTACCGGCATCGTGGACGCCATTGCCACCGACCATGCACCTCACTCTGAGGAAGATAAGCTGAAGGGCATGGCCGGTATGGTGGGCAGCGAGACCGCCTTCGGCGTGTGCTACACCAAGCTCTGCAAGCAGGAGGGTCTGCCGCTGGAGCTGCTGGTGCACCTGATGAGCACCCGCCCCGCCGAGATCCTGGGTCTTGCCAAGGGTCAGCTGGAGCCGGGCTTCGATGCCGATTTTGTGCTGGTGGATCTGGACACCCCCTACACGGTGGAAAAGGAAAAGCTGCACTCCAAGAGCCACAACACCCCCTTTGACGGTGCACAGCTTTACGGCAAGGTGTTTGCTACCATCAAGGCCGGTAAGATCACCTATCAGACCGAGGAGTAAAAAGAACGAAACCCTCTCAGACAAAGCCTGACGGCTTTGCCAGCTCCCCCGAGGGGGGAGCTTCAGAGAATACGGAAAGCAGTTCGCATATCACGAAAAGAAACAGTTGCCCTCAAGAGAAAAAGCTCCCCCCTCGGGGGAGCTGGCGCGCAAGCGCCTGAGAGGGTTCTACAATACGACTTACAGGAGGACACCCAAATGACGAACATGGACAAACTGTACGAAGCTGTGGAAGCCCGCGGCCCGGTGTGCGTGGGTCTGGACACCGACTTCAGCTACCTGCCCGCTGATTTTGTGGACAGCACCCTGACCAAGGGCGAGAACATCGTGCGCTTCAACAAGAAGCTCATTGATGCCACCAAGGCTGTGGCGGGCTGCTACAAGGTGCAGATCGCTTATTATGAGTCTCTGGGCATGGAGGGCATGAAGGCCTACGCCGACACCCTGAAGGCTGTGCGCGAGGCCGGTGTGCCGGTGATTGCGGACATCAAGCGCGGCGATATCGCCAAGACCGCCGAGATGTACGCCATGGGTCACTTCACCGGCGATTTTGAGAGCGATTTCGTCACGCTGGCACCCTACATGGGTCTGGACTCCATCAGCCCCTACCTGCCCTACGCCGAAAAGCAGGGCAAGGGCATGTTCGTGCTCTGCCGCACCTCCAACGGCGGTGCCAAGGACTTTGAGTACGAGAA
>OFMO01001743.1_pt1 | contig 12668 bp, 17 predicted proteins | sample 1541821 | NCBI WGS metagenome assembly OFMO01 (sample SAMN04209253, study PRJEB22552) | human gut metagenome | biome: gut; material: feces | host: Homo sapiens | place: USA: Oklahoma | reverse complement strand
CATCAAATAAGTTTTCTCCAAAAATACTAGGCATCATCATAAGTCATTTCTCCTTCCAAATGTTTAAAATGTATTGTTAGCATCATCGGATAATTCCTGGATGTTGTTTGCTGGAACTTCTGGAGTTTCGATTCGGAATCATATCTTTGATTCTTTATCTTTCTCCATTTGTTCTATTTGTACTATAACACACTTTGTTAGCACTGTCTAGAGGTGAGTGCTAATTTTTTGTTTTTTTTTTGCAACACTTGATTTTACAGGGTTTGCAACACTTTTCAATGTTATACTCCAAAATGTAAGATTTACGCTCGCAAATACTGCATCTATAAAATAATAATTTTTCTGTTGAGAAATTTAATATCTAAAAAACTATGGAATCAGAAATAATCATGTTCAAAAAATGTTACTCCAACTAGTAAATTTTACAGATACACAACTCCGTGGTATCTGGAACTGTCTACAAACTACCTACAATGAATTACTCAGCAAATCCTATCAAAAAAAAGAAAAAAAGCCTACCATTATCCGTAGAATACTCCACAGATAATAGTAGGCTTGACTCACTCATTAACAGTTACCTGCATTACCGTTACAGCCATGCTTATCTTCACCACAATGATGTTCTCCGCAGGAATGCTCGTGTTCATGATGGGTGCAATGCACTTCCGGATTATAGTTCAGGTTTCCGGCTATATAATTTTCTGTCTACAAAATTTCCTTTTCTTTTTGACATTATATTGCCGATAACAAGCTTAAGCTGCTTTTTGCCGTCACTCAGCCATTTATCAACTCTATTCTTATTCGTAAGGTCAAATACCGGTGTCCATGTATCCGGCATAATCACACTATAGTAGGCATCAAAGTTCTGCCCATTATGAGCCATAATCTTCTTCGCCATACTGCCAGCCTCACCTGTCGTTGTTCCATAGCTGGCAAGGAAAAATGTATATCCACAATTTTCAATTCTGAGCTTTCCCAGATATTCTGCAACAATCCGTGGAAGACGCCAGAAATAAGTCGGTACCACCATTCCAAATATTTTTTCATTGGAGAAACAATACTTATCCTCACAGATGCAGTCTACGATAGACATACATTTTTCATCTGTTTTCTCCGCAATCTGTTCTGCAATATATTTCCCGTTTCCTGTTGCACTGAAATACAAAATCATTTTCTGTGAGCCTCCCTTTCGACACTGCCAAGCAAAAAGCAAACCGCCTGTAATGCTTCCTCTTTGCTTAATTGCTCCTTCGCCAAAAAACATTTTTCCATATCCATGTCTTTCATAATTGCAATCCAGCAATAATCCATCAGATCATAAATGTCATCAAAATAATCATAAAATGTTGACCTTGGATATGTCCTTTAACCGTGCAGGATCATGCATTAATCGAAAAAGCCCAAAAGACTATACATTCAAATTATGACGAAAAAGATCAAAATCATACTGTAGGATCCGCCATACTATGTGAAAGTTGGAACATCTATGTCGGTGTTAATGACAGGAAACCAGGAAAAATCAAAGCAAAATATCTGCTGCCTTTTGCTTATAATACGGAAAACCAGAAGCAATTATACGATATTAATACGTTTCCCCACCAATACCGCCGCAACCGGCATCACCACTACACAGGCGATTGCACCAAATATCATTGATACACAATTCTGGAACAATATTTTCGAATTTAATAATGTTTCCAGTGTATAATCCTGCATCTTCAGATAAGAAAATAATAATAGTGATTCTCCAAGATACGCAAATAACAATGTATTCACCGTTGTCCCGATTACTTCTCTTCCGATCTGCATTCCACTTTCTACAAGTTCTGTCAGTTTCATCTCCGGTTTGTGAATACTGACCTCGTAAACGGAAGTGGTAACCGTAAGTGCCATATCTAACACAGCACCTAACGTGCTGAGTATGATCACAGCTGTCGCAACATTTCTCATATTAATATCCAGATTCATATTGTAATATAATACATCATCTTCCGCAGCCTGTATTTCATTCAGTCCTCCTGCCTCACTTCTCCACACCACCATATAGATAAAGAAGAACAAGACCGCCATTGTAATCAATACGGCTGTAAATGCACTCTTCGTCTTTTCATTGGTACCATTTTGATAAAATAATGTGACACATGAAATGATGATTCCTACTCCGACCGTAACCAGAAGTACCGGTGCTCCCGCTGCCATCAGCCAGATAGCCAGGCTAAGCAGCAACATATTTCCAACCAGTGATATCAATGATATCACACCTCTGTCCCCGCCAATAATCATGATCAAAAATAACAGGATGAATCCCAGTATCATCAACATATCTTCTTCACCTTTCTTATCGTTAATTTCATCATCACAGATGTGATCAGGATAGATACTGGTATTGCCAGTACAATTCCAATACTCTCTATGAAAAATCTGCATAATTCACACGGAATATGTAATTTGATGATCGTCATAAACCGGACACTGTTATTCATCCTGATCACACACATCGGAATCAGGCCACAGCCAAACACGAACAACAATACATTGATCATCGTTCCCATAATATCATATCCAATCTCTCTTCCGGACCGGAATAACTCCCGGAATGTAACTTCTGGCCGCTTCGTAACAATTTCACTCAAAGCTGCCGCAATTGCCACTGCAACATCCATGATTGCTCCAAGTCCGGATAACAGGATCTCCGCATGAAAAATCTCATCCGGATTATCAATGCTTCCCAAATATTCCATCGTAGAATAATCCAGTTCTGCGGTATGACTGATCACTACCTCAAATATTCCCATGATCATTGCCAGTATACATAGTGTTGACAATAAGGCCGCCCATGTTTTCCTGTGAAGTCCATTTAATCCGATCAATGTAGCAATTGCAAAGAAGAGTACCATTTTATTACAGATTGCTACAACATCCGCATCATCACCGCTTTTTAAAAATCCTACTGAAAATATCACAATATTGATTCCAACCGTTATAATCGTGAGCACGCCTTTCTTTCCTGCGATTGTCATCAGTGCAAATATTAAAAGTCCAAGCAAAACAACAAGTTCTGTATCTCTTTTTACGCTCTGTATACTGGATCCCACATTACTTTCAGACCCGTTCAGCAATACTTTATCCCCTTTGTGATATTTCTGTTTTAACATTCCTGTATAGGTATATTCGTTAGAAAAATCAACGATTTTCCCCTTATTCGTTCCATTTAATATCACACCCCGGATTTTTTGCTTATATTTGATTTCCTGTGTTCCGCGGGTGCTTTTATTCTCTCCTGCTATGCTTGTCTCTACTTTTGTAAGTTTTGCAATTGGTGTCTGATACAGCCATGCATCATTCATGACAAATATAACTGCAATCAGATATATCAGACCAAATACTCCATATAATTTTGCTCTTTTGCTTTTCTTTACATATTCCGTTATCTTCGTTGCAACCTGTTTCATTCTTATCATCTTTTCATTTTTTATTTTACCTGCATCTCTGAATTCACAAGGTGACAGTATAATGTATCGTCTCCCGGTTCCTTATACGTTTTAAATGTTCCCTTTACCTCTATCTCTGTCTCATCTTTGGGATATTCATCCGAATATACATGTAACACATCTCCCCAGACAAACTCCAGTCCCTGTGAACAGCAGGCCAGTGCATCTTTTATAATGCTATAATGATAGTATGTTCCAGTTTTTTCGTTTTGTCCAGTATAATATAAGCCATCGATGCAAAGTGTCTTTCTAATATATTTATCTGGTTCTACCATCAGCTGATAAAAAGTAGCATAGACCATATCTTTATTCATATTTGTAAGGTCATAATCAACATCACTACCTGGTGTCTGTTGCCCTCCCTGTTCCTTCGATTCCTGGCTGTTCTCTTCCTGCCGTTTTTTCGTTTCTTTACGTTTTGTATTCTGAGTTTCTTTTTTTTCTGTCTTTTCCTTTACAATTTTATCCACGGAAGAGCCTGTAGTAATCTTCTTGCTTTCTTTTTTACACATCCAGCTATATTTATCATACAAAAGAGCATACAAACGCCAAGAATAATCCATTTTTTTCTTCTCATATCATCTTCTCCCCATCATCCGTCCTGCTACACAACTGATAAAGAATGCTGCCATATCTGCAGCCACGATAGTCGAGCCAACCGGTGTTCCGGCAAGTATGGATAACAAAATTCCTATAACCGCACAGATAACGGACAATATCACCGAGCACAAAGTTACACAAAAAAAGTCTTAAACACACGCACAGACAGGACAGTCTTCTCCTGTGCATTTATGATTTTCTTCTTTGACAATATAGAAAAGAGAAGCCAATGTCACGAATATAAAGATGATGCTAAACCATGCTGCAAGATGTTTTCTTTTTTCCGTAGTCATATCCTTCTCCTTTCTCATTAACGTTCTTATTTTGGTTTAAGTGTTTTTTCTACACTCATTACAGATTCCATAGAAGACAGTACGTTTGGGATCTAATTGAAAATCATGATGTTCTGTCATGTGTCTGCTCAGGCATTCAATCTCATCACATTGAATATGAATCAGTTTTCCACATTTTTCACACTTGCAAGGATAGCAGCTCTCATAATCAGATGTCTCACTCTCTCCTATGTACTCAAAGCAGGCACTGTTTGTACCTTCTACCACATATTTCTCAACCAAACCATCTTTTACCATCTTTTCCAGCTGCCGGTATATTGTTGTCGTTCCGACTGCAATTTCACGGTCTTTGAAGTATTCTCTGATTTCCTGTACAGTAACATGCTGTCCCTGCACGGATTGCAGAAAAGTATGTTACTCAGTCATCTGTTTTATCTTATATCTGGCTTTTGCCATTTTGACCTCTCCTTTTCAATTTGGAAATCATTTTTAAATTATCTTCATTAGCCCCGGATACTTTTCTGTCCCCACAGATCTATCTGCACTCCATAATAACCGCTTCACATCTGCCATATCCAAGCTGTGAACTGTTCAGACACAACGTGTAATTGCTGGCCTTTCCCCACTTCTGCCCGGTATAAAAGTTATAATTTGTCATGCGCCTTTTATCTGTATCTGCTATCAGCTTTACAGCCTCCTGCTCACTGACATGATATAACCTGCTGATACGCTGTATCTTTTCCGGCATATCTCCATGAATAAACACATTCAGCACATCATCCCTGTCTTTCAGTATAAAATCTGCATTTCTTCCTATAATAACGCAAGATTCCTTATCCGCAAGTTCCAGAATCACCTTCCTCTGTGCTTCATATACCATATCTTCCAAAGATTTTCCCGTGATATCCCGTCCGGCAAATGCATAGGCAAACAGTCCTTTCTTTGGCGATAATTCGGCACTTTCCTGAATATAATCCGGTGACAGTCCTGATTCTTCCGCTATCTGATTGATGATATTTTTATCGTAATAAGCAATTCCCAGCTTCTTTGCCACTTCCTCGCCGATGAAACGTCCGCCGCTTCCAAATTCTCTGCTGATCGTAATGATTCGTTTTACCATTCCTGTTTCCTCCTTACTTTAAAACCTTGTTTTTTCTGATTCTCTTTAAGAATACATATCCCACCAGACATGCAATCACTTCCGTGATCGGGAATGCCCACCAGATTAATGCAACTCCCATCTGACCATTTCTGGCAAATATAGAAAAAATTCCAGCCAGTGGTAAGATAATTACAAGCTGTCTCAGAAGTGAGATAACCAGTGATTCCATACCACTGTTCACTGCCTGATAGATTCCCTGATAAGCAACATTAATTCCTGCAAACAAGAAACTTAAAGAAATGACTCTCATTGCACTGATAAAATATGCTCTCGACTGTCCGGCATTAAACAGCGTCGCAAATGCCCCTGGGAAAATCTCTGTGATTGCAATACCCAGAATCATCAATGCAACCGTATAGATCAGACCATATTTGATTCCATCCTGGATTCTCTTCTTGCTTCTCATTCCATAAGCAAATGCAATGATCGGTGTGATTGCATCTCTGAGTCCAAATGCGAGGAACAGCACAAACTGTTGAACCTTATAGAATAATCCATAAGCTGTCTGTGCAGATGGATTGAATTTCAGAATCAGATTCATTACATATACCATAATAGACATCAATGCCTGTGCAATGATGGCCGGAAGGCCAATCGCATAGATTTCTTTTATAATGCCTGCATCCGGCTTCATGTATTTCACATCATGCTCAAATTCTTTATTCAGCTTTATCTGGAAAACAAGCAGTAAAACTGCAGATGCTATCTGACCAATTACTGTCGCATAAGCTGCACCTTTTACTCCCATTTCCGGAACCGGACCGATACCATAGATCATAATTGGATCAAGAATGATATTTACAACAGCTCCGACTACCTGTCCGATTGTGGAATAAAGAGATCGTCCTGTCGCCTGGAGTAATTTTTCAAATAGTGAAAAGAAAATGATTCCAAAAGAAATCACACAGCATATCCTCAGATAACTGACTCCCATTTCAAGTACTTCTGCATCTGTGGTCTGAGATGAAATATAAGCTTTCGCTCCAAAAATTCCAAATAACAGACATACCACATAAATAATCACACCAAGGAACAGACTGTTTCCTGCTACCTTTGCTGCTTTCTTACTGTTTCCCTGTCCCAGTGTTCTTGCAAGAAGTGCATTAGTTCCTACACCGGTTCCGATTCCCACTGCAACCATCAGCATCTGCACCGGAAATACTAAAGTCAGTGCATTTAGTGCCGCTTCACTGCCCGTTTTCATATTTCCCACAAACGCACTGTCTACAATGTTATAAACCGCCTGTAATGCCATAGATAAAATCATGGGGATTCCCATCTGGATCATCAGCTTATTTACCGGCATGTCTTTCATCTTGTTACTTTCTTCCATTTTGTTTTCATTCCTCCCTTTTCTGCACAAAAAATGCAGCTCTGTCGTATAAGTTGGACTTACGCTGACAGGCTACACACTTTTTCATGACAAATATTATGTTTTAACAAATAAAAAACGAGCAGCAGGTAAACTGGATTTACGCTTACTCGCTACTCGTTTGTGACTATTATATTTCCTGTTTTTCCAAAAGTCAAATAAATTTTTTCTGGTATTTTCCCCGAAAAATTATTGTAAAACCTTTGAACTCACATCCGTCTCAAACATCGGAAGATAACGAAGTTGATACGATTTATTTTCCATGTATCACGCTCCTTACATTCTTAAATACACTTTCATGAGAAAGTCTTTCCTCAGTTGCTGCCGCCTGCCTGTCTGCTTCATCAAGTTTCATTTCTACATTGTTAGTAAGACTTGCATACTCTTCTAAACTTAAAACTACCATAGAACCATAACCATTCTTCGTTAAATACACAGGATTCCCACTATTTACAATTGTCTCAATTTCAGGAAATTTGTTTCTTAAATCAGAAACTGGTCGAATTTGAATCATTTCTTCCTTTCATTTTTATTATCTATATTTTATCATAATCACAATAATATTTTTATTTTTTACTTATTTTCTTCTCCTGCTTTCCAAGATAAATATAAAATCCAACATTCAGCACAATTCCCACCATCGTCGATACCGGCGCCGCAAGACCAATCTTCGTAAGGCTCGCATCCGGTTGGATACTCATGACATATGCAAATGGAAGACGTACCAGCAAGGTCTGGATCAATCCCTGTGTCATTACCCAGACCGTCTTATTATTACCATTGAAGTATCCGACCATACTGAACAGGATCGCTGTCACGATTGTCTCCAGTGCAAATCCTTTCAGATATGCATAGCCTTTCTGGATAACGGCTGCATCTGTCGTAAAGAATCCTGCGAGCATATCGCCTTTTAACATCACCAGTAAGAATACCATGCATCCCACAACCAGGCCGACACCGATTCCGGTGAACATGGATTTCTTCGCACGTTTCGTCTTTCCTGCTCCGATGTTCTGGGATACGAAAGATGCCATCGACTGCATCAGCGCACTTGGTACCAGCATCGCAAAGTTGACGATCTTGCATGCAACACCGTAACCTGAAGAAGCTTCCAGACCAAGCCGGTTTACGAATGCACAAAGTGCCAGGAAGGACATCTGTGTCAAAAACTCCTGCAGTGCAAGCGGCAGCCCAATCTTCAGAAATTTCTTACACTGGCTGTTCAGGCTGAAATCTTTTCTGGTAATCTTAAATGGAAGTTTCTTTTTGATCAGAAGGATTACGGCAAATACTACGCTGAGTGCCTGTGCTGTAACCGTTGCGATCGCCGCACCTGCTGCATCCATGTGAAGTCCTGCCACCAGTACCAGATCTCCGATCACGTTCACGATACATGCAACAAATACAAATAGTAACGGAGATTTACTATCTCCCAATCCACGGAAAATTGCGGATAAAAGGTTGTATGCGACGATAAAGAAGATACCGCCTCCGCAGATACGCACATATACTGATGTCAGATCAACTGCTTCTTTTGGAGCCTGCATCAGTACTGAGATCGGATGTGCAAATCCTACCATAACGATAAATAAGCAGGCTGCAATCATAGTAAATACAACTGCCGAGCCGCCAATAACCGAACCTATCTGATCCGGTCTCTTTTCGCCCAGATACCTTGCTATCAAAACCGTGATTCCCATCGCAAACTGAATCACTACGAAAGTGACAAGATTCAATACCTGGCTTCCTGTGGACACTGCCGAAAGTCCTGATGTCGAACCAAATCTTCCGACCACCAGAAGATCCACTGCTCCATATGCCGCCTGAAGAATCAGTGCTCCCAGCACCGGCATCATAAATGCAATCAGTTTCTTAAGAATGCTTCCCTGTGTAAAATCTGCCTTATCGTTCATCGTAGTGTTTCCTCCTTTCACACATGATCTGATAGAATTTTTCGATCGTCTGTATCATGCATTCTGCATCTTCGTCCGGTATTTCTTCCATATATGGAAGCAGGCTGTCAAAATATTGTTCGTCATATTTCTGTGACAATTCTGAGCCTTTTTTCGTAACAGTAATGTATGTGACACGTCCATCCTCTTCGGAAGCAATCTTCTGAAGATATCCTTTTTCTTCCATTTCTTTGACCGTTCTTGTAACACCCGGTCTTGGAAGCTCCATTGCATCGCTGAGATCCGATACTTTTACCTGTATGCCCTTTCTTTCCAATGACTGAATCACATCCAGATACTGAATAAAGGATGCTCTGACACCTTCCGGCAGCGGCGGGAGCATATCCCGGGTCCGTTTTGCCTGATAGCATGCGTCGAACATCCTTTTTATGATTTCACTTGTCATATTTTGTCCTCCTTATATAATCATCATACAATTATTGCTTACCATTCTCTTGATATTGCAATGCATTCATAAAATTCTGTTAATAAACAGTAATCCAAATAATTACCTCTGTTAATTACCATTGATAATTATATGCAGATTTCAAAATTTGTCAAGAACTTATTTCATTGTTACACATTTGCATGGCGATTAAAGGCGGGGAAAATAACTTTTCCCCGCCTCTATGCATTTATATCAGTATTATCCTACATGGCGTTCAAATCTCTGGAATCCAAGAATCTTCTCAATCCGTTCCATCGCATCATCCGGAATCTCCAGATCAACAGCTTTGAGGTTATTCTCAAGCTGCGACGGCTTGCTTGCCCCTGCGATCACGCAGCTGATCTCCGGGTGTTTCAGAATCCATGCCAGTGACAGGATTGCTACATTTGTTCCCAGATCATCTGCCACTTTGGAAAGTTCATCCACAATTGCAAGATTTTCATCCGTCAGCAGATTATTGATCTGTTTGTCTGCCTAATGTGTTGCACGGGATCCTTCCGGATATGGCTGTCCTTTTTTATATTTACCGGTCAGAAGTCCCTGCGACAACGGTGAAAATGAAGTGATACCGATTCCGTATTTTCTGCAAGTTCCCATGATCTCATGCTCAATATAGCGGTCTACCATATTGTACTGTGGCTGGATCACTGTGATTGGATATAAACCACGCTTATCAATGATCTTCTGTGCTTCTTCAATTCTTGCACTTCCCCATTCTTCACTTACACCGTAATACAGCACCTTTCCCTGAGCAACCAGATCACTCATCGCACGAAGTGTCTCTTCCAGATCTGTGTTCTCATCATAGCGATGGCAATAATACAGATCCAGATAATCTAAGTTCATATTTTTCAGAGACTGCTCACAGTTTTCCATAATGTGCTTTCTGGAAAGTCCTCTATCATTCACGCCATCTCCTGTCGGGAAATAGACCTTGCTTGAGATCACCAGATCTTTTCTCGGGAATTCTTTTAACACTTCTCCGAAGAACCTTTCAGCTGCTCCTCCTGAATATGCATCTGCACAGTCGAAGAAATTAATTCCATTCTCATAGGCAAGTTTTACAACTTCTTTTGCCACATCTTCCTCGGAACTTTCTTTCAGATCTGTCATCCAGCTTCCAAGTGCAATCTCACTGACTTTGATTCCTGCTTTTCCTACGTTACGATATTTCATGTGTATATCCTCCTTTAAGTAAATTGGTTAAACGTTTTCATATTATACAGAGTTCCACGCTCCATAATCTCATATGGAAGGATCCTGTCTGTAAGCGGCATTCCCTGATCTATATATCTGATCAGCATTCCAGCTGCCTGTCTTCCCATCTCATACGCATCCTGTCTGACCGCAGTAAGTTTCGGATTCAGATATTTCGAAATGTAAATATCATCAAATCCCATGATCTTAATGTCTTCCGGAATTTTTTCCCAAGTTCTTTGCTTGGCGATATCGAGATATCTGCTGTAATATACGCCGGCTGTCTGCAGCCTTTTCCGGCAATATATGCCGCTACATCCTTCATTGCAGAAAATTTATCGATCAGAACACTTCCCATATTCTCCCTTTTCTTTATCTTTCTGTCCATAAAAACCACCGGAACCGTTATGTTTTCCAGAAGTTTTTCACTTGTTGCAGGATTGAAACTGACGTATATAATACCGTCCACCATCTTTGCTTTTAATGCATCCAAAAACTTTTCTTCCTGTATATAGTTATTATCAGTACTTCCAAATAATACGGTATAACCATGCAGAAAGGCCTCATCCTGAGCACCTTTTGCCCTCTCTGGAAATGCATTGTCAATTATATTCCGTATTTTTCCAGATCTACCCTTCCGTTTATCACTTCGACTCCATCCGCCCGAAGAAGTTCTGCCTGCACATTCTGGCCTCCAAATGCAAATGCTCCGGCCAGTTCTCCTTTTGCATTAACTACACGGAAGCATGGAATATGTTCCGGATCCGGATTCTTATGCAATGCATTGCCCACGGCTCTTGCCATCCTGGGTTCTCCTGCCATCTCTGCAATCTTCCCATAAGTTGCCACATGTCCTTTTGGAATACGCTTCACTGCTTCATAGATTCTCTTTGTCGGACTGTCCGTAACCAGATCATAGCTTTCTGCGATCATTCTTTTGATCTCTTCTTCCGGAATGGTCCCATCCAGAATGATCGTATTCCAGTGTTCTTTATTCAGATGATATCCGGCCGTCACTGACTCATACGCCGAGCGCCAGAAGTCTCTCCACTCCGGATTCACTTTGACATTCAGATTGATATAGCCTTCCCGTTCATATATCCACAGAAATGTTTTTTTACTTCCTTTAATCCGCACCAGCTGCCAGTTCGGATCACGAAATGGCTTTTCTTCATATACATTATAAAATGACATTCCGTATGCTAATGCTTCCTCTCTTGTCATCATATACTTCTTATCCCTCCTGATTTCTGCTTTCAGATTAACAGAAATCAGCATTTCTGTAAACGGTAATGCTCTGGCATTTATGCATATGAATTATTCCTGTAAGGATGACTTCATCATCTCCGTAACACTTTTCTCCGGTGCAGCACAGATAATAATGTAATAGAATGCCTTCCCCTGCCAATATCAGTACTTTTTCAGAAGTTCCTCACATATTCCAATATATTTTTCTGTATAAATACTGCCCTTTTCCCAGATAAAATCAAAATCATGCTGCATTTTAAAATCTGAAAGCCTGATTTCTTTCAATGTTCCGTTCTTAAGTTCATCCGCTACCGCAATTTTGTACATAAATGAAATTCCACAATCTCTTTTTAAAAGCCCGATAATTGTATGCATATTTTCCACTTCTGTATAGTGAAGAAAATCTTTTATCCCCATTCCCCTTGCAAGAAGTAACTCTTCTAAAATATTCCTTGTCCCGGATCCCGGTTCACGTACAAGCAGGCGCTCCTTCACCAGTTCCTGCATCGTTTCCGGAGATTTTACTTCAAATATGTGATCTCTGGCACAAACTGCTATATATTCTTCAGTACTGTAATTTTTATGTTCATAATTTTCCTTCGGATAATTCCCCTCTACAAGTGCCAGATTAATAATTCCTTCATCCAGCAATGTTAATAGCTGTGTTGTATTTCCATAATGTATGTGTACATTCATCTCCGGATGACCGATCAGAAAATCTGCTATTTTATCTACAATTGCATATTCTCCGATCGTCATTGTAACCCCTATAGAAAGAGATTCCATCTTATGGGATTCATTTCTTATCTCATTCATAATTGCCAGCTGATCATTTTTCATTGTCATCAGACGTTTTCTGAGTATCTCCCCTGCAGGCGTCAGATACAGTTGTTTATTACAATAAG
>OFMO01001739.1_pt1 | contig 12699 bp, 9 predicted proteins | sample 1541821 | NCBI WGS metagenome assembly OFMO01 (sample SAMN04209253, study PRJEB22552) | human gut metagenome | biome: gut; material: feces | host: Homo sapiens | place: USA: Oklahoma | reverse complement strand
TGTACCGTCCACCACGATCCCCAGACCATTTGGTCTGGGGATTTTTTTGTGGTGGACGGTACAGGACTCGAACAGCAACGACGACGACCGCTGCCTGCGGCAGAAACAGGGAGGAGTTGTTGGGGCCGCATTCTGATTTTTCAAAGCCCTGCCAAGGGGCTGCGGAAAAATCAGCAAATGCAACCCGTAAGGCCACGGCGGTTCCCAACCCGTAGGAATGTCTACCGGGATGCGGGAACGGTCTGGGGATTTTTTTGTGGTGGACGGTACAGGACGCCATGGAAGCACACACCAGCTTTCCTGGGCTGTGTTGCCCAAAACCCCGGCGGGCACTGGACATCCTCTGCCGAGTGGTTTATACTGGGAGCAGCAAAAAAACAGAGGAACAGGGGAGTGCGGAATGGTGCAGGAAAACGGGATGATGCTGGAGGTTCTGCCGCTGGAAGCAGGCGGTGCGCGGCTGGTGCGGGTGTACGGCCAGGACCCCTGCGTCGTACTGCCGGGCAGCGTTCCGGCCCCGGCGGGAGGCAGCTGGCCCATCACCGAGTTGGGGGACTACTGCTTCTCCGAAAAGCCCCGCAGTCTGCCGGCATCGGATGCCGTCTGCCGCTATCAGGTGGATGATACCGGTGCAGTCCGGCTGACCCGGGCCTTCGGGCAGGTGGTGGGCGGCAGTGCCCGCCGGTACGATTTTGACTTTGACGCCCCGGCGGCGGACCCCGACGACCTGCACCCCGTGTGCGGCAGCTTTGTGGAAGAGGTGACCCTGCCGGACCGCCTGCAGGTCATTGGCAGCTGTGCCTTTTACAACTGCCGGAAGCTGCGCCTGCTTACGGTGGGAGCCGAGGGCCTGACGCTGGGCAGTGATGTGTTCCTGAACTGCTTTGCACTGGAGACCATCCGGGTGCAGGCAGAGGCAGACGCGGCCACCGGCCTGTTTGCGCTGGTCAACAACATCACCGAGGCGGTGCGGGCGGAGTTCCGGCCCGCTGGTGCGGCGGCCCCGTTGGCGGCCCTGTGGTACCCCGCCTACTGGGAGGACATTGAGGAAACGCCCGCCCACATCCTGCTGCACACCTTTTCCGGGCAGGGATATCATTACCGGCAGTGTTTTTTGAACAATAAATTCCTCCCGGCAGAATACGACGCCATTTTCCCGCAGGGGCACGACGCCGACGATGCCAACATCATGGCCATGCTCTGCTTCGACCGTCTGCGCTGGCCATGGCAGCTGAGTGAAACGGCGGCCGGGCATTACCGGGCCTTTCTTTCCGCCAACACCGGTCGGGTGCTCGCCCGTCTTTTAAAGGCGCAGGACACCGACAGCATCCGCGCTCTGCTGGCACTGGACGTGCTGGACAAAGCTGCCTTTGCCGAGGGGGCTGCCCTTGCCGCAAAGACGGAAAATGCCGCTGCCGCTGCCCTGCTGGCCGACGCGGAGCACAAAAAATTCGCCGCGGCAAAACCGAAGCGGCGGTATGATTTTGATTTTTAAGGGGGTGAATCCGGTTGCCAAAGGAAAAATTTGTGGACCCGCGCAAGGAATTCCGCTCCCAGCGGCCGGAGACCCATGAGGAGTGGCAGGCCCGCATGGGCGGCGAGGTGCTGGCCGTGGTGCGCAGCGGGCTGTATCTGGACTTCCGCTTTTTGGATATGGCCCTCTCGGCCCTCACGCCTGCCCCGGATGAGCGCTGCCGGGTGCTGGCCACTGACGGTCAGATGCTGTACTACCAGCCCGCCCGGCTGCTGCAGCTTTACCAGCAGAACCCGAAGTATCTCAACCGGTTGTATTTGCATGTGGTATTCCACTGTGTATTTCGCCATCTGTGGCTCAAAGGCCGCAGGGAGCCGCAGCTGTGGAGCCTGGCCTGTGACATCGCGGTGGAAAACGTGATCGACAGTCTGAACCGCGCCAGTGTCAAGCGGCCCCTGACCTATGTGCGGCAGAATGCGTATCAGCAGATCACCGCCGAAGAAAAGGTAGTGGCGGCGGTCCCGGCGTACCGGTGGCTCACCCGCCAGACGCCCGGCGTGCTGCGCCAGCTGGAACGGGAATTCGTGGCCGATGACCACCGCCTGTGGCCCAAGGATGCCCCGGAACAGCCCCAGCAGATGCCCACCCCGCTGCCCCAAAAGACCTGGCAGAAGATCGGGGAACGGATGCAGACCGAGCTGGACCTGCGAGACAAAGAAGCCGGGGAAGGGGCCGACGCCCTGAAACAGCAGGTGAAGGCCGCCAACCGCAGCCGCCGCAGCTACAAGGATTTTCTGCGCCGGTTCTGTGTCATGCGGGAGGAAGTCAAGCTGGACCCGGACGAGTTCGACCTGAACTTCTACACCTACGGCCTGTCGGTGTACGGCAACCTGCCCCTCATCGAGCCGCTGGAAACGCGGGAAAGCAAAAAGATCGAGGAACTGGCCCTGGTCATCGACACCAGCTATTCCACCTCCGGTGCGCTGGTGCGGGCCTTTCTGGCCGAGACCTACACCCTGCTGAAGGGGCAGGAGAACTTTTTCCACCGCATGAACCTGCACCTGATCCAGGCTGACAATGCCATCCGGCAGGACCTGCTCATCCGAAACGAGGACGAGCTGATCCACGCCATGAACCACTTTGAGCTGCGGGGCGGCGGCGGCACCGACTTCCGGCCCGCCTTTGCCTATGTGGACCGGCTCTGCGCCGAGAAAAAGTTCTCGAACCTGCGGGGACTGCTCTACTTTACCGACGGCATGGGCACCTACCCGGCAAAGCGCCCGGCCTACGACACGGCCTTCCTGTTTTTAGGAGAGCGGTTCGACGACGCCAATGTGCCGCCCTGGGCTATGAAAGTGGTGCTGGACGAAGAAGAATTTACCGGTGCGGCGGCCCGCCCGGCCAGCGCTCTTGCCGACGCGCTGGCCGAAGAGGACGACCTGTACCGTGACCTGAACAACTCCTGAAACGAGGGGGAAGCTGTTATGAACATCAAACGCGCCAAAGAAGAGATCGAACACACCGTCAAGGCCTACCTTGCCAAGGATGCGCTGGGCGAATACGCCATCCCGGCCATCCGGCAGCGCCCCATCCTGCTCATGGGCCCTCCGGGCATCGGCAAGACCCAGGTGATGGAGCAGGTGGCCAGAGAGTGCGGGGTGGCACTGGTGGCCTATACCATCACCCACCACACCCGCCAGAGCGCCGTGGGCCTGCCCTTTATCCGGCAGCGCCACTACGGCGACAAGGACGTTTCGGTGACCGAGTACACCATGAGCGAGATCATCGCCAGCATCTACGCCAAGATGGAGGCCACCGGCCTTTCGGAGGGCATCCTGTTCATCGACGAGATCAACTGTGTGTCCGAGACGCTGGCGCCCACCATGCTGCAGTTTTTGCAGTGCAAGACCTTCGGCAACCAGGCGGTGCCGGCGGGCTGGGTCATCGTGGCGGCAGGCAACCCGCCGGAGTACAACAAATCCGTCCGGGACTTTGACATCGTCACCCTCGACCGTGTGCGCCGCATGGACATTGAGCCCGACCTGCCGGTGTGGAAGGACTACGCCCGGGCAGCTCACATCCACAGCGCCATCCTGAGCTATCTGGAATTGCACCCTCAGAACTTCTACCAGATCAACGCCGACGTGGACGGCACCCAGTTCGTCACCGCCCGCGGCTGGGAGGACCTGTCTAATCTGCTGGATACCTACGAGCAGTTGGGCCTGCAGGCCGATGAGGACCTCATCAAGGAATACATCCAGCACCCGAAGATCGCTGAGGACTTCTCGGCCTATCTGGACCTTTACTATAAGTACCGCGATGACTACGGCGTGGAGGAGATCCTGGCCGGGCAGGCAAAGCCCGCCGTGTTCGCCCGGCTGCTGCAGGCCCCGTTTGACGAGCGACTGTCGCTGGTCAGCCTGCTTCTGGCGGGCCTGAACACCCGGTTTGCTGCGTCCCGGCAGGCAGATGCGGTGGCCGATGCCTGCTATGCCTTCCTGCGGGAGACGAAAAAGGCCCTTGCCACCCTGCCGGACGATCTGCCGGACGGCTCTGCAGAGCTGTTCAGCCAGCAGATCGCAGACTACGATGCCGAGACCCAGCATCAGCGGGACGCGGGCCTGCTGAGCCGCGACGGGCTGAACACCCGCCTGCAGGTGCAGGCTGTGCTGCGCCGGTGGGAAGGCGAACTGCGCCGCGCCAACGCCGCCGGGACCCAGGAGGCCTTTGAGCTGCTGCGTGGGCAGTTCCAGACGCTGGCCGATGACCGCGAAAAAGCTCAGCAGACCGCCAGCGCGGCGCTGGAAGCAGCCTTTGACTTTATGGAGCAGGCCTTTGCCGAGAGCCAGGAAATGGTGGTGTTCGTCACCGAGCTCACCGTGAACCCGGTGTCCCATGCTTTCCTCACCGAGAACGGCTGCGAGCGCTATTTCCAGTACAACAAGGATCTGCTGCTGGACCACCGCAAAGCTGCCCTGCAGCAGGAGCTGGCCGCTGAGCAGCGCCGCCACGGGGGCGTGTGAGCCATGTGGGAAAATGTCCGGTTCAGCATGAACAGCACCATGCCGTTGTTTTTCGTCATGCTGCTGGGCTATGTGCTGTACCAGAAAAAGTTCCTCAGCGATGCATTCGTGGTCGGGGCCAACAAGTTTGTGTTCTATGTGGCGCTGCCGGTGCAGCTGTTCCGGGACCTGGCCGCCACCGATGTGCGCGCGGCCTTTGACGGGGCCTATGTGCTGTTCTGCTTCGTGGTCACACTGGTCAGCATCCTGGGCATCTGGGCGCTGGCGAAGCTGTTTTTGCCGGACAAGCGCCTTGTGGGCGAGTTCGTGCAGGTGTGCTACCGCTCGTCGGCAGCCATTCTGGGAACAGCCTTTCTGCAGAGCATCTACGGTACGGCGGAGATGTCCAGTATGATGATCCTGGGCAGCGTGCCGCTGTACAACGTGATGGCGGTGGTCATCCTGATGCTGGAAGGCCCGGAGGCGGCCCAGGCAGGCAGCATGACAGCAAAGCTGAAAAAGAGCGTGAAAGGCATCCTGACCAATCCCACATTGCTGGGCATTGCCGCCGGGTTTGCCTGGAGCCTGCTGGGCCTGCCCATGCCCACCATGGCCGGCAAGACCCTCTCCAGCATTGCCAGCCTGACAAGCCCGCTGGCGCTGCTGGCCATCGGGGCCGGGTTCAAGGGCCGCAAGGCGCTGGGCTACCTGCGCCCCACGGCTGTGGCAACTGCCGTCAAGTTGATGGCCCTGCCGGCACTGTTCCTGCCGGTGGCGGTGCATCTGGGCTTTACGGACGAAAAACTGGTGGCGCTGCTGGTGATGCTGGGCAGCATTGCCACGCCAAGCTGTTATGTTATGGCAAAGCAGATGGGCCACGAGGGCGTGCTTACCGGCAGTGTGTGCGTCACCACCACCCTGTTCAGCGCATTCAGCCTGACTTTCTGGCTGTTTTTGCTGCGGAGCATGGGCTGCATCGCCTGAACGAAACCTGAAAAAGCTGAGCACCTGCCAGACGGCGGATGCTCAGCTTTTTGTTTTTGCGGTATTTTGAGGTCGGCTCAGTCCAGCCACAGCTTCCCTTCGCAGGCCAGCACCTGGTCCAGGATCATGCGAGACACCCGTGCTCCGTACACGATGGCGGGGTGGTCGTTGTACTCAATGATGTCGTGGAAGTCCTTGTTCATCAGCACGATGACATACTCCCCATAGGGCGTGTGCACGATGCCGCCGTCGTTGCGGCAGGCGTTCATGCTGCCGCTTTTGCTGGCCACCCAGAGCAGCTCCGGGGCCCCGGTCTCCTCGCAGTCCAGATAATACTGCGGGAAGTCCTTGGTCAGCATGGTGTTGTAGTGCTGCTGACGCAGGATGGCCAGCATCTCGACGCTGGCGGCTTTACTCACCAGGGTGCCCCGAGCCATCTGGGCCAGCAGGGAAGCGTAGTCCCGGGGCGTGGTGGTGCCCAGCTGCCGGTACCGGTCAAAGTGCAGGGCGTTGTGCAGTACTGTGTGGGCAAAGCCCAGCTCCCGGATGCAGGCGTTGATGGTGTCCAGCCCCAGGTAGTCGATGAGCATGTTCGTGGCGATGTTGTCTGAGCAGATGATCATCATGGTGGCGGTATCCTTCACCTTGAGGCGGGCCCCCACGCCCAGGGCACGTAGCATGCCGCTGCCGTCCACGAACTGGCTGGCCTCGTATTCGATCTCGGCGGAAAGATCTGCCTTGCCGCGCTCGGCCTGCAGGTAGAGCGCCGCCAGCAGAAAGGCCTTGATGACCGAGGCCGTCTCAAATTCCTCGTCAGCCCCGCGCTCCACGGTGTGGCCCTGCAGGTCGTCCACAAAAACGCTCATCCTGCCCTGATAGGAATACAGTTCGGCGTCGATGCGCTTTTCCAGTGTCATGTTCTTGTCCATTGCGGTACGCTCCCGTCTGTTTTACAGGTTGTGCTCAAAGAAATCCCGGGCATTGCGCCAGAAGATGCGCTCCACCTCATCCTCGGTAAAGCCAGCCCTGCGCAGGGCGTCGGCCAGCAGCGGCATGTCCGCCGCTGTTTCCAGCTGGTGGTGGCCGTCGATGCCGTCAAAGTCGCTGCCCAGGGCCAGCACCCCGATGCCGCCCACCTGCTTGTAGTGGGCCGCGTGCTCTGCGATGCGCTCCACCGTGCTGCGGCAGGCTTCCGGGTGAGCGGGGTCGGTGTCCAGGAAAGCTGCATAGTAGTTCAGTCCCGCGATGCCGCCTTTTTCGGCCAGGGCGCGGATCATCGCGTCCGTCAGGTTGCGGGTGTGGGGGCACAGGGCGCGGCAATTGGAGTGGCTGGCCGCAAAGGGGCGGGTGCCGTGTTCCACGATGTCCCAGAAGCCCCGGTCAGAAAGATGGCTCACGTCCACGATCATGTGCAGGCGCTCCATCTCGGCCAGAAAGGCAAAGCCCGTCTCGGTCAGGCCGCGCTGGGTCTGAGCCGCCAGCGGCCCGCCGGAGTTTGCCTGCGGGGCGGCCAGCTCGTTGTCGTGGTTCCAGGTCAGGGTCATCATGCGCACGCCCAGCTCATACATCCGGCGCAGCACGCCCAGGCTGCCCTTGCAGCAGCCGCCCTCCTCCACGGTGAGCAGGCCGCTGATCTTTCCGGCTTCGGCGTTTTTGCGGATGTCGGCCGCCGTGTACACCGGGGCAATGCGGTCCGGGTATTTTGCCATGATCCGCTTGAACACGTCGATCTCTTCCAGCGCCGTCACCAGCGGGTCGGCACCGGGGGTGGGGTCGGCCAGGTTCACAAACGCGGCCAGACATTGCAGCATGTAGTCTCCGGCCTGCAATTTTTCCAGATCGATGTGCAGATCATTGTGGGCAAAGCTCGCGGGGGTGCCATTCTTTTCGGCACGGCGCAGCTCGCTGAGGGTATCACAGTGCAGATCCCAAACCTTCATAATGCTTCCTCCTTATGCTTCTTCGCCCAGCAGCTGCAGCAGCTCCTCAGGCTTCATGGACAGGATCGCGCCGTCGGCCGAGCCGGTGACGGTGTCCGCCAGCGACTGCTTGGCCTGCTGCAGCTCCACGATCTTTTCTTCAATGGTGTCCTGTGCAATGAGCTTATACACCTGCACAGGGTTCTTCTGACCGATGCGGTAGGCGCGGTCGGTGGCCTGATTCTGGGCCGCCACGTTCCACCACGGGTCGTAGTGGATGACGATGTCGGCCGCGGTCAGGTTCAGGCCGGTGCCGCCGGCCCGCAGCGAGATCAGGAATACGCTGGCTTCCCCGGCATTGAAGCGGCGCACCAGCTCGGCACGCACCGGCTTGGGGGTGGAGCCCTGCAGGGTGAAGTGGCTCACCCCGGCCTCGTCCAGCCGCTGGGCCAGCAGGTCCAGCATGGAGGTGAACTGACTGAACAGCAGGATGCGGTGGCCGCCCTCCACGGCGGCGGTGACCAGTTCCATGCAGGCGTCCAGCTTGGCGCTGCCGCCGGACCAGTTGTCAGCCACAAGGCGGGGGTCGCAGCAGATCTGCCGCAGCCGCATGAGCACCGCAAACACCGCCATTTTGTCCTCGGGCTTGGCGGCGCGCAGCTTCTCGCGGGCGTCCACCACGGCGGCAAGGTACAGCTTGCGCTGTTCGGTGTCCAGCTCGATGCGGTGGACATTTTCGGTCTTGGGCGGCAGCTCCCGCAGCACATCCGCCTTCATGCGGCGCAGGATGAACGGCCCGGTGAGCTGATTCAGCCGCCGCACGGCGTTGGCATCTTCCTCCTGCACGATGGGCTTTTCAAACCGGGCACAGAAGTTCTTGTACGGCGGCAGATAGCCCGGCATGAGGAAGGAGAAGATGCTCCACAGCTCGCCCAGCCGGTTCTCCACCGGGGTGCCGGTCAGGGCAAAGCGTACCTGACTGCGGACCTGGCACACGGCCTTGTATTTCTGGGTGGTATGGTTCTTGATGGCCTGTGCTTCGTCCAGGATGCAGGCATAGAAGGGCTGTTCGGCGTAGCGGTCCTCATCGCGGCGCAGCAGGTCGTAGCTGGTCACCACAAGATCGGCCTCTGCCCACCGGCGGGCCAGCACAGCGCGGTGGGCGGCGTCGCCGTCCATCGCCACACAGGTGAGCTGCGGGGTGAACTTTTTGCACTCTTCCTCCCAGTTCAGCACCAGTGACGCCGGGCACACGATGAGGCTGGGCAGGGGCTGCCCGCCCTCCTTGAGGGCCAGCAGGTAGCTCAGCACCTGCAGGGTCTTGCCCAGGCCCATATCATCGGCCAGGATGCCGCCCATGCCGTAGCCGTCCAGCGTGCGCAGCCAGCGGTAACCGTCCCGCTGATACTTGCGCAGCACGCTGTGCAGGGACTGGGGCGGGGTATACTCGCTGTCCTTCACGGCATGGAAGCTGCGGCTGATGCGGCGGAATGCCTCGTCGCGGCTGAAGCGCAGGCCGTTCTGGCCCGAAAGTGCCCAGTCCAGCGTGGGGGCGCGGTAAAGCGGAAGCTCTGCATGTCCATCTTTGAGCTTTGCGCCGGACAGCTCCAGCGTTTCGTTCAGCTCGTCCAGCCCTTCCAGATTGTCGTCCAGCCGCAGCAGGCGGCCGTCGCGCAGGCGGTGGTAGCGTTTTTTCTGGTGCAGGGACTGCAGCAGCTCCCGCAGCTCTGCGGTCGGGAACTCGCCGGTGTCCACCTCCAGGTCCAGTACGCTGCCGTGCACCGACACGCCCACCGAAATTTTGGGCGGGGCGGCCTGCAGATTGCGAAAGGCGTCGCTCAGGTACACTTCACCTTCGTCCATCAGGGCGGGCACGCCCTCTTCCAGCAGGCGGTACAGCGGCTCTTCGTCGGTGACCATGTACTGTCCCGGCTCGGTGGGGTCCGGCTCCAGCCAGGTGGCCAGCAGCCGGTCGGCCCGGCGCTCGGCGCGGGTGTCCCGCAGCAGGCCCGCCGGGGCCGGGCCGGAGGGGGTGATCCGGTCCTCTCCGTACAGGAATTCGGCGTGGGCGGTCACGGTCATACCACGGTCGCGGGGCGCATCCAGATAGAACTGCACCACGGGTTCCAATGGGATCTGGTTCAGCAGCAGGCGTTCCGGGTCCACGATGGTCAGCTTGCTGCCCAGCTCCGGCAGCACATAGCTGCAGAATTCGGTGGCGTCGGCACTGGTGAAAAACAGGCTTTTGCCGCACAGCGCCTGCAAAGCCGGAAGGATGCGGGCACTGGAAGCCCGCTGCAGCCGCCACAGGGTGTCGGCGCTGTAAAGATAATCATAGTCCAGCCCGTGCACGGCGTTCAGGGCCGGGAGGGTGTCGATCTGCACACCGCCCCGGCGGCGCTGCACCGTCATGGTGATGACGGGCAGGCCCTCCTGCAGGGCGTAGCCGCCCAGCGTGCCGGTGGGCGCATACAGCTGCACCAGCGCGTCAAAGATCTCGCCGGTCAGCGGCAGGCCGCCTGCCGGGGCATCCGACGCCGCATAGCTGTAGCTGCGCACCACGTTGGTCTCCATGCTCTGCTTGGCGTTCACCTGCCGACGCAGCAGCTGCAGCAGCTGACGGCTCTCTTCGTCAAAGGCGTCCCAGCGGTGCACAAAGGTCAGAAAGCGGCCATAGCCGGCACTGCGGCCGTGCTCCACATCGTCCAGCAGGGCAGGGATGCTCTTGACCACATACTGCCGCCCCCGCTCCCGGTTGGCAATGCGCAGCCGCAGCCACGGCTGCCCGCCGGACAGCATGGTCAGCTCCGGTTCCAGCTCCACAAAGCCGGTGTCCTGAGGGGGATCTCCGGCCTCGCCCAGGTCCTGCAGGGTACTCTGCTGGTAGGTCTCCAGCAGCTTGCGGGCCTCCTGGTCGGTGACGGGGGCGTCGCCCCGCCACTTGCGGCCGAACAGCATTTCCAGCCCGGAAGCATAGCTGTCCTTCCGGGAAGCGGCGGGGTTCAGCCCGTCGGTGCCGCGCACCACGCCCGGGATGGTTTCCGGGGCGGCCGGTGCCTTGGGGGCGGGGTGCTTGGCCGCATCCTCCAGCAGCAGCGCGCCGATATGCTTGCAGTAGGTGCCGTCGCCGTTCTGGTTGTAGGGACAGTCGCAGGAGGCACTGACAAAGCTGCCGTTCTCCCGCAGCCAGACCTGTGTATAAAAACAGTCGGCTCCATTGCCCTGCACCAGCGCCGAGACATGGCGTACGCCATCCTCGTTGGTGGTGCAGCTGCTCTGCAGGATGCGGCGGCGGTATTTCTGGGCACGCTCAAATACCATTTCGCCCAGCAGTGTGCGGATCTCGTCTGCGTCCATGGTCGTTTTCCCTCCCCGGTCGATTCGTAAAATGGTTCTTATCTTATAAGAATACCGCACCCGCTGCCCGGATGCAAGGGCCAACCCCGCCCCGGTGCACAAAAAATACCGCCCTCTGTACCACAGGTACAGAGGGCGGTATCGTGCGAATTGCTGCTTATTGGGCGCTGCCGGTTTCGGCGTCAGTCTCAAGGGCGCGTTCGCGGATCTTTTCCAGCGTCTGCTCGCTGAGGATGTGCTCTGCCTTGCAGGCATCCTCGGCGGCAGTCTTTTCGTCCACGCCCAGCTGCATGAAGAAGTGGGTGAGCAGACGATGGCGGCTGTAGATGCGTTCTGCGATCTCACGGCCCGGCTCCAACAGGGTCAGGTTGCCTTCGCCGTCCACCGCGATATAGCCGTTTTCCCGCAGCTTTTTCATGGCGATGCTCACGCTCGCCTTGGTAAAGCCCAGCTCATTGACCACGTCAATGGAGCGCACCTTGCCCATGCGCTGGGTCAGCATCAAGATCGTTTCAAGATAATCTTCTGCGGATTGGTGGATCTGCATGGTTTGTTTGCCTCCTGCCTTGCCCCGCCCCACGGCGGGAAGTTCTCTGCCGGGATGCAAAGCACCACGGTTTGTATGTTACAGGATATCACACTTTTGCCGTTGATGCAAGCAATTCGCAGGAAGTTTGTGCAAACAAACCAACTTTCTTCTGCACAAAACAGCGGGTTTGCCAATTCCAGGCCGGTTTTGTTTTGTGCAAAGGGGACAAAACCCCGTTAGTTTTCGCTTTCCAGATACGCCGCCGGGCCGGACTGGTACAGGTCGCCGCCGTGGGCGTCCAGGATCACGGTCAGGGGCATATCCCGCACGGTCAGGCGGCGCACCGCCTCACAGCCCAAGTCCGGCCAGGCGATGACCTCCAGCGTCTCAACACTTTTTGCCATCAGGGCACCGGCACCGCCGAGAGCCGCCAGATACACGGCCCCGTTGCGCACCACGGCTTCCTTGACGGCGGCGTCCCGCTTGCCTTTGCCGATCATGATCTTGTTGCCCAGGTCCAGCAGCCGGGGGCTCATGGCGTCCATGCGGCCGCTGGTGGTGGGCCCGGCCGAGCCGATCACCTCACCCGGACGCTCCGGGGTGGGGCCGACGTAGTAAATGGCGCTGCCGGTCAGGTCAAAAGGCAGCGCTTCGCCCTTGTCCAGCGCCTCGATCATCCGCTTGTGGGCCTGATCGCGGGCGGTGTACACCACACCGGACAGCAGCACGGTATCGCCCGCCTTCAGCGGGGCAAGGTCCTGCGCGGTGCAGGGAGTGGTCAGTCTGTATTCCATGCTTCTCCCTCCTTACAGTTCCGCGCTGGCGCGGCGGGTGACGTGGCAGGAAACGTTCACGGCCACCGGCAGGCCCGCCACATGGGTGGGCATCTGCTCAATGGCAAGGCCCAGGCAGGTGGTCCGGCCGCCAAAGCCCTGGGGCCCGATGCCCAAGCCGTTGATGGCGGTGAGCAGTTCCTGTTCCAGCTGTGCGTAGTAGGGGTCGGGATTGGGTACATCCAGCGGGCGCAGCAGGGCCTTTTTGGCCAGATACGCCACCTTATCAAAGCTGCCGCCCACGCCGATGCCCAGCACGATGGGCGGGCAGGGGTTGGAACCGGCCAGCTTCACGGTCTCCACCACGAACTTCTTGAAGCCCTCCACGCCGTCGGCGGGTTTGAGCATCTGGATGCGGCTCATGTTCTCGCTGCCAAAGCCCTTGGGGGCCACCGTGATGCGGCAGCCCTCGCCGTCCACCAGATGCACCGTGATGGCGGCGGGGGTGTTGTCGCCGGTGTTGCCCCGGCGCAGCGGGTCGGCCACGATGCTCTTGCGCAGATAGCCGTCGGTGTAGCCCCGGCGCACGCCCTCATGGATGGCGGTTTCAAAGCTGCCGTCAATGTGCACATCGGTGCCCAGCTCCACGAACACGCAGGCC
>OFMO01001738.1_pt1 | contig 12711 bp, 8 predicted proteins | sample 1541821 | NCBI WGS metagenome assembly OFMO01 (sample SAMN04209253, study PRJEB22552) | human gut metagenome | biome: gut; material: feces | host: Homo sapiens | place: USA: Oklahoma | reverse complement strand
AGATCATATCCACATGCTGATCAGCATCCCACCGAAGCTGAGCGTATCCCAAGTGGTGGGGTACCTGAAAGGAAAAAGTTCGCTGATGATCTTTGACCGGATAAGGTAAGATAAGTTGCGCAAAAAGGAGGAAGGATAAAAGGAGACATAGTTTGCAGACTCTGGTAGAATGAAGTCACGACACACCATTCTGAAAGGAGACAGCAAACTATGTCCGAGAAAATTGTACAGCTAAACAAGGAAGTAATCAAGGGGGAAATCAAGGAATTGGTCCGCGGCAGCGTGGAAGAGACGCTGAACGAGCTGCTGGAAAAGGAGGCAGAGACCCTGACACAGGCGGCCCGCTACGAGCGCAATGAAGCTCGTCAGGGCTACCGCAGCGGTCACCATGACCGCAATCTCACCACGACCTCCGGCGACGTCACGCTCCATGTGCCCCGCCTGAAGGGAGTGTCCTTCGAGACAGCCATCATCGAGCGATACCGGCGCAGGGAGAGCAGTGTGGAGGAAGCCCTCATTGAGATGTACCTGGCTGGTGTCTCTGTACGCCGGGTAGAGGATATCACCGAAGCGCTGTGGGGCAGCAAGGTCTCACCCGCCACCATCAGTGAGCTGAACAGGAAAGCCTATGTTCATATCGAGGACTGGCGGAACCGGCCCTTACAGGGCGGGCGGTATCCGTATGTCTACGTGGATGGCATCTACCTGCGCCGCAACTGGGGCGGAGAATACGAAAATGTTGCCATTTTGGTGGCGATCGCCGTGAATGAGGATGGTTTTCGTGAGGTCCTGGGTGCCGCCGAGGGGATGAAAGAGGACAAGGCCAGCTGGATCAACTTCTTCCAGTGGCTCCGTGGTCGTGGCCTTGGCGGTGTGAAGCTCATCGTTGGCGACAAGAGTATGGGGATGCTGGAGGCCGTGGGCGAAGTATTCCCAGAGGCCAAATACCAGCGCTGCACCGTGCATTTCTACCGCAATGTCTTCTCTGTTGTGCCTAAATCAAAGGTCAAAATTGTAGCGAAAATGCTCAAGGCGATCCACGCGCAGGAGAGCAAGAAGGCATCCCGTGAGAAGGCGAAAGCCGTTGTTGCTGAGCTGAGAGCGATGAAGCTGAAGGAAGCTGCCAAGAAGGTCGAAGACGGCATCGAGGAGACGTTGACTTACTGCGATTTTCCCAGCGAGCACTGGACTCGCATCCGCACCAACAACGTAATTGAGCGGCTGAACCGCGAGATCCGCCGCAGGACCCGCGTGGTAGGGACGTTCCCGGATGGGAACTCTGCCCTGATGCTGGTCTGTGCAAGGCTACGCTACGTGGCGGGCACCCAGTGGGGTAACAAGAAATACATGAATATGAAGCATTTGGAGGCAGCTCTGGACGACGCCTTCATTGCCGGCTGACTTCATTCAGCCGAGCTCTGCAAACATTTTTGCGCATAAATCTTGACAGTGCCTCAGTGAGCGAACGGCTCCTTGAGATGGCGGCCTTTTATGCGTGGTTAAATTTTACGCTTACTATAGATCAACAAAGGGCCTCCCATTCAGGAGGCCCTTTGTTGATTGTAAGCTTATTTCTTACTTGCCCTGATAGGCACGATACAGGAACGTAACGATCTGTGCTCTCGTGCAGCCGTTGTTGGGGCTGAAGGTGGAGTCCGTCGTGCCATTGGTCACGCCGCTCTCCACGGCCCAGGCCACTGCGTCAGCATAGAAAGCATCGGCCGCCACGTCGGTAAAGCCGTTCACCGTGGTGGGCGCGGTGCCCAGTGCGCGGTACAGGAACGTCACGCTCTGAGCGCGGGTGCAGGTCGCGTTGGGAGAGAATGTGCTGGTCGTCGTGCCGGTGGTGATGCCGTTTTCGATGGCCCACGCCACGGCCTTCTCATAGTAGCTGCCGGAGACCACGTCGCTCATGCCGGACGCAGCGTCCTTCGGCTCGGGAGAGCCGGCTGCACGCCACAGGAAGGTCACGATCTGCGCGCGGGTGCAGGGCTGCTCGGGAGCGAACAGGTCATTGCCCACGCCGGTGGTGATGCCGTTCTCGACCGCCCACTTGACAGCCTCATAGAAGTACGCGCCGTTGGGCACATCGTAGAAGAAGTTCAGCATGGAGTTATCCTCCATGAAGGTCGCCTTGACCTCCACCTTACCGCCGGGCATAGTGAAGGTGTACTTGCCGTCGCCCTTGTCGGTGAGCTTCAGCTCGTTGCCCTTGCTGTCCAGCACGGTGACGGAGCCGATCTCGTAGCCGCTGTCGGGCTTGACGGTGACGATCGGCCGGTCGCCCTTGGAGGCGTTCTTGGGAGAAACGGTCACATCGCCGTTCTTGGCGCTGGGGACGGACACCGTGTAGCTGCTGCCACTGGAAGAAGAACCACCGCCAGAAGAACGGCTGTAAATGGTCAGCGGAGCCTTGGCAATATTGATTACTGCGGAACCAGAGACGGTCTGGCTATCCTTAGTTGCCTTCCAATAGACGTAAGCGTAAAATCTAACCGCGCATAGACATGCATAAGACAGTTGCTCCCGACTTTTTAAGATGGAGCAGGCGTTTGCAGAGCTGATGCCGGAGGAACGGTATGGAAAGTGGCCGCCTGCGAATGCCCCGGAAGAATGCTATATGCCGCAACAACAGAAGGCCGCCATCTCAGGGTGCAGTAGCTCCCTGAGATGGCGGTTTATATGCTTACTGCTCAAATTCCTTCGACCAGTCGCGGTTCTCACGCTTGGCGGTCTGCGTTTCGTGAACGCCGTCCGCCTTGCGCTCGTACTCGTGCGAGTTCGTCGCCTCCTGGATCGTAAGATAGCCCCAGAAGGTCTCCGGATTGTCCGGCCAGACGATCTGGTTTGCGAGCAGGTCGCTCTCCTTCTCCGGCAGGCGGTGCAGCACGCGGTTCAGAAGCGTCGCTGTCTCGGCGCGGGTGAGGTTGCTTTCCGGACAGAACACCGTTTTGCTGCTTCCTTCCACCCAGCCATTGCCGTAAGCCTTGCCGATCGCATTCTCGGCCCAGTGGCCGGAAATGTCGGTGAACGGCGTGTCGGCCGACTTGGCAGTCTCGTCAAAGCGCGCGATCATCGCGGCGAATTCCGCGCGCGTGATGGGTGCGTTCGGGCGGAACGTGCCGTCGGGATAGCCGCTGATGACACCCATCTTCGAGAGCGTGGACACCGCCGCGGCGTACCACGCAGTATCCGGCACATCGCTGTAAGCGTTGTCCTTCGTCAAATTCTGCGTGCGCACATCGTCCTTGAGCAGACGGAAGAGCACGGTCGCCACCTCGGCGCGGCTGATGCTTCCGTTCGGGCGAACGGTGCCATCCTCGTAACCGAGCAAGTAGGCGTAATGATCCTCGCCGTTGAGCATTTCCGGGATGGGTGCGAGCGCCGGCTTTGTCTCGTCCGGCTTTGCCGGTGTGGACGGAGTCGAGGGACTTCTCTTGGCACTGAAGTGCGCGTAATAGGTCGTTCCCTGCCAGACGGCGTCGGCCTCCTTCGTCGGAACAAACGTAAGCTCAGTCGAAAGCAGCGTGCCGTCGGCGCTGTACCAGCCGTCAAACCGCGCGCCGCTCTTCGGCTGCGCGGTCGAACCGGTGGGCTTGCCGTTCACAGCCCCAATGGTCTCCGACCCGGCAGTCACCGTGCCGAGCGATTCATCGCTGCTCGCATAGTTGATCGTGACGTCACGCTCCTGCCAGACAGCGTAAAGGGTTGCACTATTGCCATCTTTTGGTGATGGAACGAGGTCAGTGAACTGCACCTCCGCCTTGTTGCTGAACTGCTTTTCGCCGTTCTTTGACAATGCCCAGCCCATGAAGTCATAGCCCTCGCGGCTGAAGAGGCATTCAGTCAGTGGGAGATACTGCCCGTGCCCAAAAGTCTGCGCCGCCATCTCTCCCACGCCACCGTTGGCATCAAATTTCAGCGTGTAGCGCTGGGGACGGAAATGGGCCACATAGCTTGCGCCCACATAGCGGTCGTTCTGCTGCTGCGGGACAAACTTTTCGCTATCCCATACCTTTTTCCCTGTAAGGTTATTATACCAGCCTTCAAACACACTGCCGGCGTTAGGCGTAGCCGTCGCGCCGAGCGGTGTGCCCGTCTCAGGGTTGAGCGTTTCGTAAACAATCCCACTCTGCGTGTCCGGCGCGGCAGCATCCTGCGTATTGATGTCCGCAGGGACTTTGGAATTGAGCGTCACTCTGCCGAGCGAATCGGGGTAGGCTGTGTAGGTGATCGTCACGTTAGGCAGCCGCTCCCACTTGGCATAGAGCGTCACTTTCCCCTTGTCTTCAACCGTTTGGGTAAACGCTGCGCCGTCGCTGTAAAGGACGCCGGTGCCATCTCTCTGAGTTGTCCAACCGTCAAAGGTATACCCCTTGTACTGAAACTGATTTTGGCTCAGATTACGTGAGGCATTCGCGGCGCTGAACGTCTGGTCCGCCATTTCACCGCTTTGCGCTCCTGCGTCTATGATGGGGTAGTTCGGCTCATAATGAATCGTAAACGTATTCGGTTCAAACACGGCGACATAGCGCACCTCGAGCACGGGCGTTCCTTTCTCCCCTCCGCTCCCCGTGGGCAGCTTCAGCTTCGCCTGCATCATGGCCGCGGTAACAGTCAAGGTCGTGCCGTTGATTGCACTTGTACTCACCAACTCCAATTTGCCGTCGTCGTCCTTTTCATACCAGCCGACAAAATGGTAGCCCTCACGCGGAGTCGCTTCCGAGGAAACGGTTTTATTGTCTACCTTACCGTTCTGCACAGTAAAGCTGCCGCTCTTCGTGTTCACATCGCCCCAGTTCGAATCGTTGACGGCAAAGTCCACCGTTGCCACGTCTTTGTTTTTATATACGGCGTAGAGCTTTACTTCCTGTCCATTCTCCGTGATTCCAAGCTTTCTGTATCCGACGGAATCGCCGGGGTCCTGCGTCTGAATGGTATTCACATCGCCCACAGTCGCTGGATTAACAATGCTCCAACCGGCGAAATAGGTCCCCTCCGGCGCAGTACCGTTAAAGTCTCTCAGTTTGATCGACGCGCCGAAGGGAATGCCCGTTGACGGGGCATTGAGGCCCGGCTTACTGCTGCCCAGCAGCGCGGTGTAGTTATAGTTTTCGTTATCCGGGTCATCCACCTGCGTCCCGTTGCCCAAATCATACACCACGGTGTAGGTATACGGAGTAAATTCCCACTGGCCGGTCAGCGTCAGATTATTTCCGGGCATGTAAAAATCATTGCCCACTGCAATCTTTCTATCATTGTCGCTGCGCTTCCAGCCGCCAAATGTCCACGCGCCCTTGAGCGTCAGGTCCGGACTCACGTAAAGCTCGCCCTGCTTATAACTCGGCTCACCCGCCGCTGTAACAGGCTCTGTGCGGAAATACTGCTTCTTATCAGCCGGTGCGGAAAGATTGCTCGGTGTCCAGCTGCCGTTCTCCGCCACCTGATAGGTCAGCGTAAATCTGGTATTCGGCATGAACGTCCAGAAGCCCGTCAGCGTGCGGTTTCCGCGGATGTTCACAAGATTCACCTCGCGGATTTGGTTCTGCTCATCACGCCAGCCGGAAAACGTCCATTTGCCGTAAACCGTCACGCCATTCTCCTGCTTGGTCCCGGGAATGCTCGTTTCATTTGCCTTGTAATCCGTCGAAATAGGATAGTTATCGCCGTCCATCACGGTAGCAGCGTCAGGCGGCATCATCCTTGCCTCCTGCAGTTCATTTGTCGGGCATTCATTTGGATTCTCTGTCCACCGATACGTCACCGTATGTGTGGGGGCAAAGCGGGCGTAGATCGTCTGCACGCCCTCAGCCTTTGCCGTATAAGTATATGTTTCCTGATTGCTGACGAACTGGTAGTTATCGCCGTCCAGCTGCTGATACCAGCCGACAAAGCGGTAACCATTGTTGGCCGCCGCAGTCGCCGTGATCTTCTCGTTGGCCTGAGAATAGTAGTCGGTGACCGCTCCATTCGTAACAGCCGATCCGACGCTATTTACTGTAATGCTGCCGCACGCCGTATTCTCCCGGATATTATCGCTCACCGTACCGCTCGCATCCTTCACGCGCGAGGCGGTGACGAAGCGCTGGCGCCACTTCCACTGGGCGATGAGCGTCGCGCCGCCGGATTGGAGCGTTTCTTTTGTATCATCAGCCGCCTTAAAGGTAAAGGTTTCGCTTGTCGTGTCATAGCTCACGGTGTGGACCGCGGGCAGCACTTTTTTCTTTCGCGCAAGCAGCCAACCGTCGAAGCGCCAGCCGTCCTTTGTTGTTGTGGCCGCATGCGCCGTATAAGGGTCACGCGGCGTCAACGTACCGTCACTGCCCGGCTGCTGCGCAAAGGAGACCGCATTTGTTCCATTGTCGCCGTAGGTATACCGGTCTCCGCCGTTGGCCTCATATATGACCATAGGCTTTTTGACAAAGACCAGCACGATATCCGCCGGTTCCTCCACATGGTGCTCATAAGTATAGGTTCTGCCATCTTTCGTCCATTTCTCTGTGGGAATAAACTCCTTCTCCAGCCCGCTCTGCGTCTGGCGCGTGACATACGCGCCGACGAACTGAACATCGCCGCTTTCCGGTTCGACCGCCTGCACTGTGATGGTGCTGCCGTCAGCCACTACCAGCTCTCGCATACTGCCGTCGATCTCGTAATTCTCGTTTTTGCCGTCGGTCGAAACGCGGATATTGCCCCATCCCTCCGCCGTGGCCGCCGCCGTGATGGTCTGATAATAGTAACTGGAACGATTCAGGTTCAGAATGTCACAAGTCTCGGTGATTGCATCCCCCTCTTCGTGCATTTTCTGAACACAAATGTAGAGATATTCCTGTCTTACTCCGCTCAGCGCCACCTCCTCTCGAGTTCCTCGAGTTTTTTTAGCACTGCATTCTCCGTTTCCAATCTTCTGTTTCGGGCTTCCAGCATCCGGTTCTCAGCGCGCAGTTTCTCCACTTCTGTCATCTCAGATTCGGCCTTACGCTTACCACGCTTGTCTACCAGGCCTTCCGCACCTTTCTCGTTGTACTTCCTGACCCATGAATAGATTTGCTGGTAACTCACTCCGTACTTCTCGATCGTGGCAGGATAGTCATTTCCATGCTCGATGCAGTAGCTGACAATTTCGATCCGTTCTTCGTATGTCGTAGTCCGTCCTTTGGTCATATAGATATCACTCCCTCGGCCTCTGCTGGGCCGTAATTCCTTATGACCATTATACATCTTAATCCAGTTTTGCAACTGTGTTCTTGATGAAATTCCGTACTTTTTACAGATTGCTGCGTGGCTTCCTTCTCCGTTAAGATAGGCTTGTACAGCAGATAGTTTCAGTTCCTTTGAATATCGTCGTTTCTCTGTACGCCGAAACACTTTTTCTCCAAAGGTTTCATATTTTCTAATCCAATCCTGAAATGACTGTTGGCTTACTCCTAACCGTTTCGCTTCTGCTCCCTGACTTGTTTCTCCCCGTTGGTATCGCTCCACTGAATGGATGATCTCTTCTGGTGTCCGTTTTGCCATAATAATGCTCCCCATAGTGTAGTCTCGAATTTTTGTTATTTCGAGTGTCTACTCTATGGGGAGCATATCATCATATGAGGCAGCCCCTTTTTTCTAGTATTCATCAAGAAAAAAGACGGATCTTACGTCAAAAACAGTACACCAAATCAGAGGGAGTAGTTTTTGTCCCTCTGATTTGGTGTACTGTTGTCTTTTTTATATGCTACGCAGCATCCAGAGCAAACAGGTGATTTCCCAACCGGCCTGTTTGTATTTTATGGTGCAGCTTCAAAACGTTATAGGCCATGCTCACAAGATACCATTCCACCATAACGTTGACCTTTCCTCTGGTCAGAAAGCGACGGAAGTTCATATCTTCCTTGATCATAGCGAACACACCTTCTGCTTGAATGGAACGATTTACCCGGAGCAGGATCCCTTCGTCTGTGGAGATCTTTTTCTCCATCGCCTCACGCTGTTGGATAAAATACTTGGACACATAGAGACGCTTTACCCGGTCTTCCAATGGTGTTTTGTCCGTTTTCTTTTGCCGGATACACGTTTCTTTGACGGGACAATCTTTGCAATCTGCGCATTCGTAGACGCTCGTCTCCCGGATATATCCCGTCTCAGATTTCTGTTTTTTTACTGTCACCTCCCGTAATTTCTGCCCCTGGGCACAGGTGTATTCATCTTTTTCTGCATCATAGGCCATAGTTTCTCTCCGGCCAATGTCATTTTTATAGCTTTGTTTCTTTTTCTGTTCGTGGTTGGACGGCTTCACAAACAGGGAAAGCTGCTCACTGCCATCTACATAGCGGTAGTTTTCTTCACTTTCATACCCAGAATCCACGACAACTCGCTTTACAGGATACTGCTTGCGTAACTTTTCCAGGAAAGGGATGAAGGTTTTGGTATCTGCTCTGTCCGCAGAGATGTGATTACCGATGATGTACTCACTGACAGTAGCTACGTTCATATTATATCCGGGCTTCAGCTGACCGTTTTTCATGTGGTCTTCCTTCATGTGCATAAAGGTTGCATCCACGTCGGTTTTGCTGTAGCTGTTCCGGTCGCCACAAATGTGGATATCCAGGTTGTAACGCTTCAACTTTTTCAGCCACTCTGTTATGGTTTCAATGGCTTTTTGCAGACCAGGCTTGTGGTGCCCTTTTCCTTTCACAAACGTGATATTTTGCTCTTTTTTCTTTGCATATAAGCCTTTCCTGAGCTTCTTCAGTCTCCGAACTGTAATGATACACGGTGCATGGATCCCTGTACCAGAGGCCTCCAATCGCTTAGGCAGCTCTTCTGCGATCTTTTCGCCGAGTTTCCTCTGCCGATTGGTAACAGCGGTTTTCCATACAAACGAGTAACGATTTGCGTTGGCTTCTATTTTTGTTCCGTCAATGAACACCGCCGATCGCTCAAAGGAGATCTCTCCGTTCTGCATCAAAAGCTTGACCATCTGATCCAACAGATCCTCCACTGCGTAGGGAAGGTGCTCTTTGCGAAACCGGGCGATCGTGTTGTGATCCGGTGGACGTTGCCCTTCCAGAAGATACATGAAATTCACATTCTCTCGGCAGGCGCGTTCAATCTCACGTGTTGCGTAAATTCCTCGGCAGCAGCCGTAAAGAACGACCTTGAATAGCAGACGCGGTGGATACTCGTTTCTCCCCAGCTGGGAGTAGGTCGCTGTCAACTTTTCATAATTCAACTCCTCTGTGACTGCGCTGAGTAATCTCACTGGTTCGTCTGACGGGATCATAATTTCTATATCCATGGGCAAGCTCACTTGATATCCAGTCCCGTATGCTGTATAATCTACTTGCGTTTTGTTTTGTTTCACACCTAAATACAAAGCCCGACTCTTCGCAAGAGCCGGGCTTTGTATTTAGGGGCTGCCTCTTTATGAGACAGCCCCATAAGGATATTCGAGGTTAGTGGTGGTGGGCGGGGGAGGCATATCCTCAAAAGACCGCAAAAAGTCAGGGCATCCGATGCCCGTACTTAGAGGGATGAGTGTGGGCTGCCTTTGGACAGCGTCGACAGTGCCGCAGATGTGAGGATACCTCATAAGAACCGCCTGTCCCGGCTTGGAGCCATGTTTTTCATTGTCGTGCAGGTTCGGCCTCTCCGCTCAAAGCAGGAGATCACGACAGAAAAGCGGAGAGATTGCTGCATCGCAGTCTCTCCGCTTTCGACATGGATGGCTGTTCAGAAGTTCTGAACAGGGGGAGGTATCAGATGGTGTGTTCTCAGTGGCCGAATGCCTGCTGGATCTTTCTTAGGCGGATATAAAATGCTGCTTCAACTCGCATGTTTGTTGCCTGCCGATTGGCCTCTTGTTCCTACATTTTGCTGACAACAGCCCTGATATCTACCACTATAAAGGCTATCCCTCGCTTATTCATCTGCCTCCGATCATCCTTCTGGTAATCGCTCATTTGTATGCTTCTGTCGATAGCTGGACCATAGTTGAAGTCCCACTGGGACAAACGGGCTGGTAACGTCACATAGCTGCTGCGTTCAGCCGGATACATCTGTTCCTGTGTTCATTTTTGAAATATTGCTGATAGTTCCTTGCATGAGAACTGCTGACCGCTTGCGTCCTATTTTTCAAACAGGTGCAGCAGGTATCCGTAGCCCTCGGCCTCCATTTTTTCGTATGGGACGAAGCGCAGAGCTGCGCTGTTGATGCAGTAGCGCACGCCGTTGGGCGACTCTGGGTCGCCGGTGAACACATGACCGAGGTGGGAGTCTCCGGCGCGGCTTCTGACCTCCGTGCGGCGCATTCCGTGGCTCAAATCCTCTTTTTCCACCACAGCGGGGCCCTCGATAGGCTTTGTAAAGGCGGGCCAGCCGCAGCCGCTCTCGTACTTATCCGTGGAGGAAAAGAGCGGCTCGCCGGTGACAATATCCACATAGATGCCCTTCTCGAACTGATTCCAGAACTCGCCGGCAAAGGCGCGTTCGGTGCCGTTCTCCTGAGTAACACGGTACTGCTCCTCCGTCAGCTTGTCCCGGATGGACTCCGCCGCGGGCTTCTGATAGTCGCCCGGGTCGATGCGCAGCCGGGAAAAGAGCTCCATCTCCGCGCGCGGAATGTGGCAGTAGCCGTTCGGATTCTTTTCGAGGTAGTTCTGGTGGTATTCCTCGGCGGGATAGAAGTTTTTGAGCGGGCCGATCTCCACGAAGAATTTCTCGCTGCGGCCTCGCTCGATCTCCGCGATGCGCTTCACCGTCTCTCTGGCACTTTCGTTGGTGTAGTAGACGCCGGTCTGGTACTGGCTGCCGCGGTCGTTGCCCTGCCGGTTTTGTACCGTGGGGTCGATCACATAGAAGTAGGCCAGCAGCAGCGCGTCAAGGCTCACCTGCTCGGGGTCGTATTCCACCCGCACGGTCTCCCGAAAGCCGGTCTCTCCCTTGCAGACGGTCTTGTAATCGGCGTCCGCCTCGCAGGTGCCGTTGGCGTAGCCGCTCTCGGCGTCGATAACGCCGGGGATGGACTGCATCAGCTGTTCCATGCCCCAGAAGCAGCCGCCCGCCAGATAGATGACATTGTCTTTGGTATCCATATAGGTGATCTCCTCGTCGGACCGGTCAAAAGCCTGTCCGCCCATGTTTGCTTCCTGTCCGCTCTTTTCCTTCGGCACAGTCTGCTGCCCGACAGCGCAGCCGCCCAGCAGCAGAACCGAGGCGAAAAGCAGGGCCAATACGCTTCGATGCATCGCGTTTCCTCCTTTCAGTGGAATCAGGGCTCACTCCGCCCCTTGCCCGCCGGGGGCAATGCAATGGCGCGCAGCAGGCACTTTTTAAATCTCGGGTCAGCCCATATCGGCGGCGAGCGCCTTGTCGATCTGGGCTTGCAGCGCCTCGGCCTGCGTCTTGCCGGTGACAGCGCCGACGATGGGATCGCCCACGATATTGCCATTGCGGTCGACCACATAGGTGGTGGGATAGGCGAAGACATTCTCCACAAACTTACCGGCATCGCCGCCGGAGCCGAAATAGATATTTTGATAGGTCGCGCCCTTCTTGGCAAGCACATCCTTTGCATCCGCGATCGCCGCCTTATCGCCATCCAGCGTGAAGGTGTTGACGCCGATGAGCGCGCCGCCCTTCTCCGCCAGTTCCTTGTTCAGCGCGTCCAGCTCGGAAAGCTCGCCCACGCAGGGATTGCAGGTGGTGAACCAGAAATTCACCACGGTGACGGCGTTGCCGGAGAACAGCTCGTCGCTCTTCACCGTGTTGCCGTCCAGATCTTTCCCCTCAAAGGCGGGGAATTTCTGCATACTGCCCTGATCGGCCATCTTGCCCGCGCCATTCTGATCGGACGGCATGCTCATATCGCCGTCCATGGATTTCTGCATGATCTCGGGATACTTCTCTTCCAGCGCGGTCAACTTGTTTTCAATATTGCTGATCTCCGTGGCGGTCTCCTTCAGCCACGCATACTCCTCGTCGCTGAACTCTTCCTTGGCGTCCTCGATGGTCTTGAGCAGGAAGTTGCCGTAGTTTTTGCCGTCCTCCTGCATGGTCATGCCCTTGTCGGCCGCCATGAACACCTTCTCCCAGAGCTCGGTTTTTTCCGACAGGAGCGCCTTCTCCTGTGCCATGAGTTCCTTGTGCATGGCGAGCGCTTCCTCGGCGTTTTTCGGCTCGCCGGTCATGGCGGAGCCGTTGCCGCCCATATCGCCCATCTTGTCATTGTTCTCCGTGCCGCAGGCTGCCAGAGAGAGGGCCAGCACAGCGACCAGCAGCAGTGTTACCAGTTTCTTTGCGTTCATATACGTTCCTCCTGATTCTTGTCGATATTCTGCTGTGGCATTTCTGCCGCAGCAGGTTTATTTTTACCGTCTCCAAAGCCATAGCGGAAGCGCACGGCGTTGGTCGGACAGGCACGGATGCACATCCCGCAGCGGATGCACTCGGTGTGGTTGGGCGTTTTCGTCACGTCCACGTCCATCTTGCAGGCTCTGGCGCACTTCCCGCAGGAGACGCACTTGTTCCTGTCCACCTTCATCTGGAAGAGGGACACCCGGTTGAACAGTGCGTAGAATGCGCCCAGCGGGCAGAGCCACTTGCAGAAGGGCCGGTAGAACAGCACGCTCAGCACGATCACCGACAGCAGGATGCTGAATTTCCAGGTAAACAGCTTGCCCAGCGCCGCCCGGATGCCGGAATTGGCAAGGGACAGCGGGATGGCTC
>OFMO01001716.1_pt1 | contig 12916 bp, 8 predicted proteins | sample 1541821 | NCBI WGS metagenome assembly OFMO01 (sample SAMN04209253, study PRJEB22552) | human gut metagenome | biome: gut; material: feces | host: Homo sapiens | place: USA: Oklahoma | reverse complement strand
TTCATTTATCTTTTCCTCCAAAAATCTGATGCTTAGCAGCCTTCGCTTTGCGGTTTCAACGCTACAAAGAGGTTTTGTTAAGTAGGTTTCCTTTGTTACAGTCGTATTATAACACCTACAGCAGATAAAGATTCACCAAAAAGTTGATTTTTTTGTCCAGGTTTTTATGCATAATTTATCTACGTTTTTCCAGTTCCTCCGTCATCTCACCACGGATACTGTCCAATTTATAAAAATATGTCAGAACTGCGATCAGCACACACAGCACGATCGGGATCCAGATAAAGCAGATTTCAATATGCGTCAGTGCACGAGAGATCTGTACCGCATTAGCTACATAGCCGCCTTTTTTCAGGAAGATTCCGATAATGAAACTTGTCAGTCCCATTCCGCCTTTTACGAAAAATCCCTGGAATGCAGCAATCAGTCCCATTCCTGTGTCAGTCAGTGCATCGATAAATTTTGTTACCAGCATCTTCGTACCTGCCGCAGCCGCCGTAATTCCAAATACATCGGTGTAAAATACCATCAGATACGAAGCCATCGTACTGAACACCAGGTTACATCCCAGATCACCGATTCCATAACCGATTCTTTTTGCCCATTTTTTCATATTAGAAGCAGGTAAATGCTCCGTCAACTACGATGTCTGAACCTGTTGTAAATGAACTTGTATCTCCTGCAAGGTATACGCAGATTGCTTCAAGTTCTTCTGGTTTTCCCATTCTTCCCATTGGTGCCATCTCATTCCATTTTTCAATCAGTGGAATCAGTGTTGGTGAGTTCAGTGTTAACTCTGTTCCGATGTATCCAGGGCTGATACAGTTTACACGCACGCCGCGTTTTGCCCATTCGATTGCAAGTGATTTTGTCAGCTGGATCACTCCTACCTTTGATGCATTATATGCACACTGTGGCTGCGGTACATTTACAATATGTGCTGACATGGGAAGCTGTATTGATGATGGAACCTCCGCCATTTTCCAGCATATATTTTCCTGCTGCAATATCCGTTAAGAAGATTCCATTCAGATTAATATTGATTACTTTCAACCACTGTTCATATGTCATCTCTTCTGCCGGTGCATTGATGCAGATTCCCGCATTATTATGGCAGAAATCCAGGCCTCCCAGTTCTTTTACAACTTCTTCTACATCTACCTGCTCTTTGTCTGTGCAGTCTGTCTGGATTGCAATGACTTTTCTGCGAGCTCTTTCGCCGTCTTCTTTGCTTCTTCAATGTCAAGGTCAACGATTGCCACATCAGCTCCTGCCTCTGCAAATGCCGTTGCCGTGCACTTTCTTCTCGGAGATTCCAATAACCTGGAAGAATTTTTTGAAAAAAAATCAGCCGGCGATACCGGCTGTATAGAAAGATGGGAGGATTATTTAAGACATCTGTCCATTCTGATCAACAACCTGCATATGGTTCTGGAGCATACCGTTATATTAGGCGGACATGTTGCTCCTTACTTTACAGATGAAGATCTCTGTGAACTACTCGGCAACTAAGTTACCAGAGCATCTGAATTCTGGCGGGATACCGCCTTTTTTCAGGGTGCGTCCATGACACCAATACTGCTTACCTTTCGGCTATGCAGCTACTTTTATTATTTCTGGATTTTTTAGTCCAGTTATGGACAGTTTCTTCTGCTTTCCGGATACGGAAAGATATTTCCGCAGGATATTGAAGGCGCCTATTGCATCTGCATTAAATCTTACTCCATTGGTTATATACATGCCCCGCTCTTTTCGATTTGATGCTTCTGCATATCTTTTTGATACCTCTGATGATAATGGGCTGCACTGACTTGTATAGCTTTCTTCCTGTTTTATCAATTGTATTCCATACAGTTTCAGTTTATAGTCCAACATGATGTACAGTCTGTCATATGGCAGTCCGTGAAACTTTTGGTTGGTCTTATGCCCCATATCTTTTTCTTTACGAATATTTCGGATATCACCCACAACCACACAGTGGATATCTTCTTTTCGGCAATATTCTGCAATCCATCTGGTCACTTTGTGAAAGTAGTCTTTTACTGCATTCTGCTTTTTCCTATATAGTCTCTGGATATGTTTTGATGATTTTGGATATTTTATTCCTTTTTTCGATTGCTGCGCATACCATACAGACTGTACTCTGGCTATCTCTTTATGAAAGTATCTTTCCAGAGAAAGATATTTTCTTCCTAGAATAAAAGTCCTTCCATTTCCAGAATCATAACAGGTCATCAAATTGTGAAGACCAAGATCAATAGATAAATAATGTCCCTTCTGGGAAAGCTGCTCTGGTTCTTCAATCTCATAGATAACGATAAGGTCACATTTTTCATTTTTCGGTGGATAAATCCGCAACTGTTTTATACGATCCATGTCCCTGAAAATCTTATTTTCAAGATATAGAAATTTTTCATGGATCCCATATGTTTCTTCCATATAGCTTTTCAGATCCTTTGGCAGAGACAGCCGCAGCTGGTCTGAACCTTTCTCATGCCGGATTCCCATCTGCATGTATGTAACAGGTATATTGTCCTGTTTAAAACGGGGCGGATTTGGTTCTTTGATTCCTCCGGTCTTTTTCAGGACATAAAAAGATTTCCATGCTTTGTCCAGCTGTTTACAGGTTTCCTGCGCTGTCTGTGACGGAAGTTGTCTGTACCACAGATTTCCTTTATGTGCTTTTTTCTGATAGTACCAGTCAGGATACTTTTCCAGTCCCAATTCTTTATAATGATGACGTTCATAGTTGCAGATATTCCAGAGTTTGGAAGCTGCATAACACATATGTCCTATGATATTGGAATATTCCGGCCGAATTTTTATAGATGTTCTGTGCGACAGTAGCATTCTTCTTCCCCCCTAGACATTCTTGTGGATGGAGATTTACATTCCATCTTGAATTAATACGACTTGCTCTGATGTTCAATATAACGGCGGATATTTTCTTCAGATACAGATCCGATTGTTTCCACATAATAGGAATGATTCCACAGCTCTCCTTTCCATAACTGGTTTCTTATTTCCGGAAAACGTTCGAACAGTTTTCTTCCAGTGATTCCCTTCAGATACTTAACGATTGCTGTTATGGACAACTTCGGTGGAGCAGATACAAAGCAGTGGACATGATCACATTCACCACATTCGAATAGATGGACGGTAAATCCCTTATCCGCAGCAATCTGCTGCACCAGTTCCTGAAGATATTCCTCGATTTCTGGTTTTAATATCTTTCGCCGGTATTTCACCGACCATACCATATGGTAATTGATATTACACACGCAAGTCCTATAATGTATAAGTTTTTCTTTCATACACATAGTATAACATGAAGAGTAAAAACGCGCAATGAAAAATCGAACATATTTTCGGTTTCTTATATGCCGATTACGGCATTAATATCAAGGACAGGAAGATTATTATATGATTTTTAAGGTGCAGACATGCACAATCTTGCGCTTTCATCTCGGTAATTGAATTGCCGAGGATTCCCGCTTATTGTCCTAAAATCCGTCATTACGTGGCTGAGCGTTCTACCTTTGATGATGACACCAGTTACATCATTCCCGGCAAATGTCCTGGTGATACAGTAGCGATCGGAGCTGCTCTGCCATTTATCAAAGAATTTATCGACGGCATTTATCTTATATAACCTTAGATTCATTTATAAAATACAGAGAAGTTACCACCTGATTTTACAACTGGTAACTTCTCTTTTTTATCGCTATGCGTTCGTAAGGAGGTGGCAGGTCATGCAGATATTATTTTCAGAATATTTTGTCTTTTTATTATTTTTCACATTTTTTTCAGATTACCTATTGACATTTTCACTTTCGTGCGATATTATAATATCAACAAAAGAAAAGGAGGACGGACCACCAATCAGTTAAATCTTTATTTAAAATCTAAAGAAAGAGGTACAGTCCAATGCAGAGGACAATCTAAACTGAAAAGAGTCTAATAAAGAAAAAAGGAGGACAAACCACCAGGAACGTAAATTTAACATCATTTAAAAAATGATAAAAAAACAAATCGAAGAAAGAAAGAGGTATAGTCCATTGGATGAAATATCATAAAAATCCATCGTATTTAAAAAATTATTAAGTACGGTGGATTTTTTATGCTTCTATTTATTTTTATTTCTAACTAATGTACTCGGTTACCTGATCATCTCGACCTCCTGAAATGCCTTGATAAATTGTTTCTTTCCGTAATTTGGAAATTCTACTTCTACCATCATATCATCTTCCGATGTCACAATACCGGTTCCATATTTGGGATGTATCGCTTTTTGTTCCTGAACATTTTCTGTTTTCTCGGATTCCGTTTTTTGTTCCTGAACATTTTCTGCTTTCTGTGCTTCTGCTTTTCGGATTTCTTCTTTTGCCCTTCTCGTTAGTTCTTTAAGATTTGTCCGCTTTTCTTCATCACTGCGTATTTCTTTCCACTCAAGTAATTCCTCCGGGATCATTTTCAGATAATTACTGTAACTGCCCAATATCCCCGGTTCTCCCGGATTCGTGTAATAAGAAAGTTCCAGGTGATTTCTTGCACGCGTGATCCCTACAAAGAATAATCTCCGTTCTTCCTCTTCCTGGTCAAAGCTACTGCATCTGATCGGCAGCAGTCCCGGATTTACTCCGATAATAAATACCGTATCAAATTCCAGCCCCTTCGATGCATGTAATGTCATGAGTTTTACTCTGCCTCCTGCTTCTTCCTTCTCAGCAGACTCTTGCGTATCCTCTGGACTTTCTATTGTTCCGAGTGCCACCCCATTCAGGAATTCCCGGACTCCGTCTGACATATTCAGCTTCTTTTCCCTGCTATATGCACAGATCTGATTCAGAAAATCCAATACCTGCTTTGCATCTTGCTGATAATTTGCAGAGGTAGGGTGCAGTGCTTCTTTCAATCCAAGCGAATCAAATATATCTTCTCCTGACAATACTTCTTTCTCTGTATAAAACAGCATCATATTCTTATATATATCAGATTTCTCTGTCTTGTGATTCTTTATAATGTCTTCTGCTTTCTTTTTTGTGCATTTGTCTCCGAACCTTTTATCCATCAATACCTGCATTCCCGCCTGTATATCGTCCGGATGCGTCACAAATCTTAAGACATACATAAGCCAGTTCAATACAGGAATATCTTTCCACGACTTTTTCACCGATACTTCATATGGAATATTCTGTTCTGCAAACATCTTTTCCAGGATTTCTGCCTGTTTTTGCAGCCTGTAAAATACTGCAATATCCCTGTATTCCTTCCCTTCCTGATGAAGTGTCCAGATCTTGTCTGCCAGATACATTGCTTCCTGAAACGGATCATAATGATTCCTTATCTGAATCTTCTCCCCGCATTCATTACTGCCTTGAATCTTTCCGCCAAATTGAAGGAAACGGTTTGCCGCCTCCAGAATGGATGCATTCGATCGGTAATTAACCGGAAGTGAAAGTTCTTTTGCCTGAAACCTGTTCTTTAACAGGAAAAACATATTCTGAGTTGTCCCGCGGAAACTATAGATCACCTGATTTGGATCTCCTACTGCAAAGATTTTCGTCTCCGGTCCTTTTAATGCTTCCAGAAATTCCAGCTGTGACCGGTCACTGTCCTGTACTTCATCCACAATAATCCATTCTGGCCGAGAATTTTTCCCCATTTTCAGAAGTCTTGTCCCCTCTTCCAGCAGATCGGAAAAGCTCATTTTATTCTCTTTCTTCTTTTCCTTCTGCAAAAGAGGATATAACCGAAACAGTTCATCCTTATAGCGGCTGGTTATTTTTCCGGCCTTATAATTTGGATATTCCTGCTCCAGTCTTTTTTTCAAACGGCTTTTATACTTTACTTTCAGACTATATTCTGCAATCAGACAAAGCGCCAGTTCCTGTTCCTCGTCCGGATCTATAATTTCAAACTCCGAAGTCCATTCTTCCGGTGCCATGCTGCTATTTTCCACTGTATGAGCTATTTCTCCATTCTCTGCTTTTGCCTGTAACAGTGTATTTTTCAGCATCCGCATGGCAACACTGTGGAATGTTCCAAAAAACTGCACCTGTTCTTCCGTAAGTCCCGGTTCTTTTTTCTTCAGACGTTCAATAATCTCTCCTGCTGCCTTATTCGTAAATGTCAGCACCACCATCTTCTCAAGCGGAATCTTCTTTTCATAATGCAAATATAAAATTTTCGCGATCAGTACGGTCGTCTTCCCACTTCCTACATTGGCATTTACAATACATGCATCATTTTCATCTGTCACTGCTTCCATCTGATAGGAATTCAACCAATTCCATTCTTCCTTAAAATCCATTCCTGTCACCTAAAATTTATCTTCGTATCGTCGTTTTAACTTGCCTTCTGTCTTTTTCTTTCGCTCCATGTCCTCTTCTGTACGGACAACAATCTCCATATCCTGTGGACATACTGCGTGAAATTTTAATATGTTTTTGATACTTTTCGCATTCTCCGGTATCTTCAGCCAGTCCTCATAAAAGTAACTGTCCACGATCAATATCAGATTATGCTTCTCTATTTCTACTCGTTTTGCGGTCTTCAGAAATGCGCCTCCACTCTCTCCATTCTTAATCACTGTCTCACAGAATTCGTTCCATTTCTCCGGAAGTTTAAAGAATGAATACTGTTTGTGAACACCCGGACGCTCTTCTTCTACCTGCTTTTTTACATATTCCGGGGCTTCCAGCCTTTCCTTCAGGCTTCTAAGTCCCCATAACACCATCTTCTTACTTAATGTATAGTCTCCCACACAGGCCGGACAGCCATCCTCACAGGAACATCCCTTCACCATCTGAATCGCATGGTCGATCACCTCTGGGATCAATTCATAGATTTTCTCTGAATATCCAAGACCACCTTCATACTTATCATAAATGAATAATGACACCACTTCGTGTCCTTCTGATTCTCCGCTGCCAGAATCCACATATCCCTGCACGGTCGCATTATTAGACATTCCTGTATTGATATCATCACGTTCCGTCATCGTCACCATCATCGCCGCGTTCTTTATCGCATTTTGCAGGCCTTCGAAGTGATTATTCAATACAAGTTCTCCTGCCCCATTCGGTAACAGCAGACTTCTGTATACGCGCACCACATCCTCCGGAATATCAATCCATGTACTTTCTGTATCATAATCTTTCTGAAGCGGCTGTGTCAGTGATACATACCCAAGATTCTGATGATTATGAAACTGTAATTTCTTGAACATCGAGATCACTTCGTCTACATTAATATCTCCGAAATGTATCTTCGTTCTTTCCACTGTTTTTTCCTGAAAAGTCTGAAGGATCCGGATGTCTTCGGTTCCTGCCGGGACTGTATAATAATTTCCTTCAAATGGTTTCGCCGTTGCTGTCCTGCTTACCAGATCCAGTTTCAGAACCTCATACAATGCACCGTCATGCATATAGACTGCTCCCGGATGTAATTCATGATAGGCCTGCGACTCATCCATCTCTGTAATCTCACGATTCTCATTATCCAGAATTAATTTGAATCTCGTCTTATCCATATTTCTCAGACTGTAATCCCCTGCGGGAAATGCAGGACCCGACCAGGCAAATCTCCCGGCCCTACTTTTTACTTCTTCTGCTTTCATCAGAACAGGAATGATCTCACCAAGACTCGGAAACAATGCTGCATCATCCAGACTCAGTGGAAGTTCTGCCGCTGCCGCACGGATATGTGCCAATTCAATCAGCAGATTATCCGGGTCTACGATTGCATTTTCACTTTTTCCTTCAAAAAGCCACCCCGGTTCCACTGCAATGTACTGGTCAAATGGCTGATTTTCAAGAATCAGGTAATTCACACAGGTCTGTCCGTTTCTCCCTGCACGGCCACTCTGCTGCCAGAATGATGCCCGCGTCCCAGGATATCCGACGATTACCGTCGTATCCAGGCTTCCGATATCAATTCCAAGTTCCAGTGCATTAGTCGACACCAGTCCGTTCAGTTCCCCGGACATCATCTTCCGCTCAATTTCTTTTCGTTCCAGAGGTGTGTACCCGCCTCTGTATCCGGCAATTTTTCTGCTATCTGCCTGACTTAAGAAACCTGCCGCATCCAACTTGTCTCTTGTCTCTTTCAAAATAACTTCTACCGTTCGTCTGGATTTTCCAAATGCAATAAAATGCCTCTGCTCTTTTACCAGATCCGGAAGCATATCTGCCGCGACCGTAGACGCCGCATACCTTCCATAAACCTTGTCGTTATGCCCTTTGATCTCCGGCGGCTGGATAATTCTATATTCCCTGACCGGTGATGGAGATCCATCCTTCTCAATCAGAGAAAATGCAGTGCCACATACTTTTTTTGCAAGTTCTACCGGATTGGCGATTGTCGCAGAACTGCATAAAAACTGGGGGTTTGAATGATAATACTGGCAGATTCTGTGCATCCGCCTGAAAATATTCGCAAGATGGGCACCAAATGCGCCCCTGTAACTGTGTAATTCATCGATCACAATATATCTCAGATTTGCAAAGATAAAGTCAAACCCATACTTACTGTGATTCGGAAGAAATGCAGAGTTCAACATTTCCGGATTCGTTAATATAATATTCGCACTCTTTCTGATGCGGCTGCGCTCTGCGGGCATCGTATCTCCGTCATAGACTCCTGCCTGAATCTTCCCTTCTCCGAAATATTCCAGTACCGGCTGCAATGAACGGTACTGATCACTCGCCAGCGCTTTCGTCGGATAGACGAAAATCGCCCTTGTGAGTGGATCTTCCAATATCTTCTGCAGGACAGGAAGAAGAAATGCCAGCGTTTTTCCGCTGGCAGTCGATGTCGTGATCACTGTATTCTCTCCCCGTCCGGCCTTTTCAAACATTTCCGTCTGATGTGTATAAAGAGCATTAATCCCCTGTTTTCCGAGATATTCCTTTATTTCATCATTCATAGTATCCGGAAATTCTGCATAAGAAGCTTTCCTCTCCGGCACAATGCGCATATATGCCGTCATATCTTCGATTGACATCTTTTCATCCTTCTTCATTCTTACTCCTCGTATTCAAACTTACGAATCTCACAATTCTTGATACCGAACCTTGCAAATTCATCATTCGTCATATCACAAAAATAAGACTGTATCGCTCTTGAGATCCCGTTATGTGCAACCAGAAGATATGTCTTCTGATCTGATTCTTTCTTAATATCATCGAGCAGATCATAGATTCGGTGGCAAAGCTTCAGCATCGATTCGCCGCCTTCATAAGAATTAATAAAATTAGCCTTAGCCTTCTGGAATTCCTCTCCATTTCTCGGCGTACCTTCGTATTTTCCAAAGTTTTGTTCTTTTAGGCGCATTTCTTCACGCATCGGGATCCCGGTTACCTCGGATACATGTCTGGCGGTCTCCTTTGCCCTGATCAATGGTGAATACAATATCTCATCAATCTGAATTCCCTGCTCCAGAATTGCCTGCCCCAGTTCTTCTGCCTGCTGATGGCCAAGTTCTGTCAATTCAATATCCGTTGCTCCGCAAATCTTATTCTCTACATTCCAGACTGTCTGTCCGTGTCTTGCAAAATAAAAATGTCCCATTCTGTTCCCTTTCTACTCGCTTTCTCTGCACCGGACATTTACTCAGAAATATCCGGCAATTTATATTTCACATTCTATCATGAACAGATAAATCCTTCAAGCATTTATCCGAACATATGTTTTGCTTATCTGTCACCTATATAAGTTCTGCCAGGACCGGCAGTTTCTTTTTATAAATTCTTCCCGAAAATGCAATATGCGGCAGCTCATAAAATGCCACATTCTCCGGACAGACCGGGCGATACAATGGATCCGCTACAATGCCTTTTACATTCTTTGATCTCTGAAGTACCTGTTCCAGTTCTTCTTCTCCACGGACTGCAATATCTCCATCCGCAAGTAATCCTTTCTTCTCCCTTATCGGACAGATTACTCTTACAGATATCTGATATTCCGTCTCGATCGCTACTGCCAGAGATTCCATGATCACCGGTTCTCCGATTAATATAATCTGGTTTTCTGAACTTTTTTCCGATTTGTTTCCTGTCAGGCTGATGCGCCTTCCCTTTTCGAGATATGCTACCTGCTTTTTTTCTTCTATTGCATTCAAAAGATTCTTCATAAATCCACGGATCGGTGTCCCGATCACATAAGGTGTCCCGAACCTCTCCTGTAATACTTTGGCCGCCCAAAGTCCCACAGAAGATACCACCAGATTAACCTCCGCTTCCGGTGCACGTCCGAGATCTTCCAGTGTATCTCCCATAGCCCAGGTCGACAATACCTTCCATCCCGTCTCTTCTACATTTCTTTTTAAAGCATCTACATGCTCCTGCGGCCCGAAATCTAAAGGTGTTACTCCCATAAGATTCACACTTTTTGACGTCACTTCTTTCTTTCCTTTGATACGTTTTGCAATCTCTGCAAGAGCCAGACCGGCACCATATACATAATCATGCATTCCATTTGTCGGAATCGAAAATGCCGGGATTCCGAGATCTTGTTCCAGCATCCTGGCGATTGCCGGAAAATCCGTTCCATTCATATATGGGATCGGTGATCCTGCAAGTGCGATGAATTTCGGCTTTAATTCTTCTGCAGCCAGTTCAATATCACAGATCATCTTCTCATCATTCCCCATGACAGCATCGATCTCCGTCAGCCCTGAGATGTAGATCATACTGTCCTGCTCATACCATCTTATCTCATCATGTGTATTATAAGTGGAATTACAACCGGACGGATCATGCATCACTGTCATCCCGCCCAATTCATACAGGGCAGAGCAGACACCGGATACGTCAGCTGTGTAAATCGGTATAATTCTGTAACTCCGTCTCATATGCAGCTTTCGCACCCCCATCCTTTCCGAATGATCAGATCTTCTGGATCTTTTTCTTCCTGCCAGGCTTCTGTCATCAATTCTGCCGTTCTGCGGATTCCGTCAAATCCATACAGTCCTGCACCTTCCACTAAATTGACAAAATGCCTGTTCCCTGTAAACCACGCTGCTTTCTGCCCGATTGCCAGTACATCTGATTCGTTTCTTGGCTTCATACGCATCTCCGGACGAATCGTTGGTTCATATTCCAGTTCAGGATATTGTTCCTTTAGCCACTCAAATGTGTCTTTTTCTTCCGGATTAACCGCGTCCAGATAGATTCTGGTCACAGAAAAACCATGTGTCAGTAACAGCTTTGCCAGTTCCAGCGGTCTTGGATGAAAGGTGTGATCGATCATAATGGGTACATCTCCGACCACTTTTCTGGCTTGTTCTAAAGCAGATTCACACAGTGCAATCTCTCTTTTTGTAATTCTTTCCAGTGATTTCTCCATGTGCATATCTGTATCTTCTATACCCTCAACCTCTTCCACATTTTCTCCAACCGCCTGCTCCAACGTCTTCCACTGCCTGATAATCTCATCATAATCAAAGCTTCCCGGAAGATATAACGCTTTCTTCCTAAGTCGTTCTGCCTGACATTCCAGACCATATTTTCCAGGCGGATAGCACGCTATGAATATTTTACTGTCTGCAAGCTCTTGATAGGACTTCCATGAATTACACTCTGGCAATTCTTTTACTTCTATATGCTTCCATTTTAACAAACGCCTGATATCACTGGTCTCATCCAGCGCAAAATCACTGCCAAGAATCGTCACTGCTTTCGGATTTTCTTCTCTCACCTTAAGTCCGTCATATATTGCCTTTCGAAGTTTCTGATCCGGCGTCAGCCCGTGCTTTTGCATGATTGGATCCATATAACAGCGGACGAAGAAAATATCCGGGAATCTGTCTTCCAGTTCTTCATACACCCGTTCCAGATCACATCCCAGAAAATGATGCAGACACACGGTAAATAACAGTACTGCTTTCGGATGATCTTTTCGTTTTCTTAATACATCTGTAACGCCTTCGATCGTCACATCTTCCAGATTGCCGTTCAAAAGATCCTCTTCTTCCACGATCACAAAGGAAAATCTGTCTGCCGCATTCATCTCGGCTGCTGTCAGAACGACTCCCCGCATACAGTTATCTGCACAGACATAGATCTGTATGGATTCCGGAAGAAGCATTCCTGTATGGACAATATTCCAGTTTCCATGTGCCGGGGAATTGAATTCCAGTCCGGTTGATTCTCCGGCTTTCTTTAACATTTCAATCCCTCCCCAGGTCTTTTATCGGCAGTATACTTTTCATCGGCTTTTTCACAGGCTGATCCTTCTGGTCGTTTTGACAACTCATAGATTGCTTCCGCAAGTTTTCTGTATTCCTCAGCCATCTCACTGTCCGGAAAGCATTCCATAACCGTCTCTTTCTTTTCTTCTGCTTCTGTCACAAGTCCGCTGTGGGACAATGTTCCGACTACCTGTGTCTGAAAATCATCTGCCAGCTCATTTACCTTTTCTTCTTCTCTCGCTACATTCCTGCGGTTCAGAATAATCCCGCCAAGGGAAGCATATCCACGATTCTTAAAGTTCTCTACCGCCATCGCAATATTGGCTCCTGCATGGATCGCCATATTTTCTCCTGAAGTAATAATAAAAACTTTATCCGCATATCCTTTCCGCATCGGCATAGAAAATCCACCGCATACAACATCTCCGAGTACATCATAAAGTACAACATCCGGCTGATATACTTCATATGCTCCCGTCTCTTTTAATTTTTCCAATGCCGTAATAATTCCTCTTCCTGCACATCCAAGTCCCGGTGTCGGACCACCTGCCTCTACACAGATCACACCCTGATATCCGGTCCGCACCATATCTTCCAATTTCAGATCCTGCTTTTTCTCCCGGAAAAGATCCAGTACCGTCGGTACTGCTTCCCCGTGTCTTAATGCGATCGTTGAATCGGCTTTCGGATCGCAGCCGATCTGCATCACTTTCAGGCCTTTTT
>OFMO01001706.1_pt1 | contig 12961 bp, 15 predicted proteins | sample 1541821 | NCBI WGS metagenome assembly OFMO01 (sample SAMN04209253, study PRJEB22552) | human gut metagenome | biome: gut; material: feces | host: Homo sapiens | place: USA: Oklahoma | reverse complement strand
AAGTATCGAAATCAACAAATTCCTCAAATAAAGGCTCTACCTTTACCTTGGAGAAATCAATAACTTCTTCTTTCTCCGGTGCTGCTGCGGAAGTGCTGTTTTCTGACTTCGCAGCCTTCTTGTCAGCATCCAGTGATTTCATCGTCGGGATTACTTTATAGATACTCGTTATATCCCTGTATATCCCTTTATTTCACAGCTTTCATATACGTTTTAGTTCTCCATATAAACTTATATCAAGTCGTATCAGATTACCCTTTTGTTGTACCAAAGCTATTTTGTTGTAGTACTCATTGTATAATGGTTTTTCCATTATATTAGATTCAAATCTCAAAATGGCTGTACTGGAATTGAATTCCTTTCCTTTTACTTTTCTGAGATTAAAAGAATTGCATTTTACTTGCTAATTCTTCTAATGAATCTTTTTTCTTATTATAATTGACTTCTGTATAGATATCTAATGTTGTTTCAACGTTTTTATGTCCCATAATCTCTTGAATAACTTTTACATTCATATCACTCTCACATAAACGTGAACAGAATGTGTGTCTCAACACATAACAGGAAAAATGTGGGATTATGATCGGCTCTCTGTGTTCTCTCTTCGCATCTATAATCTCTCTTGCATTATGTGCTTCGTAGATTCTTTTGATTGCCAGATTTACGCAATGTGGATTATGAAGCAAACCTAATTTATTTGAGAATATAAATCCTGAAACACCATCAAGCTCATAGGTACAAAATCCGTCTTTCTTCTGTCTGTCATATTCATTTTTCAAAGCATTATAGACTGCATCCATCATTGGTATCAGTCTTATACCAGCTTCTGTTTTCGGTCTTGAAATCGCAAATCCAGCAACTCCATTTCTTGTATAATAGGTTGCTGCATGATTTACACTAATACATCTCTTTTTAAAATCAATGTCATTCCAAGTTAAGCCGTCAAAAAGGTAGTCAATATAAAGGAGGTAACGTCTTATGCCCAAAAAAGGAGAAAATATATATAAGAGAAAAGATGGCAGGTGGGAAGGGAGATATATAAAATCGAGGACAGAATCCGGAAAAATAATATATGGGTATGTGTATGCAAGAAGTTATCGTGAAACAAAAGAAAAACAAAAAGCTAAAATTGCATCATATACTTCTCAAATAGCTAATAAAAATGAGCATGTATTTTCTAACATTGCGTCAGAGTGGTTTGAAAGTATCAAATTGCACACAAAAACATCTACACAGAATAAATATCATAATATGCTCACGAATTATATACTTCCAGAATATGGCAATCAGCCATTTAGTACAATAACCTATGAATTTATAGAAGCACATTGCAAATTTTTATTGGAATCAGGTGGAAAGAAAGGGAACGGTTTATCGCCCAAAACGGTAAGTGATGTGTTGGCTATAATTCGAAACATTTCAAAGTTTGCAATCAGAAAAGGAATTTATGTCGCAAATGATGCTAATGCTGTTCAGATTAGACAAGATATTAAACCTATGCGCGTTTTAAACAAAGCCGAACAGAGTCAATTATGTGAGTATATATTAAAAAAACCTGAAGCCTGTAGCATAGGGATTCTTGTATGTATGTTTACAGGACTACGTATTGGAGAAATTTGTGCTTTGCGTTGGGAGGACATTTCATTTTCAGACCAGTCAATATATATTCATCATACATTACAAAGAATTCAAATGCACCGGGGACATGGAGCAAAGACGGAAGTTGTTGTAACCACACCGAAAAGTTCTTGTTCTATAAGGAAAATTCCATTGCCTGATGAAATATTAGAAATTCTTGTTTTAAATAAAAAGGCATCATCAGGTTATGTGCTAACTAACGATGAATATAAATTTATAGAGCCGAGAACGATGCAAAATAAATTCAAAAAAATCCTAAAAGCCGTAGGTATTGAAAATGCTAATTTTCATGCTTTACGACATACTTTTGCCACAAGATGTGTTGAACTCGGCTTTGATGTAAAAAGTCTTAGTGAAATTCTCGGTCATGCTACTGTTAATATTACAATGAATCGTTATGTTCATCCTACTTATGAGATGAAAAAGAAAAATATGCAAAAATTATCCGGATTATTAGCCGTCAAATAAATCGTCAAGATACCGTCCAATAGTGATTTTATCTATTGGATGGTATTTTTTTCGTAGAGTGTGATACTCTACGAAAATTTTACTAGAAATCAATTAAATGGTAAATAAAAACAAAAATGAAAGGAGCAAATTTTTATAGCTGAGATTGCTTTTGCAATACATACATGGAAAGGAAATGAGAGTTATGGAAAGTAAAGTTCAAGAATACCAAGCATTGTATTCTAAATTTGAAGAAGCACTTGAGTGTGCAGAGGAGTCCAAGGAGCCTGTAGAACAGTTGAAGACAGAAATTGAGCAACTGCGACAACGTCAACAGCAATATGATTATGCGGATGCCAATATTGTAATTCAATATATAGAATCACATATAGACAGTGCGATTAAAGAAAAAGAGCAGAATTTGCAAACAGAAGTTAAAAAGCAAATGCAAGAAATCACGAATACAAGTGATAAGGTAAAGAAAAATTTTGAAAAGGTTATAAAATGGCTTAATCCTAAAGAGGTAGATAAAATTGTATCACAAAATGAGTTGGATTGTAGCCAAGGGATTGATACGGAGAAAGTTAAAAATAATTCGGAATTCGATATTTTTTATTTAGCTAACAAGGTTTTTGGATTTGTTTTTCGTTTTGATTTTTTGGCTTTTTTACCAAAAGTGCTGAGAGTGATCGCAGCAATAATTACATGGGGGATTATTTTGGTTCCTAAAATTGTTAATGGTGTATACAATAAAATTTCACTGAAGAATGGATTTTACACTCCATTAACAGTTGAAGAATATGAAAAAATGATACATGTGAGCATAACAAGGGTGGTTCTTATAGTCGGAATGATTATTTTTCTTAACTTAGCAATTTGTTGTGCAACAAAATATTTTGCTAAGAATTATATGCTGAAAAATAAATTGATTTATATGGCAGTTACAGACCCTCAAAAACTTGAGAAAGCATTATATGATTATAAGTTTTCAGAATTTATGAATGGAACAGTTAATAATTGGAAAAATGAAATAGAGTATATCAAGAAGAACGGTCTTCAGCTAGAACAGCAAGAGAATTCTGAAAAGGTGGAAAATATAAGTTCGGGAATTGTCGAAACACTTAAAAAGAGTTATGACAAATTAAGCTCAGATATTGCTAAAAAAGAAGTGGAAATGGAGAACTGTATTAGTAAAGCTGACATGGCAATGAAAGGTATAGAAGATTTAATTGCTGAATTGAATTCTAAAGAAAAGGAAGTAATCGGATTAATTGGCGATAGTAATCATAATCATGGGGTACTTTCTCCTTATGTTGCCCTTGGATTTGCGAATGATGAAAATTATGGCGTTAAAGAATTGGTATCTTTTAAACATAATTATAAACCAATGCTTATTTGTTACGATGAAGAAAGTGCACAAAACAGTGAAAAGCTAAGAAAAGATATTGCGATTTTAATTGAGAAATTTATGACTGGATTTTTTGGAGAAAGTTCAATGGATATTATTGACATGTGGCTTGTGGATTTTGAGGGACTCCATTTTCCAGAAAGTAGAACTCGTGGAATGATGAAAGTCATAAGAACTCAGCGGGAATTACAAAACTTGTATGAATATTTTTCGCAATATGATTTTGTTGAATTCTTTACGGTAAATGGCATAATACCAGATTTTGTTACAACGGATGTAAAGAGATTATAAATTAAAGGAAAATAGTATGCAATTTAATTCTAGTATAGAAAAAATCGAAGATATATACCAAACATATAAAGAATGTTTAAGTGAAATTTATGATGCAACAACAGTGATAACAGAGGCTTTGATTGGTTATGCAAAAAAACTTAAATACGAGCCTGTTGTTAATCTAGCAAAGGATATCGTCAATTATTATAACGAATTGAAACTAGATGAAATTGAGGTAATAGATGACTGGAAAAGGGGACAAGGGAATTCCAAATGGATGTTTGCTGAAGAAGATGTTGAGAACATAAAGAGTCAAATGGAATTACAAATCAAGAAGCAAATACAGTCATGCATTAGAATTGGTTGATAAGACTGCTGAATTATTTGAAAAGAGTTATGAAAAAAATGTTAATTCTGAGGATGCGAATAAAATATTAAACAAATTGGGAAAACGACTTAATGATTATAATAAGGAGGTAGAAGAATATAAAATTAATAAGGAAAGGAAGTTGTTGGCAACGAAAAGACCCAAAGCACCTCCGTATATCATTGCTAGTGGAGTTTTTGATCGTATAAAGGATGGTATGGATTATAGTAAGGAAGGAGTTGAAATATTTGAAGGTTTTAGAGAAATTTTATGATTATGCAATCTCTCAAGGAATAGACAAAAATGCTATTTATGAAGAAAAGGGGGATGGATTTGTGGTTGTTTCTTTCCCAGAAAGAGGAGAAAAAGATTGTATATATAACATTGCGATAGTTTTCTATGAAAATGATAATGATGTGGAAATTTATGTCAGAAAACCAATAAGTGATTTTGATGAATTGACATTATTAAGAAAAATAAATTCACTTAATTGTGAGTACACAGATGTTACATTCTTGGTAGATGATAATATGTTGACTGTTAAGTCATATTTATTATCTCAGGGGAAACTAGAAAATGTACTAATTAAAATGGTTTCTGATGTGCAGTTGGCACAAACTGAATTTGTAAGAATTTAAAATTGAAATGAAGAAAGGATAAAATAATGTTTCATGGATTTATGAACAAGTTACGTTTGGGCGTGACAATTTTTGTGGCTATATTTATCGTAGCAGGTTTTTGCGGAGTATTAGGAGTTAGTGATTTTAGAGAGAGCAGTATTCTGGAAAGAATAATGTATTTTGTTTTTGCTTTGATAGGTATTGGGATTATGTATGTAATCATTTACTATTGGTATGGTAAAGACAATCGATGCCCATCTTGTAATAAACCATTTTGCTTGAAAAAAACTGGTGAAGAAGTTGTAAGTAAAGAGAATGTTTCTGTACTTGTAAATACTAATACAAGAAACAGGAAGGGAGAAGTTGTAGGTTCTCAAGAACAATATGTTCCAGGCGAACGTATTACATATCGTGTTAATAAGGTGTGCAAAAAGTGTGGAAAAAGTTGTTACAGCACTTACAGAAAGGACATACCTAAGGTATAAAGGAGTGAAATTATGGCAGTGGAAGAATATGGGAATCTTGTGGAGAATGCTTTCCAAATTCAAAATTTGAATTATTACAGAGATGACAGTGAAGATAAGATAATTTTTACATTAGATTTTGAGGAGAATGGCGAAGATCATACGAAATGTAGAGTTCTTGTATATAGTAGTGGAATATGTGATATGGAAGCTTGTTTTCCTTTTAAGTGTCCAGATGATGTTGAGACTCAAATAAAATTGAGTTATTACATTGCAATGTGTAATTTTTCTAAGAGATATGCAACCCTTAGATTTGACTATGAGGATGGAGAAATAGTTAATAGTTATAGTTTTGATATGTTTCCATTCATGACACCTGAATTTATATTATCTAAATTTATTCAGGTTAATGACATTGATGAAGATGACTATAAATATATCAAAGATTTATGCATATCAAAAATGGACGATGAGAATCAAATAGATGGTTCAAGGAAAGAGGATAAGTTTAAGATCAATTTATAAGGAAGAAAAAATGGAATTAGAAGAATATTGCCATCTTATTGAGCAAGCTTTGAAAATTCAAAACTGGAGTTACATGAAAGATGAAGATGAAAAGAAGATGATTTTTTCATTGAATTTTTTGCAAAATGGAGAATACTATACTAAATGCAAGGTAATAGTGAATCAATTTGGTATATGCGATATGTTAGCTTATTTACCTTTTAATTGCCCGAAGAACGATATGACGAAAGCAGCAGGATTAGTTCGTAAGATTACCGAACATAATTATCCAAGAAGATATGCAACTATTAGGTTCAATTTTTCGGATGGAACAATAAGAAGTTCTTATAGTTTCAAAATATTTCCAACAATGACTCCGGAGTTTATAATAGATGTATTCAAGGATGTTAAAGATATCGATGAAGATATTTATGGCGTACTTAAGAATATATGTAAATCACGACGAGAGAAACAACAAGAACCATTTGAAATAATTGCATCAGTTTCTAAAAAAGATAAATTTAGACTTGATTTATAAACCTGTTAATAGAATAGCTTTTTATGAAATACCTTAATACATATGTACGGACAGCAAAGGAAGAGTTCTTCAAAAGGGCGAAAGCCAAAGAAAATTAGATGGGATGTACATATATACATATGTGAATCTCTATGGAAAACGTTGTTATGTATATTCTAAAGATCTTTTTACACTACGAGAGGATTTCGGAAATAAGTTTTTGACTGAGGTAAAGTATACAGATGTGAAATTGTTTTATTATCATCTGTTAAATGAGAAGGATATTGCAATCAATACATTAGATACGATTCATACTGTATTACGTCCAATTTTTGATATGGCAGTTAGAGACGATATTATTAATAAAAATCCTACAGACGGAGTTCTGGCTGAAATTAAACGAAATAGTGGAAAGAATAAAGGGATTCGACACGCACTTACAATTGAACAGCAACAGGCATTTATGGATACGATCAGAACATTTCCTGAATATTATCACTGGTACCCATTATTTGCAACATTACTTGGTACCGGGATGAGAATCGGCGAATGTACAGGATTATGGCAAATAACTAACTGAGAAATTTCCCTAATAACTAGTTTTCCGCCATTTTATCCCATTTTTGTCCAGTTTTAACGATTCTTGAATTGACGAATATGACTTGAAGAGGTAGAATAATTGTGTATAATGTCGAGAAAGAGTATTTAAATTAATTCGTAGAGTGTGATACTCTACGAAAATTTTTCCGTAAGGATTTATTTTTTTTGCTTACCGCATAGGCAATATTGCCTATCACACTTATATTCAATTATAGGCAATAATGAATATATGTCAATATTAAAAGGAGGCGTATATTCATTGATTTCCTATACCCCATTGTGGAATACAATGAAAAAAGTCGGTGCATCCACATATACACTTCAAGTCAAAGGTGGAATCAGTAGCTCTACCATTCGAAGATTGAAAGCTGGTGAATCAGTATCCACAAACACTCTTGATGCTCTTTGTAGAATACTTCACTGTTCAGTTCAGGATATTATTGAATTCATCCCTGAATAAGAACTGCCATGATTACAAATGTGATTTTGGCAGTTTTTTACTTCCTTCAATCAATGATGCCATCCATATCAGAATTAACTTCAACAAAATAACAATGGATAATTTGTACTTGCTGCATTTTTATTTTTCATAATTCAAAGAAAGGACGAATCCTCCTACCATTGGATCCGTCCTTTCTTTGTTGCCCTATCTCATTTAATGCTGTTGTGTGTAAACTTTTGGTCAAGTTGACCAAAAGTTTCACTCTCTACTCCGTTTCTTTTCCTTTACTGTCCTGCTGCTGAAGATAAAACATTGCCTTTTGAGTTTCAATCTCCGCTTTCAGTTCATCATACATACGGATATACATATCCATCTGTCCTACATCTTGATGTGTTATCTTCTCAGTTTTCAGGTCGATGAGGACAAAGCATTTCAGTATGTAATTGTAAAACACAAGGTCAATGTAATAGTCCTGCTTCTCCGTATGAATGTGCTGTTGCCTTGCCACAAAAGCATATCCCTTTCCAAGCTCCATTAAAAATTTTTGCAAATTGGAAAGGATACTCTTCTCAAGGTCACTCTCTGTAAAATCTGTATTCTGTGAAAATCCTAAGAATTCTGCAACTACCGGATTTTTGATAAACTCCAACTTATCATTCTGATACGATGCTGTCAGTTCCTTCATTTCACTTTCTACAAGCTCTTTTTTCTGAGTTTTAAGCATACGGTAATAATACTGAGAAGAAATGTTTCTCTGCAAAGTACGTACACTCCAAGTTTGTTCTGCGGCTTCTTTTTCATACCAGTCACGAGCCACCTTATCTTTAACCTGTAATAATGCTGCATAATGCGACCAAGACAGTAGACCAACAGATTTTCCAGACGATGTCTGGAAAATTTCAGGGTAAGTTTTATAAAAGGAATAAAAGCTATATAGATTCGACTTTGTATAACCTCTTCCGTACTATATCTATATCTTTTGTAGCACGAAACGGTAATTCTTCATTTTCCCTAATCAGATCACAAGCAGTCCCACCAATTATGACATATTGATTTTCAAAACCCTGAAATCTTTCCTTAAATTTTGTAAATCCATTAACCATTATTCTTTCAACCTTCTTTCCTGCAATTCATCTACAGCTTCTTCAATTCTCTCATCATTTGTATCTCCGAAAGATAAAATAAGAGATAAATCGTCAGCATTGCTATCTTCTGAAAATTGTTTTGGATTGTATGCCCATAATTCAAGTCTTACCTGCTTATCTGGATCTATCAATTCTTCCATCAGCAACGTTTTATCATAACTTTTTTCACTAATTGCGTAAGTAACTACTCGACTTGGATTTAACATTGTTCTCTCAGAGAGTGCTGTTTCCCCTGCAAAGACCATATCCTCTGTAATTTGTGTTTTATCTATATATCCTGCTCTGCGTACAGGTGTAGACAAATACACTTTTGCTTTTTCAAACAATTCATATCGGTCATATTTTGACTCAATAAACTTATTGACACCATCTTTTGCCACCAAAAACAAGTCCGTTGCTTCCAACTGCTTTACTGCTCTTGTCAATGTCATCGCTGTAAATGGCAACATTTTTCCGGCTTCTGCAATATACAATCGTTTTTCCTTACCGTACAGATAAGACAGGAACAGCTGTTGCGTGGAATAAACAAATTTTTCAATTTGCTTTACGGGTTCTTTCTCATTCATGAGCATTGTTCCAATAAAAGGAAGAAAGACCTGCTTATCAGTAATAAACGGTATATTATTTTCTATAAAACTTTTTCTTCGATAATTTGATATTGCCGCAAGTTCAAATACAACAGGCACATTGTCAACCTGCTGTATTTTTGTAATTTGCTTTTTCAGTGCGGGAAGCGTTACAAGTTCTTCTGTTGGAATAAGAATAATACAGCGTTTATTTCCAATATATGCTGTACGAAAATTATAACTTCCTGTGATATAAACAGGTAAAGAATCCTGTTGATTCCATGCTTCATATTTTATTGAAATTCCAAATACGCTTGTTATCATATTCCCCATTCTCCTTTTAACTTAATTTGTTTCATTTTAACTTTATGAATGTTATAAGTCAAGTTTTTAAGTTATTTTTAAATTTTCTAAAAATCTTTTCTCTCGCACTCTGTATTTTAGTCTTCCATCTTTTGTAGGCCGCTTAAATAGATAAAAGAATAACTCTTCTAAAGTCCGGTTACGACGGGGCTTATTAAAGTGCCTCTATTCTTGAATACTGCAGTTTTCGATTCATTAAAATCTGACAGATGCTTCTTCGGAATATATATTAGCTTTAGAAGAAATTCACGAAACATTCCTACAAAAAAAAGGAAATGGAACTTATTAATTTCAGATCCATTTCCTTTTTTCAACTCTCTGTTACAATGTTTTTCTTAGTTACCACAGACAAATCCGTTCTCTTATACCAGAACAATATGACTAGGTCTTTTTTCTGGTTCTTCAAAATTCAATGTTTTATCATCAATATATGACTTAGTAGCTGCATACAAAGTTGTTCTTCCACTCACGATATTATCAACAAATGTTTTTATACACTTTCTCTCATCATCAGATAATACTGGGACAAAAACATTTTTTGCATCTTCCTCACAAATCTCTGCAAGACCATCTGAGCCCCGTGAAAATGCTCTCATCTGAACAGCCCATCCCTCGCTATTCAAATATGTAAGAACATCTGCTAAGTACTTTTCTTTTCCTTTCTTCATTCTTGCCCTAAAACAGCCATTAGTTATAACAACATTCTTATCTTTTTCTGAAATGTAACACCATTTTACAGCACTTCCCCATATTGAACCAAAATAAATATCTCCCTCTTCAGCAAAATGTCTTGCTCGGCTAGGCAACTCCCATCCACGCAATTCCTTTGAATAAAATTCTCCATGTCCAATATCTTGAATTTCTGTATAATTGTAAATATTTGATGAAACAAGTTTTATCTTCTTACCATCCGAAGAAGTTTTCTCTGGTATAAAATCAACTAAATCACCAAGTTTGTTATACATATTTTTTTTAATGTTTTCTCGTAAAACAGTAAATTTCTTGCAATAACGTTTCGGGTCTAATGTAAAATATTTGTCTAAATATACAGTATTTATATTAGTAACCCATGCACCGTCCTTACCTTTTACCTCTCGTCCTATTTTTAACCAAGGGAACATATCTGAAGCTTGACTTAATATGATTCTCTCTAAAGCAGCTGTAAAATCGCTATCAATTTGTGGTTCATTGTTTTCATCAATAATTAAGCACCCATCTTCCTTCGCTCTAACATAAATCGGTGCTGCCTTCTTATTTCCAGCTTCCCATCCGACTTTTTCAATCATTTCAACAGCAAATGAATATTCATCCTCAAATTTTTTAACTGGTTTTGTCCTCTTCTCCAAAAATACAATACTAGCACTAACATCCGCTCCGCTTGATTTAAATGTAAAACGCGGAAGGGATACTATTGCTGCGACACGCGCATTAGAGAGTATCCATTGACGAACTATCGCAAATTTATCTGACCTATTACCCAAATATCCATTAGGAAGAATAATTGCTATTCTCCCCCTCTTTTTGCACTCTTTTATACATGCTTCAACAAAAAGAATCCCTGTCTCTTGCTTGTCCATTAATTTTTCTGACTTGACATAGTAATCACCTTCTCTTGTCCATTCATATGCAAGTTCATAATTCTTAAGTACAGCACTTCTCTTTTCTACAATTTTGGAACCGAACGGAGGATTACAAACTACTACATTATATTTTTCTTTGTATTCATCCACATTTTTTAATGAATCATCCTTTTTAATATTTGTCTTTCCATCACCATTAAGTACCATATTTAACACAGCCACTTGAACTGCATTTGTAGAATTATCTACACCCCAAATACAATCCGCAAATCCTGGATTATATTTTCGACCTATTCTAAAAGCTGCCACTAAAAAATCTGCACTACCACAGGCTGGGTCTGCTATATGCTCTCCAAACTGAGGATTAATAACATCCATGATAAAGTCTGTTACTGTAGTTGGTGTAAAATACTGTGCCAAATCCCACTTATACATCGATTTGGCAAATTTCATATAAAAATTCTGCACAACATCTCTTTTTGAGTGAATTATTTTAATCGGAGCTAATATCTTCATTACTTCGAGCAATGTGTCTCCATTCATTTCAACTTCATCCGAAATAGGGTTCGGCAAATGTGTTTCATAAAATGATATTGCCCTTGATAACAAATCACCATACTGCTCAATTGCGACTTCAGGAGATGTTCCAATTGCACTATAGTCCTGAATTCCTACCGGCTCATCACCACGTGTTTCATATGCATGTTCATCAAATATTTTTGTAAGCAGCAATTTAAGAATAATCCCATATCTACTTTCCGGCGAAAAAGATGCTTGATGTAATATATCTTCAATACGTGAAAATACATCCAACAATGAATCCACTTCCATCAACTTATTAAATGTGAGTTTTTTTGCTGCAATCTTACTTCCATATTTCGGCAAAAATGATAAAGGGCCCTCTTTAATTTCCCTAATTCCATCATTTAACGTATTCCAAAATACTCTATGTTCAATATTGTCCCAATATAAACCTATCGCATTTATATCCTTGGCAAAATCAAGCATTGGTTTTACTTGTGTCATTTTCACATAATCTTTTGCTGCATTGTCTCTTTTCACCTCACACAAGAGAATTACTTCTTTCATTATCTCATCTGGGTCAAAATTATTATATTGAGACTTCGCCTTCTTTAATATTGCAAAATCACTTCTAAAACTATTTCGTCCTCCATTTCCAAACTTTTTTACAATTGGCTCAATATAAAAATTTTCTTTTGGATAACCTAAGTTAATTAGATACTTAATTGCTTCAACTCTAAAAAACTCTTCTTTTGGTGTCAAGCCATCTTTTGACTTTTTTTTTACTTTTAACTGTCCTCTTACTGGACAGATGATATGCAAATTATCCATATTTACTCCTTCTATACAACAAGGAGGATAGAAACTTCCTTCCATCCTCCTTGTACTGTTTTCATTTATTATCTGAGCATGTTCTCTTTTTAATATAATTTAGCTCCTGCCGGAATATGATTGTCTACCATAATAAGATGGAGCTCTTCATCTTCCGAATCCTTAAGGTTATTAACTGCTGAAAGTAACATACCGCAGGATTCAATTCCCATCATTTTTCTTGGTGGCAGGTTAGTAATTGCAATCAGTGTCTTTCCAACTAATTCTTCTGGTTCATAGTATGCATGAATGCCAGAGAGGATTGTTCTATCAACACCAGTTCCATCATCAAGAGTAAACTGTAAAAGCTTTTTGCTCTTTGGTACTGCTACACATTCCTTAACCTTAACAGCTCTGAAATCTGACTTACTGAATGTATCAAAGTCAACTTCTTCCTCAAATAAAGGCTCAATCTTTACATTTGAGAAATCAATCTTTTCTTCAACGGTCGCAATCTGGTCGCAATTTTCTTCTGTCTTGCTCTCAGATGCCTTATTTGCTTTCTTGTCAGCGTCCAGTGACTTCATTGTCGGGAATTTTTTTGATTTTTCTTCATTACCATTCGTGATGCTTCGCTGTACTATTTCTATTAAATTGTCTTCTCTTCATCACCATTCATGATGAATCATTGTCAA
>OFMO01001693.1_pt1 | contig 13054 bp, 9 predicted proteins | sample 1541821 | NCBI WGS metagenome assembly OFMO01 (sample SAMN04209253, study PRJEB22552) | human gut metagenome | biome: gut; material: feces | host: Homo sapiens | place: USA: Oklahoma | reverse complement strand
CTTCTTTACAGATGTCTGACGTCCTTTTTTTACTAACTGGTTAAATGTTGGCATTTCTTTCACCTCCTACGATTATAATAAGTTGCTTATTCATCTTGTGAATAGTCGTACATCAAAACAAAACGTTCCTATGCACGCTTGTTTAGTTTATTACGAATCATGATACTTGTCAAGGGATTTTCCTTGATTTTTTCACGTTTTCTGCCACTTTTTTCTTAGTTTTTACAAGATTTTTTCTTTTCCTTATATTTTACGATTTCATGCTTTATCAAGCTAAATACTAATACTCCTGCCAATACACCGGCACTATCGATGCATACATCTCTGAACTGACAGCTCCTGCCCGGCACAAACAACTGATGTAATTCGTCACTTGCCGCATATGCTGTACCTGCACACCAGCAGATCAGCATGGACCGTTTCCCGCTGTCTTCCGAAAAAGAATACGCCGTCCCCAGTATCAGCACACCAAGGACCGCGTACTCTGTTGCATGCGCACATTTGCGTACCGGGAAATCAATCATTTTCGCAAACTGCTCCTGCCGTTCTTCTGACCAGGATGTAAATTGCGGGACTATCAGCCTCCCGATCTCTTTTCCTACCGAATGGCTCATTCCCTCCGATTCTACCGCTTTTTTAGCCGAAAAAGAAAAAATCACTGACATCCAGATGATCGTAAAGATCAGCCAGATCATTCCTGTCTTTTTTCTCTTCATCCTGTTTTCTGTCATATTTTTTCCTGTCTTTTTGATTCTTTACTATGTCTCGGATATCTGACTCCGGATTTTATGCCTGCAGATCTGAGAACAGATCTTTTCGATATACGCCATCTGCGATCAATTTTGCAAATGACTCTACTACAACAGGTTTATCTTCTTTATAAGTAACACCAAACCATTTATCCTGTGTCTCCAGAAGTTTGACACTTACTTTTCCTTTTTTCAAAAGCTCGTCAATATAGATTGGAAGCAGGTATTCTCCTTTCAGTTCTTTTGCTTCGTCTCCCTTGATATTTTCAAAAAATTCTACAAAGCCTTCTTCCAAAAGTCCCACAAATTCCGGTGTCAATCCCCACATATTCATAGATACATGCGAATTCACATTTATTTTATTTCCCTGTGATTCTGCTCCGTCCTCTGTTTTTTTGATTTCATAGGTTTCCATAACATCCGTCAGATAATCATTCTCATCCACTGCACAGATTCCTCTTGTAACAGTTCCATTATCACTTAAAGTATTACCAAGAATAAAACCTGCCATGCAGAGTTCTTTCGATCTTTCCGGAGTATAATTATTAATCAGAAATTCATGGATCTTTACAAATGCTTCTTTTCCATAATAATCATCTGCATTAATAACAACAAACGGTTCTTTGATGATGTCTTTACACACCAGAACTGCCTGTCCCGTTCCCCATGGTTTACTTCTATCCACAGGTTTTTTGATTCCTTCCGGAAGATCATCTAATTCCTGATAAGCGTAAGCGAATTCTACGTTCAACCTATTACAGATCCCTTCGATACGCTTTCCGATCGCGTCATGAAATGCTTCCTTAATATCCTTACAGATGATAAATACAACTTTATTAAATCCGGCTTCAATTGCATCATGGATAGAATAATCCATAATAATCTCTCCATTCGGGCCAACCGGTTCTAACTGCTTGATTCCACCACCGAAACGAGACCCCATTCCCGCAGCCATGATGACTAATGCTGTTTTCATAATCTTCTTTCTCCTTTATTCATTTGTCTTTTTCACGGTTAGGATTAGTATAGCACAATTTCGGGACCTATTCTACTGTTACACTCTTCGCAAGGTTTCTCGGCTTATCTACATCAAGCCCTTTTGCCACAGATACATAATATCCAAGTAACTGGAGCGGAATCACTGCAAGAGATGTTGCAAAGTGTGGATCTGTCTTTGGAATATATACAGAGAAATCTGCATTTTCTTCAATATTATAGTGTCCAAATGTCGTAAGACCCATCAGATATGCGCCACGGCTCTTACACTCTACCATGTTACTCAGTGTCTTTTCATATAATGCCGGCTGAGTCAGTACTCCGATAACGAGTGTACCGTCTTCAATCAGAGAAATCGTTCCATGTTTTAATTCTCCTGCTGCATATGCTTCAGAATGAATATAACTGATTTCTTTCATCTTAAGACTTCCCTCTAATGAAATTGCATAATCAATTCCACGTCCTATAAAGAAAATGTCTTTTGCATTCACCTGTTTGGATGCAAACCACTGAAGTCTTTCTTTGTCTTCAATGATTCTGCTGATCTTATCCGGAATCGTCTTCAGTTCTTCGATATATCCAGTATACTGTTCCTCTGTAATCTGACCTCTGATCTTAGCAAACTGAATTGCCAGTGTGTAAGTTGCGATCAGCTGTGTACTGTACGCTTTTGTTGTTGCAACCGCAATCTCCGGTCCTGCAAGTGTATAGAATACATTATCTGCTTCTCTCGCAATAGATGAGCCGATCACGTTCACAATTCCAAGTGTCTTTACACCCTGTTTCTTAGATTCTCTGAGGGCTGCAAGACTGTCGGCAGTCTCTCCTGACTGACTGATGATAATAACCAGTCCCTTAGGATCGAGGATCGGATTACGATATCTGAACTCTGATGCAAGTTCTACACGTACCGGGATTCTTGCCAGGTCTTCCATAACATACTGTGCTGCCACTCCGACATGATATGCAGATCCACACGCTACAATATAGATCTGGCTGATCTCTTTAATCTCTTCTTCTGAAAGTCCGACTTCTGAAAGATCGATCGCACCTTCTTTTACAACAGAATTCAGAGTATCTGAAACAGCCTTCGGCTGTTCATGGATCTCTTTGATCATAAAATGCTCATATCCAGCTTTTTCTGCTGCCTCTGCATCCCATTCAACTGTTTTTAATTCTTTTTCGATCTCATCGCCATCCAGATTATAGAATGTAATCTCTCCTTTGCGGACACGTGCCATCTCCTGGTTTCCAATATAATATACATCTCTTGTATATTTCAGGATCGCAGGAACATCTGAACCGATATAAGATTCTCCGTTTGCAACTCCTAAGATCATCGGGCTGTCTTTTCTTGCTACATAGATTTCTTCCGGATAATCTTTGAACATCATTGCAAGTGCATATGATCCACGGATACGCACAAGTGCATGATTAATTGCATCTACCGGTGTTCCTTCATATTTTTTATAATAGTAATCTACCAGTTTTACTGCTACTTCTGTATCTGTCTCTGAGTAAAATGTATATCCTTTTCGTACAAGTTTATCTTTTAATTCCTGATAATTTTCAATGATACCATTATGAACAGCTACTACATTTCCGTCATCACTTTTATGCGGATGTGCATTGTTCTCAGACGGTTCTCCATGAGTTGCCCATCTGGTATGTCCGATACCACAAGTTCCTTTTACAGTTTCTCCATCATTGGTCTTCTCTGCTAAAACTTTCAGTCTTCCTTTTGCCTTAATAACTTCTACATCTGCATCACCGTCACGTACAGCGATTCCTGCAGAGTCATATCCACGATATTCCAGTTTTGCCAGGCCATCTAACAAGATGGGTGCTGCCTGATGTTCACCTGTAAATCCTACAATTCCACACATATTATCTTTTCTCCCTGTAAAAATTCTTAATATAGTCTATTCTTCCAGTGTCATTCATGTATCTTTCTAACTTGCAATATGTCCTTTAGCCTTTACAACATCCACAACCTGGTCTACATATTTTCTACAGACTTCCTCTGTCTCGGCTTCAACCATTACACGAAGAAGCGGCTCTGTTCCTGATTCACGCACAAGAATACGACCGGTATCTCCAAGTGCTTCTGTAACAGCTTTTACTGCTGCCTGCACATCTGCGTCATCCTGAGCAGCCTTTTTATCTGTCACACGTACATTTTCAAGAACCTGTGGATAAATGGTAAGTCCATCCAGCAGTTCGCTCATCTTCTTTTTTCTTGCCATCATAACTTCCATCATCTTAAGACTTGTAAGGATACCGTCTCCTGTAGAAGCGTATTTTGAGAAAATAATATGACCTGACTGTTCTCCACCAAGGATACAGCCATTCTTTGTCATATATTCGTATACATATTTGTCTCCGACTGCAGTCTTCGCATAACCGATTCCAGCCTCATCAAATGCTTTGTATAATCCAAAATTAGACATAACCGTTGTAACAACTGTATTATTCTCCAGTTTGCCTCGCTCTTTCATATATTTTCCATAAATGTAAAGGATCGCATCTCCATCTACCAGATTTCCTTTTTCATCAACGCAAAGACATCTGTCTGCATCTCCGTCATAAGCGAATCCGACATCCAGGCCATTCTCAACCACGAATTTCTGCAGGCCGCCAATATGTGTAGATCCTGCATTATTATTAATATTGGTTCCATCAGGTTCTGCATTGATAACATAAGTCTTTGCTCCCAGAGCATCAAATACGGATTTTGCAAGGTTCCATGAACTTCCGTTCGCACAGTCAAGTCCGACTTTCACTCCCTTGAAAGAATAAAGTCCCAGTGAGATCAGATAACCGATATAACGATTTCTTCCTGATACATAGTCTACCGTACGTCCGATCTTAGATGTATGTGCAAACGGAATCTCTTCATAATTTTCCCCAAATACTTCCAGCTTTCCATCCAGATAGTCTTCTACCAGTGCAATCGTTCCTTCATCCATCTTCTCTCCATTACCGTTGATCAGCTTGATTCCGTTATCATAATACGGATTATGGCTTGCCGAGATCATAATACCACAGTCAAACCCATCGGTTCTTGCCACATAAGCTACAGACGGTGTCGTCGTAACATGAAGCAGGTAAGCATCCGCTCCCGAAGCTACCAGACCGCCAACCAGTGTATATTCAAACATATAGCTTGAACGTCTTGTATCTTTTCCGATCACAATACGAGCTGGTGTATCATCACCGTTACGACGCTTTACTTCTCCGTAATACCATCCAAGAAATCTTCCGATCTTATATGCATGATCTGCTGTTAAATTATTATTGGCTTCTCCACGGAAGCCATCTGTTCCGAAATATCTTCCCATATGTATTCTCCTAAAATAAAAATTTTTAGTCATTCCGTTATCAAGTAACTGCCACCATTATAGTTGGTATCAAGATTAAGTTCAAGCAAAAGTGGCAAAAAAGTACGCATATGTGCAAAGACATCTTTCGTACATATGCATACTTTTTACTCAACAATCACTATTCTGCTTTCATTCCAAGTTCTTTTTCACACAGTTCCAGTGATGATGCAATCACTGCATCCATGTCATAATATTTGTATTCTCCAAGGCGTCCTCCAAAGATCACCTTTTCTTCTTTTTCTGCCATTTTTTTATATCTGGCATAAAGGGCACCATTCTTTTCATCATTAACCGGATAATATGGTTCATCCCCCAGTTTCCACTCCGAACTGTATTCCCGGCTGATTACAGTCTTTGGAATGTCATTTCCTTCTGAATCTTTTCCAAACTCAAACCATTTATGCTCAATAATACGAGTCCATGGTGTCTGACGGTCTGTATAATTGACTGCGGCATTCCCCTGATAATTTTCCTGATCCAGAAGTTCTGTCTCAAATCTTACTGATCTGTATTCCAGTGTTCCAAGTTCATATCCGAAATATGCATCGATCGGTCCGGTATAAATAACTTTCTCGGCCAGCGCATCTAACGCCTCTTTATTCTCCAGATACTCTGTATTCAGGCGGACTTCGATTCCATCCAGAAGATTTTCAACCATCTTTGTATATCCTCCGACAGGAATCCCCTGATATAACGCATTAAAATAATTATTATCAAATGTCAGACGCACAGGAAGTCTTTTGATAATAAACGCCGGAAGTTCCCTGCAGTCACGTCCCCACTGCTTCTCCGTATATCCCTTGATCAGCTTTTCGTAAATGTCTCTTCCAACCAGGGAAATTGCCTGTTCTTCCAGATTCTCCGGCTCTTTTGTTATCTCTTTTCTCTGCTCTTCAATCTTCGCTTTTGCTTCCTCCGGAGTAACTACTCCCCACATCTTATTAAATGTATACATATTAAAAGGAAGTGAATACAATTCACCCTTATAATTAGCCACCGGTGAATTCGTAAAACGGTTAAACTCTGCGAACTGTGTAATATAATTCCATACTTTTTTGTTATTTGTATGGAATATATGTGCACCATATTTATGTACATGGATTTTTTCTATCTCTTCCGTATATACATTTCCGGCAATATTCGGGCGTTTATCGATCACCAGAACGGATTTTCCCGCCTTCCTGGCCTCATGTGCAAACACTGCTCCGTATAATCCGGAACCAACTACCAAATAGTCATATTTTTTCATGTTCAGTTCTTCCTCTTCTTCATTTATATTCTTTCAGGTAATAGGATTATTCTATCATATATCTTGGTTAACTGAAAGATGCTGCCCTGTTTTCTGCCTTATTTTTTGTATCATTTCGCTCTTTCACTTTATCACGTTACCAAACGATTGCATTTCTTTACCGAACATATTATACTATTTAAAAATGAAATAGTTCAATTTGAGGTGAAATTATGCATAAAGAATTTTTAATGGGAAATGCTGCCATTGCCCTCGGTGCTATTGCCGCCGGCGTCAATGTTGTGGCAGGCTATCCCGGAACACCATCTACCGAAGTGCTCGAAACAGTTGCCAAAAACCGACCTGACGATGTCTACGTAGAATGGTCCGTGAATGAAAAAGCCGCAATGGAACTGGCTGCCGGAGCAGCTTATGCCGGAGCCCGGTCAATGGTAACTATGAAACAGGTCGGACTAAATGTGGCATCTGATCCTTTGATGAGCCTGGAATATGTTGGAATCAAAGGAGGAATGGTCATTCTTGTCGCAGATGATCCTGGCCCGATCTCTTCTCAAACCGAGCAGGATACCAGGCATTTTTCCAGATTTTCCAAGCTCCCTTGCTTTGATCCATCATCCGCTCAGGAAGCGTATGAGATGATCCAGGAAGCTTTCGAGTATTCTGAAGAATATGGTACTCCTGTGTTCTTACGACCAACCACAAGAGTCTGTCATGGCTATGCCTCCGTCACAGTAAAGGACGAGAAAGAATTTACGCAGCATAAACCCGAAGGATTCATCAAAGATTCCAAACGCTGGGTCATCTTCCCAAGATTATCTTTCATGAATCACCAGAAGATCGAAGCGCGAAACAGAGAATTATCAGATGTCTTTTCTTCTTATGACAAGAATAAGATTCATCCGTCCTGCGAAACATTTAAAGATTCAAAGAAAGGGATTGCAACCGGAGGAATCAGTTATACCTATGCAATGGAAACATTAAAGAACACTGGTATGGTAAAAAACTTAAAAGTTGCAACTCCTCATCCATTTCCGGAAAAACTGGCCGTTGAATTTCTGACTGGTCTGGATGAAGTTCTTTGTCTGGAGGAATTAGATCCGGTCATCGAGCGGGAACTTACCTACATCTGTGGGAAATACCACCTTCCGGTAAAAATACGTGGAAAACTAAGCGGAGACACTTCCTGTGCCGGAGAAAATACCAGAGACAGCGTAACTTCCTATATTAATACTTTTCTCGGCCTTTCCGACCGGAAAGACGCCGGACTTCCTGTAGCGCCGGAACTTCCGGTCCGTCCGCCGGTACTCTGTGCCGGATGTCCGCACCGTGCTTCTTTCTACGCAGTCAAAAAAGCTATGAAGGGAAAGAAAACTATTTTCTGTGGGGATATTGGCTGTTACACACTTGGAAATGCCATGCCGCTCGATATGGTTGACACCTGTCTGTGTATGGGTGCCGGACTGAATATTGCACAAGGGGTAGAAAAAGTTGAACCCGATACAACTTGTTTCGCATTCGTCGGCGACTCTACCTTTTTTGCATCTGCAATCACAGGTGTTGTTAATGCCGTTTATAATCAGGCCAATATGGTACTCATTGTACTGGATAACTCCACAACTGCCATGACCGGTCATCAGCCTCATCCCGGAACCGGACGCACTGTCATGGGAGAGATTGTCCAAAAAATCAATATCGAACAGGTACTTCACGGAATCGGTGTAACAGACGTTGAAACTGTTAATCCATTAGACCTGAATACATCTGTAGAATGCGTACAGAAGATGGCAGAGCGTTCCGGTGTGAAGGCAATCATTTTCAAATCACCTTGCATTGCAGTCACAAAACCGGCCGCACCTCTTCATGTTTCCTCTGACAAATGTATCAGCTGTAAAAAATGTATAAAAGAACTGGGATGCCCGGCTATCGTTCTTAATAACGGCAATGTCTGTATTGACAGTTCAATGTGTACAGGATGCGGCCTTTGCAGTCAGGTCTGCCCGGTAACTGCTATTACAGGAGGTGAAGATCATGAATAATCAGAAAAATATTGTCCTCTGTGGAGTTGGTGGTCAGGGAACTGTCCTCGCTTCCAAGCTGCTCGCAGCAGCAGCCATGAGTAAAGATATTCCGGTCATGAGTGCCGAAACGATCGGTATGGCACAACGAGGCGGAAGTGTATTCAGTCATCTTCGTATGGGAAATGATCTGTATTCTCCTATGATCGAAACAGGAACTGCTGATCTTATTATAGGATTTGAACCTGGTGAAACGGTCCGGATGCTTCCTTACCTGAAAACCGGTGGACACGTTGTTGTAAGCACCCGTGCAGTTAAACCTGTTACTGCTACTCTAAGTGGTTTTGACTACGATGCCCCCCAGATGCTCGATTACCTGAAAGCAAATGTTCCGAATCTCACCTTTGTAAATGCTGATCAGGCATGCAGCGATATTGGTTCCTCCAAGGTACTGAATATGGTACTTTTAGGAGCCGCCATCCGTACCGGAGTATTGGATTTTACCATCTCTGAAATCGAAAGCATTATGAAGCAGACACTTCCGGAGAAGTTCCACGAGATGAATCTCCGGGCACTGAATTACAATATATAACAATCAGATCTATCATTAACCAACTGCTCCTGCATTATTGATATATAGGAGCACACCAAAAGAAAGGCGAGGGCATACATATGCAAATTACTGAAACACAAATCGCACAAGTTAACAAACAGATCAAGGCACTTCTTTCCGCAGAAAGTTTCTATGGAAAGAAATTAGAAGAAGCCGGCGTTACCAGCATCCAGTCTGCTGAAGATTTTCAGAAGCTTCCGTTTTCCGAAAAAAATGATCTGAGAAATGCTTATCCTCTTGGACTTATGACTGCCCCGGAAGAAAAAATTGTCCGCATTCATTCATCTTCCGGTACAACAGGACTGCCTGTCATCATCCCATATACCCAGAAAGATGTTGATGACTGGGCTGTCATGTTCAAACGTTGTTATGAAATGGCCGGTATGACAAATATGGACCGCATCCAGATTACACCGGGATATGGTCTCTGGACCGCCGGAATCGGTTTCCAGGCAGGAGCAGAAAGATTAGGCAGCATGGTTATTCCAATGGGACCTGGTAACACGGACAAACAGTTACAGATGATGATGGATATGAAAACAACCGTTCTTGGTTCTACCTCATCTTATGCCCTTCTTCTTGCAGAAGAAATCCAAAAACGAGGGATTAAAGACAAGATTCATCTTAAAAAAGGTATCATTGGTTCCGAACGCTGGGGTGAAAAGATGCGGAAACGTATTACAGAGGAACTTGGTATAGAAATCTATGATATCTATGGCCTGACCGAGATCTACGGACCAGGAATTGGAATCAGTTGTTCCCATGACTGTGGTATGCACTACTGGGATGATTATATTTACATCGAAATTATTGATCCTGTTACAGGTGAAGTATTACCTGACGGTGAACTTGGAGAGATTGTCATTACTACATTAGTAAAAGAGGGGGCTCCTCTTATCCGTTACCGTACCCACGACCTTTCCCGTATCATTCCTGGAGACTGCCCTTGTGGAAGCAAATTCCCTCGTCTTGATACCATCATGGGACGTACAGACGATATGATGAAGATTAAAGGTGTCAACGTATTCCCTACACAGATTGAAGAAATCCTGAAAGAATTTCCTGAGGTATCCAGTGAATACCAAATCCGTATCTCTCATCTGGAAGGAAAAGATACCATGCGTATCTATGTTGAGACAAACGGAACCGTAGACTTCCTGGATCTCGCAAAACGTATTGCTTCTAAAGTTAAAAGCCGTATTGGATTTACACCGCTTGTAAAAGTAGTAGAGATCGGCTTGTTGCCTCGAAGCGAGAAAAAGACCAAACGTGTCATCGACGAACGTTACGAATAATAATATAATATAAAAAGAAATACATCATTGAAGCTGATTCTTCGTTTTTTGAAGTACCCTGCGAAATGATGTATTTCTTTTTATATTATATTGTTTTCGTTTATAAACCAAGTTCATCGGATATAGCGCACATTTCTTCCAGACCTATATCAATCAGATCTTCCAGCATCAAACCTGTAAACTCAATACTTTCCATGTAATCTCTGTTGGCTCCTTTTGCGAATCTTGCTTCGTTAAAACGCTTTAATACGGATTTTCTTTTTACACTTGCGATCTTTTTATCCGGATAAATCTGTGCAACCGCTTTTAAAAATCCACTCATCGGATCTGCTGCAAGAAGTGCATACTGAATCTTAGTTTTAGCTTTTACACCGCTTTTTGGATTGTGTGCACAAATGGCTCCGAAAAGAATCGGATCATCAATTCCTTCTTTCTTTAGGATTTCTACAGATGTCGGTCCATGTACGCTAAGATCATGCTGCCAGTCACACTGCTCCTCATCAAGATCATGCAAAAGTCCTGCAATTCCCCAATATTCTACATCATCCGGTGCAAGACGTTTGGCAAGTCCCCTCATAATTGCCTCCACAGCCAGAGAATGTGTGATATAATGTTCTCCTTTCATATATTTGGTTAAGATTTCATACGCCTGATCTCTTGTCATCTTTGTTCCCTCCTGTAATATTTTCTCGATAATATTGTTTACCGCCATTTTAACACACTAACAGAGTAATGTAAACAAGTGTAAAATCTGCCGATAATACATACAGAGAAAAAGAGCAGTGATACATTTTTTGTTCCACTGCTCTTGCATTACGCTGTTACTGACTTATCTGCGATTGTCCCCGAAGGCATACAATACTGTTCTTCTACTCTTCTGGTACAACAATCAGTTCTTTTGTATAGTCATTCAGGACTTCGCATCCATCTTCTGTAATAAGTACAAGGTCTTCAATACGAACACCGATGTTCTCATATGGAAGGTAGATTCCCGGCTCTACTGAGAAGCACTGTCCAACTTTGATGATATCTGTGTTAACAGATGATACATCACCGAACTCGTGATCTTCCAGTCCGATAGAATGTCCTGTTCTGTGTGTGAAGTATTCTCCGAATCCTTTTTCTTCGATGTAGTTTCTTGCTGCAAGGTCAACATCGCACATTCTGTTACCTGGTTTTGCAGCTGCAATACCACGTAAGTTAGCCTCTAATACTACATTGTATACTTCTCTTGCACGGTCAGATACTTCTCCAATGAATACAGTTCTTGTCATATCTGATGCATAATTGTCTTTGAATCCACCGATGTCAAGGATTACACAGTCTCCGCGTTTTCCTTTTGAATCATCTGTTACATGATGTGGATCTGCAGCACCGTGTCCATATGCTGTAATTGGATCGAATGATACGTCTTCGCATCCGAGTTCTTTGTAGATCTCACGCATCTTTGCATTTAATTCTTTCTCTGTTAATCCTTTTACTACCCATGGAATGATCTTGTCCATAGCAATATCATTTATCTTAGAAGACTTTCTCATGAGATCCTGTTCTTTCTCATCTTTTACCATACGGATGTAATCGATGATCGGAGATCCGTTCACGAATTTGCTTCCTCCGCCCAGTTCCTGCAGACGAATAAGGAATTTAGAAGGCCATGTCTTGTCGATTCCCATAGTCTTATCTTTTTCCACATATTTGCTTAAGATCTCTACTCCGTCTTCGATATCATCATAGTAAATAATATCTACTCCGAGATCTGACTCCTGTGGGAATAATTTGTTGATCATCATCTTATGATTTCCGTTCACATTCAGATACAATGCCAGAAGTCTTTCTCCTGGAAAGATCCATTTTCCTGTCAGATAGAAAATCGCAACAGGATCAGAAATGATCATCTGTGGAATCTCATGCTCCTCCATTGATTTTAATACTCTTGTAAGTTTACCTTGATCCATAATAGAAACCCAACCTTTCTTAAATGTTGACAGAATCTGTTGCTTTTTTTCGCCGATTCTCACTGACAATTATTATAGACTTTCTGAATATAAAAGTCAATTTATTCTATTGTTCTTTGATAAATATCCATAAACTTCTTTTTTTTAAAAAGTCAGAAGATTAATAGATGTTATCTACAGGACCTGCCACCGGCAGCTCCTTACGAACGCATGGCGATAAAAAAGAAATCATTCACACTTTCGCATGTGAATGATTTCTCTTTATAAACTGTTCTATTTTATTCTTCGTCTTCAGATGTTGCAGTTACTGTTTCCTCATCAGAAGCACCTTCCTGCTTCACTTCTTCTGCATCTCCGAATTCAAAATCAAAATCATCTTCAAAGTCCAGTTCGTCTTCCATTTCCATCTCTGTATTCAGCTTGATGTCACGGTATTTTCTCATACCTGTTCCGGCTGGGATATGTTTACCGATGATAACGTTCTCTTTCAGACCTACCAGCGGATCGACTTTACCTTTGATAGCAGCTTCTGTCAGGACTTTTGTTGTCTCCTGGAAGGAAGCGGCTGACAGGAATGAATTTGTAGCAAGGGAAGCTTTTGTAATACCCATGATGATCTGCTCACCTGTTGCAGGTTCTTTACCTTCTGCTTCCAGAGCTTCATTTACATCCTCAAACTCAAGTCTGTCAACATTTGTTCCCGGAAGGAATTCTGTGTCTCCGGACTCTTCGATACGGATCTTCTTCAGCATCTGACGAACGATAACCTCGATATGTTTATCGTTGATTTCTACACCCT
>OFMO01001687.1_pt1 | contig 13112 bp, 10 predicted proteins | sample 1541821 | NCBI WGS metagenome assembly OFMO01 (sample SAMN04209253, study PRJEB22552) | human gut metagenome | biome: gut; material: feces | host: Homo sapiens | place: USA: Oklahoma | reverse complement strand
GCGGGATGCTGCGCCGCCAGATGGTCAACCCGCAGGTGCGCACCGCCGAGCAGATCAAGGCTTCTCCCTTTGAAGCGGTCTACCCCCAGACCGAGGGCCTGACCAGCAATGCCATCGCCAAGTGCGTGCGGCAGTTGCTGCCCCATGCAGAGCTTCTGCCCGACCCTCTTCCGCCGGAAATGCTGGCAAAATACCGCCTGCTCCCCAAGGCAGATGCCGTGCGGGCCATCCACTGCCCTGCCACCGAAGAGCAGGCCTATGCAGCCCGGCGGCGGCTGATCTATGAAGAACTTCTGGTTTTGCAGCTGGGCATTGGCCGGATGAAAAACCGGGGTGCCGCTGCCACCGGTGCGCCCATGCAGCTTGCCGACCCGTCCCTGTTCTGGGCCAGCCTGCCCTTTTCCCCCACCGGAGCCCAGCGCCGGGCCGTGAGCGAGATTCTGGCCGACATGGCGGGCGAGACTTCCATGAACCGCCTTTTGCAGGGCGATGTGGGCAGCGGCAAAACGCTGGTGGCGGCTGCCGCCATCTGGGCGTGCATCCGGGCGGGGTATCAGGCCGCGCTGCTGGCCCCGACAGAAATTCTGGCCACCCAGCACGCCGAAGGCCTGAACCGGATGCTTGCCCCCTTCGGGATGCGGGTGGCCCTGCTGACCGGCGGCATGAAGGCCGCTGCACGCCGCACCACCCTTGCCGCCATCCGGAACAACGAAGCCGACCTTGTGGTGGGCACCCACGCCATCCTCAGCGAAGGCGTGGAGTTTGCCCGGCTGGGTCTTGCCGTGATCGACGAGCAGCACCGCTTTGGGGTACGGCAGCGCGGAATGCTGGCCGAAAAGGCCGCGAATCCGCACCTGCTGGTGATGAGCGCAACGCCCATTCCCCGCACGCTGGGCCTGCTCATCTACGGCGATTTGGATATCTCCATTCTGGACGAGCTGCCGCCGGGCCGCACACCGGTCAAGACCCGCTGCATCACCGGCAAAAAGCGGCGCGACCTCTACCATTTTCTCGATCAGGAGATCGGGCGCGGGCGGCAGGTGTATCTGGTCTGCCCCGCCATCGAGGACACACCGGATGGCGGGCTGAACGCCGTTAAGAGCTACTACGAGGACATTGCCAAAGCCCTGCTGCCGGAGCGCCGGGTAGGCCTGATGCACGGCAAGCTCAAACCCAAGGAGAAAGCTGCCGTGATGGAGGACTTCAAAGCCGGACGGCTGGACGCACTGGTGTCCACCACCGTCATTGAGGTGGGTGTGGATGTGCCCAATGCCAGCGTAATGGTGATCGAAAATGCAGAGCGCTACGGTCTGAGCGCCCTGCACCAGCTGCGCGGCCGCGTGGGACGCGGTGCAGCGGAGAGCTGGTGCTTTCTTGTCAGCGACAACCAAAGCGAAAACGTACAAAAGCGGCTGAAATTTTTGTGCAGCACCACGGACGGCTTTGCGGTGGCGCAGTACGATCTGGAGACCCGCGGCCCCGGCGACTTTTTCGGCAGCCGCCAGCACGGCCTGCCCACCCTGCAGATTGCCGACCTGATGAACGACGCCCGCACCCTGCACGCTGCGCAGGCGGAAGCCGTTGCCATGCTGGCCGACGACCCGCTGCTGGAAGCGCCGGAGCACGCACTGCTGGAACAGCAGGTGCAGCAGATGTTCGAGAAAGCCGGAGCCATGAACTGATCCGGAGGTTTTTTGCGCACAAGCAACAGCAAATGCAAAAGCCGCTGCACGGCTGGTGCAGCGGCCCCTGTTATCGAACGGAACGCTTTGCGTGCCGTTCGCCCATGCTTATCACATCGCAGAACACGCAGCGGCTTTTGGTGGAAAGCTGGGTATCCTTATGGTAGCAGCCAAAAAACCACTTGTCGTAGGTCAGCTTCAACAAAATTTTATCCAGAAAGCTGTGCAGCTGGTTGGTCTCGCCGCTGGCAAGGGCGGTAAAGTCCAAAAATCTGCTTGGCGCATCGTGGGTCAGCACATAATCCACTTTGTAATCGCACGCTGCAAGGTTCTCCTCACAAAAGGCGTATTCCTCCTCCGAAGGCATTTCTTCCCTCCACCAGTTCACGCCGGGTTCCCGATCCTCCACATCCTGGCTTTCCGCACCGCCGAAGCACAGGTATTTTTTATTCTCCAATTCCAGCACGCTGCCGCGGCACACATGGTACACATTGCCGCCCAGTGCCTGCACCTTGCCGCCAAAGCGTTCCTCGGTGGGATACTGCTTTAAAAGGTCGTAGTTTTCGTGGCTGCCGTCCAGAAACAGCAGGGTATACGGGCGCTTGCGCAGCCAATCCAGCTTTTTCTGTTCCTCCTTGCTGCCGTCCCACACAAAGCCAAAGTCGCCCAGTACCACCACGGTATCCCGTTTGCCCAGCCAGCGCAGCTTGCCGTGCTTGAAGCGGTCGATGTCGCCGTGGGTGTCCCCTGTCAGATATACCATTCCTGTCCTCCCTGACCGGATGTGAAATCGGCACAATAAGCCTTGTCACACCCCGCCAAACCTGTTATTATAAAGAATACAGCCTTCCGCTGTGATCTCGTTCTTACCCGGCGCACTGCACCTGTGCCGTGCTGCCTGTTGTTTTATATTATCGCTTTTTAAAGGAATTGTCCACATGAAACGTATTTTTGCGCTGGTTTTGTCGTTCGCTGTCCTGTTCAGCTGCCTTGTGCTGCCCGCCGGGGCTATGTTCGACCCCACCCCGGTCTATCAGGTGCAGGCACAGAGTGCCTATATCGTCAACACCGATACCAATATCATCGTCTATGATAAGGACAGCACAAAGCAGGTATCCGCCGGTGGTCTGACAAAGTACATGAGCATTGCCCTGCTGCTGACCAACTATGCCGACCATCTGGACGACACTTTCCAGATGCCCTTTGCCATCTCGGATTACGTTTATAACACCAACAACGCCGATATGCGCTCCAACGAGACCTTTACCTACCGCGAAGCCATGTACGCCATGCTGACCCGCAACGCCAACGAAGCCGCCATGGGCCTTGCCTATGCCCTTTCCGGCGGCGACCTCGCGGGCTGGGTGAGCCAGATGAACACCCTGTCCCAGCGCATCGGCACCACCGGCAGCACCTGGACGGATGCCTGCGGCATTGACAGCGGCAACGTGACCTGTGCCGTGGATATGTACCTGATCCTGCGCTATCTGATGAGCTTTGATGCCTTTGTGGAGGTTTCCGGTGCGCCCAGCTTTACCATGCCCGCCAAAGAAAAACACCGTTCTTCGTCTGTTCTGGTCAGTCAGAACGCCGCGCTGAGCAAATCCAGCGGCGGCAAATACTACCGCAGCGCCATGCAGGGCGGCATGTGCGATGTGACCGCATTCAAAAGCGACAGTGGCAATCAGAGCTATGTTTCATGGGCCAATAAGGATGGTGCCACCTATATTTTCTGCGTGATGCAAAGCCCGGACACCTGCGACGATTTCGGCTACGCCAACCGTCGCCCGGCCCTGTGCGAGACCGTGAAGCTGATGGACTGGGTGTTCGACAGCTTTTCCATTCAGGCCGCGCTGGACACCGACCTTACGCTGGCCGAGATCCCGGTGAAGTATTCCTCCGATACCAGCTCCCTGCAGCTGTATCCCGCCGACAGCATGATGACCCTGCTGCCTTCCACCGGCGACGGCAGCGTGACCCAGAAATATTTCCACCTGCCGGATTCCGTGTGTGCCCCTGTCCAGCAGGGCGATGTGGTGGGTACCGTGGAGCTAAAGCTTGCCGGTGAGACCATTGGCGTGGTGGACCTGATCGCCGGGCAGGACGTCAGCCTGAACCCGCTGCTGTTCACTGTGGCGCGTTTTCAGGAATTCTTAGGCAGTCTGTATCTCAAAGTTGTAATAACACTGAGTATTATTTCCATCATCATCTACTTTGCGTGGGTCCTTTTGAACAACTGGAACCGCCGCAAGCCCACCAGAAAGATCCGCCGCCGCTGAGCTTTACACCGTTCAGCCGCATTTTGTGGAAAAGTGATGCAAAAAGCCCCGTCAGCCTTTTCAGGATGACGGGGCTTTTGGTTGCGCCAGCAGGAGTCGAACCTACGATGGGGGAGTCAAAGTCCCCTGCCTTACCGCTTGGCGATGGCGCATCGTGCAAGATATTATACCATATTCTTTGTTTTTCCACAAGGGGAAGGTTCCACTTTTCCGCTTTTGCGGCGGCTCTGTGCCGCCTTTTGCAGCCTGCAATTTGTGAAAAACCAATTTTTTTCATCATAACAACAAAATGCGCCCATTTTGTTGCGCTTTTGTTACGCTATATGTGGTAAATATAGGATTGAATAAACCTCCTCTTCCCGGCTTTTTCGTCTACTGCCTCATGGCGGGGACATCGAGGTCTGTTCTGGTGTTTCCGTTCCCGGCAGGCACCACATCCCAATTTGTCAGGAAAGCGAGGAGTCATATGAAAAAGATCTTGAAAATGCTGGTCCTCGGTCTGCTCAGCGCTACACTGCTCTGCTGTGCACTGCCCTCTGCCTTTGCCGCAGAAGACAAGGATTCGCAGGTCTACACCATTGGTCTGGATGCCATGGGCGGCAGCAGCTCCGCTGTGGCAGTCACCACCAATCTGAGCGGCAAACTCAGTGCCCTGCCCGCGCAGCCTACGCTGGAAGGCTACACCTTTGACGGCTGGTATACCGAGCCGGTGGGCGGCACAAAAATCAGCACCTCTACGGTGTTTACCGGTGATACCACTGTGTACGCACACTGGACCGTGAAAAATGCCACCACTTCCACCAGCACATCCACGCCCGCTCAGCCGGAACAGGCCGCGCAGGAATACGATGACGGCCCGATTCTGAGCGTTCTGACGGTAGCCGGTGCTCTGATCACCACGCTGGCCGTGGCTGCCTTTATTTAAGTCTTTTCACACACTGTATCAATTTTATCAATAGAAAGGAAAATCTCCATGTCTACTATGAAACTGCCCGCAAACTATGCCTCCATCAGCGAAGAGGAAATGGTCTATCTGGACGGTGGTGCCCGCGACGCTTACAACAGCTTCCTGAATGTCGGTAAGGTGTTCAACGCCATTGCCCGCATCTTCTCCGGTGCAAGCTCCATCATCAACAATGTCAACGTGATCTACCAGTCCTTCCTGACTCTGGGCGATCTGCTGAAGAGCTTCTGATCCGGCTTCTGTTTTCATCTGTTTTTCAAGAACTGTCTCCGTTGTGGGGACAGTTCTTTTTGTTTTTAACGCATTTTAATCGTTTACATCAAAAGAAACAATTTTTCTTTGGCTTTGGCAAAAAAATGCACGGAAAAGGCATTTTTGTTACGCTTTTGTTACGCATACTGTGCTAACATATAAGGTGGAAGGTCATTCATCAAACTGGCGCTGTCGCGCCGAAAACTGATATATCAAATGTGGTTTTGTGGTGCGAAAATTTTCGTATTTGTCGAAAGTTTTCGTTCGCCCAATCCGACCACTTTTTGCGGGAGAAATCGATCATTATGCCAGACCGTGAACTGCGGCACATGCGCCGCACCGAATTAGTCGAGATCATTCTGGCGCTCAAGCAGAGCGAGGACCGGCTCCGGGCAGAAAACGCTGCCCTGTCTGCCCAGCTGCAGGAACGGCAGATCCATATTGAAAACGCAGGTTCCATTGCGCAGGCTGCACTGGAGCTGAACAAGGTGTTTGAAGCGGCGCAGGCTGCGGCTGATGAATACGTTGCATCGGTGCTCGCAGCAAACAAAAACACCGATGCCGCTGCCAGCGCTCTGCGCGCTCAGGCGGAAGCCGAAGCCCAGCAGATCCTTGCACAGGCACAGACCGAGGCTGCGAACCTGAAGGCCCGCACCCAGCAGCAGTGCGACGCGGAAACGGAAGCCGCCGCACGCAAGCGCGCCCAGACCGAAGCGGACTGCAAGGCAATGCTTGCCCGGACGCAGCAGGAGATCCAGCAGCGCCGGGCCGCTTTTGACCGCCGGGCCAGCGAACTGCTGGACGGCTATCACAGCACGGAATTCCTGCCGGAGGAGCGTGCCAAATGAAAGAGCCAAAGATCAGGTTCACGCCCATTCCATCCACAGCAGAGGTGGAAGCAGAGCGCGAACGTCTGGCCTACCGCAGCCGTTATATGCGGGTGCTGCGCAGCACGGTCTACACGCTGCTGGTGGTCGCGGCCGTTGCCGTGCTGCTGGCCACCCTGTTTCTGCCGGTGCTGCAGGTCTCCGGCGACAGCATGAACCCCACTCTGCAGGACCGGGACATCATTCTGCTGGTCAAGGGCAGCGACATGAAGACCGGCGACCTTTGCGGATTTTACTGGCAGAACAAGCTTCTGCTCAAGCGCATCATCGGCCTGCCCGGTGATGTGATCGAACTGGACGAGGACGGTGTGGTCACTGTGAACGGCCAGACGCTGGATGAGCCCTATGTAGATGAACTGGCTCTGGGCGAATGCGACATCAAATTTCCCTATCAGGTGCCGGAAAACCGGTATTTCGTACTGGGTGACCATCGGGCCACCTCCATTGACAGCCGCAGCAGTGTGATCGGCTGTGTGGAAAAAAGTCAGATCGTGGGCAAGGTTTTTTTGCGGGTATGGCCCTTGTCCAGCTTCTCGTTGATCCACTAAGGAGGTTTAGGAATCATGCGGGATATTGTGAAAGAATATCAGAAAAAGTTCCGTCGGAACCACCAGCGCGCCAGACGCTATACTGCGCTGCTGCTGGCACTGGCGCTTACCACCAGCCTGTTCGTGAACTGGCAGCTGCACGGCGTGGGCATTGCCAAAACGGCCGAATATCTGTGCGGTGAGTTGGAGCACGAGCACACCGCCGCCTGCTATGAAAAGCAGCTGGTGTGCGGCTATGAGGAAGGCGAACCGGAGGACTGGAACGCCACCAAGACGGACGACGGCATGTCTTTTGATGATACATTCGACATGGATGATGATGCGTCCGGCGTGGATGCGGATGACCCCGGCATTGCAGCCTATTCCGCAGAGCCGGAGTACATCTTTGTGCCCCATGAGCACACCGACGACTGCTACCAGGAAGTGCAGGAGCTGACCTGCCGGGAAGAAGAGCACGAGCACACCGACGACTGCTTTGACCCCGAGGACGGCAGCCTGATCTGTGATCTGTTCGAGCACACCCACGACGACAGCTGCTACACCACCACCTATGAGCTGGTGTGCGGTCTGGAAGAGGGCGAGCTTGTAGAAGAAGTGAACCCCGATTATGACCCGGTGGCCCTGTTTGAGGAGCCGGTGGCCGCAAAGCCCGTGGTGGTCGATCCTGTGACCGAGACCCCGGTGCACCACCACACCGATGCCTGCTACGAGGAAGTGCTGGTCTGCGGCCTGCCGGAGCATCACCACACGGTGAACTGCCTGTCCGACCCGCTGGACGGCACGCAGGACGAGGACGAATGGCTGGCACAGACTGGCACCACACTGAGCGGCAACTGGGCCGACGACCTGCTGGCCGTAGCCGAGAGCCAGCTGGGCTATGAGCAGAGCGAGCGCAACTTCCAGCTGGACGATGCCGACGGCGAGACCGTGCGCCACTACACCCGCTACGGCAACGACTACGGCAACGACTACGGCCCATGGGACGTGATGTTCCTTTCCTACTGCCTGAAATATGCCGATATCCCCCAGAGCGCTATCCCGCAGGTTTCCAGCGTGCTGTCTTTGCACAGCCAGCTGCGCAGCGCGCTGTACAACGAAGAGACCGGCAGCGGCTATGCCATGGATTTTGACGGTGATCTGCCGTCTGATGCCGCAATGCCCGGTGATATCGTCATTTACAATGGCACCGTGACCAAGGCTGTGGCCGCGGAAAGCCAGCCGTTGCAGGTGCAGGATGATTCCGCCGATGCCGACATTGCCCTGCTCTCCATGGATGCTGCGGCCACCACCGACACCGCGCCCCACATTGAGGAATACACCGTGGATGCCAGCACCGTTGGCATCGTGAGCGATGTGGACGAAGATTTCGGCACCCTGACCGTGATCTCCGGCGATGTGGATGGCAAGGTGGCTAAAGTCACGCTGAATGCTTCGCAGGTAACAACGCTGGTGTCTGTGGCAAATGCGCAGCAGGCCGATTATGGCGTTGCTACGCCGGATTACAAAGTTGAAGATGACGCAGATGCCATTACCACCATCAAAGGTCTGGATGCACTGGATTACCTCACTGCTCTGACGGTGCAGCGCAAGAATGGCACTGAATACGAGGATACCAACGTCACCACCATTTCGGAGCTTCTGCACAGCAGCCTTACCGTCACAGATATCCCGGCCAAAGCGATCCAGGAAAACGACTACTGTGTCCATGTTAAGCTGCCCAAGAGCTTTGATGTGCTGAACGATGAGCTTATCTCCGGCAAACTGGAAGATACCGGCAATTATGACACCTGCGGCAGCTACCGGCTGCTCAAGGGGAATGACGGCTGCTGGTACGCCGTGCTGTGGTACGACCAAAACTATATCAAGCAGAAAGAGGAGGCAGCCGCAGGCGCGGATACTTCCGATGCCAAGGTCACCAGCAACATTGCCTTCAATTTCCAGTGGAACCAGAGCGAGGTCACCAGCAGCGGCTTTAATCTGATCGAGGTCAACAAAGATTACGCCCTTGATATCACCATCAACCCGGATAAAACCCCCGATGAGGATAAAAAAGACGATAAGAACTATGACCTTAACCAGAGCGTGAAGGACCCGCGCCACAATGGCAGCGATGCCTACCTGGATTACACTGTTACGCTTGTGGTCAAGAACGAACAGGCCGGCCCGCTGACGCTTGCGGACAGCATGACCCTGCCCACCGGCGTAACCGCCGAATATGTCGAAACCTCGCTCCAGCTCAGCATGGAAAACGGCAATACAGCGCTCAGAATCACTTGGGAAAATGTTAATGGTGAGCGCAAGATCACCTTGGGTTCTGCCGATTCCCCCATTGCCGCAGGCACCTATTATATCCGTTACACCGTCAAGCTGAAGGACTTTGGCAAAACGGCTGTTGACGGAGTAATCAATAACATCAAGATTCTGGATACGCCCATCAGCGATGATGCCGAAGAGTCGGTAAAAACCGACAGCCTTGTGATCACCAGTCAGGCCGATCCGTCCGACTACGAACTTCCCTCTACCGGCGGGGCCGGTACCAAACTGTATACAGCAGGCGGCGGCGCGCTGATGCTTGCCGCACTGGTGTGCGGGCTTTGCCAGAAGCGCAGACGTGAAAGGAGGGCACAGAACTAAAAAGCTGCACCCTCCATTGCGGCGGCAAAAACAAACCATCTGCGCCGCAAGGCAAGACCCGAATAGAAACCTTTGGGATATTTAAATCGAAAGGAGACTTTTTCAACCATGAAGAAAGCAATCAAAAAACTCATGGCCGCGCTGCTGGCAGTTGCCATGGTGTGCGCCATGGCGATCCCGGCGTTTGCAGACACTGAGAGCATCAGAGAACACCACTCTTTCAAAGCTTTCCAGATCTTCAAGGGTAATGTTAATGATGCCTCTGAGATTTCCAACGTTGAATGGGGCAGCTGCATCCATGATTATCACGATTTTCTGGCCGAATTGAAGAAAGATCCTACCCTCAGTACTCCGTTTCAAGACGCAGATAGCCTCCAGAAAGTCCTTGCGGTTATCAGCACATGGCATGAATCCGATGATAACAGCATCGCTTTTGCGCGTTTTGTATGCCACTATCTCTACCCGACTGCAGACGCAGACCCGCAACCCTTCATTCCAACTTCCGGCGATGTCGTCCAAATCCCCAATGACGGGGCAGGTTATTATCTGATCGTTGATACTACCTACTTTAATCCTGGCGATTCCTATCATGCCTACAATTCCTTCCTGCTGAATGTTACCAAAGCACCCTAGAACCTTAAGGTTACGCCTAAGGTTGAAAAGCCCTCTGTTAAGAAGGAGGTTTTCGACAACAACGACATCGGCTCTACTGGCGATAATGACGGCTGGCATACTTCCGCTGACCATGCGATCAACGAAGAGTTCAAGTTCAGGCTGACCGCTACCCTGCCCGCAAGCTATGACAATGACCGTGCTTACGATTATTATGACAAGTACACTGTTATTTTTAATGATACTCTGTCCGAGGGCATTACCTTTGACCGTTTGGATACGGTAGAAATCACAAATGGCACTACTTCACAAGTGATCGATTCTAATAAATATACTCTTTACGAAAAACAGCCGTATCTCACACTGGGCATTGATGATGTCAAAACCTGTGCATCAGGGCTCAATTTGAATGACGGCGCTACGATTACGGTCACCTACACTGCACACCTGAACGACAAAGCCTTTGTCAATACTACAAGTGGCTCTTCTACCGAGAACAAAAACAGCGTACAGCTCCAGTACTCTAATAACCCCAGAGATACCGAATCATTCTGGGGCCACACTCCCAAAAGCGAAGTCTGTGTGTACACCTACCAGCTGAACAACACCAAGTATCACGATAAAGCTGAAGCGGGCTACGAGCTGCCGGGCGCTGGCTTTAAGCTGTACAGCGATGAAGCTTACGAGCATGAAGTAAAACTCTACAAGGAAGGCAACTTCTACTACCCCATCAAGAATGCACCCGATAAAACTCCTGTTGAAATGAAGTCTGCCGATGATGGCACGTTCAACGTTAGAGGTCTGGACGCCGGTACTTACTACCTGAAGGAGACCAGTACTCCTGCCGGTTACAGTGCCTGCGATGTACCCCCAGTAACCATCAAAGCAAACCACACCGAAGAACGTGTTGATTTTGATGGCTCCACCCTGTCCACCACCATCATCAACAACAAATCCGGCATTACCCTGCCCTCCACCGGCGGCATCGGCACCACCCTGTTCTATGTGGTCGGCGGCGGCCTGATGGTTGCGGCCATCGTTCTGCTGGTCACCAAGAAGCGCATGGAGAACAAGTAAGCTCCATTTCCCCCAAGAACCCGGAGCAAAGGGGCCGCAAGGCCCCCGCTCCTATCCTTATAACATTAGGGAGTAGCCCATGAAAAAGAACAAAAGCACCATCATCCTGATCCTCGTCTTTTTCGTGGGTCTATCCGTGATGTTATACCCCACCCTCAGCGATTACGTCAACCAGCTGCATCAGTCCCGTGCTGTGGCCACCTATGCCGAGGATGTGGACAATCTGACCGATGCCGACTACAGCGCCTATTTCGAGGCGGCAGATGCGTTCAATGCGCAGATCGCCGCCGACCCGGACGCGCTGTTCCATGCCGACCGGTTCACCAGCTACAACGCCACGCTGGATGTGACCGGCACCGGCATTATGGGCTACATCACCATTGAAAAGATCGGCGTGGAGCTGCCCATCTACCACGGCACCAGCGATGGCGTGCTGCAGGTGGCGGCAGGCCACTTGGAGGGCACCAGCCTGCCGGTGGGCGGCGGCAGCACCCACGCGGTCATCTCGGCGCACCGGGGCCTGCCCAGCGCCAAGCTGTTCACCAATCTGGACCAGCTGGAAGTGGGCGACACCTTCACCATCACGGTGCTGGACCGGGTGCTGACCTATGAGGTGGACCAGATCTCCATTGTACTGCCCACCGAGACCGACAACCTGAAGGTGGTGGACGGCAAGGATTACGTCACCCTGATGACCTGCACCCCCTACGGCATCAACTCCCACCGCCTTCTGGTGCGGGGACGGCGCATCGAAACGCCGGACAAGCTCAAGCACATCCGTGTAACAGCCGATGCCATCAAGATCGAACCGATCATCACAGCTCCCATCATGGCACTGCCCCTGCTGCTGGTGCTGCTGCTCTGGCTGCTGTTCTCCAACCGCAAACGCAAATCTACAAGAGGTGAAAAACATGAAACGCACTGATCTCAAAAAGCACGCTGCGGCCCTGCTTTTGGTGCTGTGCCTTCTGGTAACAAGTGCGCTGCCTGCCCTTGCCACCAGCGCAAACATCAAGCTGGTGGACAGCAGCGGCAATCCCACTACCGGCACCATCCGCGTTACGCTGTACGACAACGCCAACGATAAGGCGCTGAGCGGCGGCAAGCTCACTTTGTACCGTGTGGCCGAGGTAAAGCGCCAAAACGGCAACCTGAGCTACGAATACTGCGGCGATTTCTACGGCTGCGGCATTGCGCTGGGTGATTTGACCGACAGCACCCTTGCGGCCCAGCTGCAGGAGTATCTGCCCCAAAGCGCCGAGGGCACCACGAAGACCATTGATGCGGACGGCAACGTGACCTTCCGTGGTCTGGAGCTGGGCCTGTATCTGATCGTGCAGACCGAGGCTTCCAAGGGCTATGAGCCGATCAATCCGTTCCTTGTCTCTCTGCCCATGGCGGAGGATGGCAAGTGGAATTATGCGGTGGATGCCAGCCCCAAGGTGGGTGCTTACACCCCCACCAAGCCGGACACGCCGCCTACGCCGCCTACGCCCCCTACCCCGCCTACGCCGCCGGATACGCCCGATCATCCTGATATGCCTACCCCGCCGGACAACCCGGATAACCCGGTCTCTCCCGGTAAACCGGACAATCCCGTGGCTCCAGGCCATCCGGATCATCCGGTAGCACCCGGTAATCCAGACAGCCCCGTTCTGCCGGGCCACCCGGATAACCCGGTAATGAGCGGTCTGCCGCAGACCGGTCAGCTGAACTGGCCCGTGCCGGTGCTGGCTGTCAGCGGTGTGGTGCTGTTTGCATTCGGCTGGGCGTTGGATCGCAAATACCGCACAGTATAATTTCCTTCTGATACAACAAAGAGGACCCGATGCAGATGCATCGGGTCCTCTTTTTCGGTTTCTTTTATGCAGTCAGGGTTTACTGCTGCTGTGCCTGCTGCTCGGCGCGCTTGGCTTCCAGCGCCAGAATGGCATCGCGGCGGCTCAGGTTGATACGGCCCTGCTGGTCGATGTCGGTCACCTTGACCACGATGGCATCACCCACAGCCACCACATCCTCCACGCGCTCCACACGCTTGGTGTCCAGCTTGGAGATGTGCACCAGACCTTCCTTGCCCGGTGCGATCTCAACGAAGGCACCAAAGTTCATCAGGCGGGTCACTTTGCCCTTGTAGATGGCACCGATCTCGGGGTCCTCCACAATGGTCTTGATGGTAA
>OFMO01001671.1_pt1 | contig 13241 bp, 14 predicted proteins | sample 1541821 | NCBI WGS metagenome assembly OFMO01 (sample SAMN04209253, study PRJEB22552) | human gut metagenome | biome: gut; material: feces | host: Homo sapiens | place: USA: Oklahoma | reverse complement strand
AAGGAACATTGTAAGTCCTGTATAGCTGTCGCCAACAGATGCTCCGGATCTCATTGCAGGACCGTCAGGATATCCTGTCATTTCCATAAATCCGCAGATACTTTCAGCAATATTATCATAACATGTATTTGCTTTCAGAGGACCTGTTTGACCAAAACCGGTTATTGACGAAAATATAATTCCGGGATTTATTTCCTTTGCTACGTCATATCCTAAACCAAGCTTATCGAGTGTTCCATATTTAAAGTTTTCCACTACTATATCCACTTCTGCATATAGTTTTTTAATGATTTCTTTACCGCTCTCGCTTCTTAAATCAATGGATAAACTTTCTTTATTTCGGTTATAGATCGAAAAATAACCACTGTAACCTTCTTTATTGTATGGTCCCCAGAATCTGGACTGGTCACCAACATCTATTCTTTCAACTTTTATTACTCTGGCACCATAATCAGCAAGATTCATTGCACAATAAGGTCCACTGTATGCCTGTGTAAAATCGAGAACTTTAACATCTTCTAATGGTCTAGTCATTCTTTTTTACCTCCCTATTCTGCAATTTCTTCCGCATCTTCGCCAAGATATTCTTCTGTATGCTGTCCCAGTAACGGAGCACTTTCAAAAGTAAGATCATCTACTTCCGACATCTTTATTGGCATGCCAGGCATTTTTATAGTTCCAATAGCTTTGTCTTCAACTTCCACGATCATATTTCTGATATTGAGCTGATCATTTTCAACAGCTTCCTTCGCAGTAAGCACCGGTCCGCATGGAATATTGTAAGGTCTTAGGATTTTTTCTATATCAAATTTGGTCATAGTTGAGAACTTATCTGAGATGATTTCTCTAAGACCTCCTATGTAATTCTTACCTCTAAGCTCATTAGTTGCGAATCTCGGATCTTCAAGCACATCCTGCATTTCCATGGCTTCACAGAATTTTTCCCACTGCGCGTTTGTTGAAACTGCTGTAGATATGTATCCGTCCTTTGCCTTAAAGGTATCATAAGGCGCAATAGACTGGGATGGATTTCCTTCACGTTTAAAGTTTTTACCTGTTAAACTGCATGTAATTTCGCCGGCTTCAAGTGCTGTAAACAGACAGTCGGTTGCAGAAATGTCAATTTTTTGTCCAATGCCTTTGCTCTCCTTTACAATAAGCGCCAGCATTATTGCATAAGCGAGGAAAACACCTCCGTACTGTTCACCCATTCTTGATCCATGAGCAGTAGGAATGCTTTCAGGAAATCCTGTAATGGCCATTAATCCACTTAATGCCTGCGCTAGAATATCGGTTCCCATAATATGTGATAAAGGTCCTGTTTTACCAAACGCCGTTAATGATGCGTAGATAACTTTCTCATTAACTTTCTTGATCTGATCGTATCCAAGACCGTAACTTTCTAATTTATCAGCAGCGAAGTTCTCACAAACCACATCTGCAGTTTTTAACAGTTTTAATACCAGCTCTCTGCCTTCTTCTCCAGTATAATCTATACAAACACTCTTCTTCCCTCTATTAACGTATGCGTTATACGCGCTTCCGTCCTCATTCTTCGGCTGGAGCGTTCTCATACTGTCACCTTCAGGAAGTTCTATCTTTATTACCTCTGCACCAAAATCAGCCAAGAGCATTGTGGCATATCCTGCCATATAACCTTTCGAAAAGTCGATGATTCTGATTCCTTCTAATACTTTTGACATTCAGTCCTCCTAAATATTATCTAATGATATCCCTGGTTACCAGGGATATCATTAAAAAATCTCTATTTACTATTTTTAGGAATAATTGTAACTATATTTTTGTCTATTTAACTATATTTTCACCTATTTAGAAATAACTTAGTCTCTAGCCTTTTCAACTACGAGTGTAACTTCACCCTTTACCATGAGAATCGGCTCTTCTAAAACGTTGTACCAGTAAGCATCCTTATCGAATTCAATCATCTTGTACATTTCAAATGCATATACTCTGGATCTCTTTCCATCTTTTACTGCCTTAACAACGATTTCAACAGTATCTCCACAGTGACCGCTTGCAATTACATCTGCATCGATGTGAGCACACATGCTTCCATCACCATGATCTCTTCTGATACACAGCATAGTAGCAGCGTCAACACACATTTCCAACATATGACATCCAGAAATCAGTTCCTGTGGATAATGAATATCATCCATCGTGATCATTTTTCTTAACTTATCAACCTTTACATCGGCTGATTCAACATTTTCACTTAAAAATTCTCTTAAGTTTTCCATTATTACTTCCTCCTTGTAATGTGGGTTTTGTTTCTGCTTATTAACACTCGCAACTTGCTTGCCAATTTGTAATCACGTGCTGGATTTTTCTTTTAAAAACCTTTCAAAATGTTAGAATTCCAACAATACATTATTTTTTATCCTAAAAATCACTTCCTTTTATATAGCATTTTTTATTGCCTGGCATCTCCTGTGTTGCATTCTAGGATTCCGTTGCACCCATGCAACGCTTTGTGGTCAGATATCCTCCTCTCCAGGCAAAAAAATAACATTTTATCCCATTGTATTTTCAGAAAAATCATTCCGGACAATTCTTACATATTCGTCTAATTCCAATCTCTACATATTTTTATTTATATAATCATTATTTTATGCGATAATTTATGAGAGTTTTCACAATTATGGCACGACTATTGCTTTACTTGTAAATATATTTTGATCACACGACTATATCGAACTGGGGGGTGATTGATAGAAAAAAACCCAAAGAAATTAACCATTGCATATTTAGTTATCATAAACGGAGGTAAAAAAATGCGCAGACTTGATAACAAAGAAAATCTGGCTCCTGCTCCACAATTCACAGATATGAACTACAGCGGATTTGATTTTCCGACAAAATCATTAAAAATAACCAGGCCTGTACTGTCAGCAGAAGAAGCCGTTGAAAGAAAGATGGCATATTTGCAGCCTAAGGTATTAGGAAAGAAATTATTTACATATACCATTAAAGACATGTCAAAAACTTATATCCCATATCATTTCTTTTCCTATGATTTTGATTTAAAGAGAAAAATAGGTTTGCGAAGACAGGGAAGCATATCCTTTATTTATGATTTGAACGCTGAGTTTCCATTTTATTTTGACCAAAAGGAAGACACGTTAAATTTGACAACAATCTCGTATAATGATGTGAAAGAGCAACTGACTCCTATCCAGGGAACCTACGCAGATGCAAAGCTTAAATGCGAGCGTATGCTACAGCAGAGAATGTATCGTTTCTATCGTACTGACGCTTCCTCTTGCATGTCAGAAAAGCAGCTGTTTTTCAGGCCAGCCATAAAACTAGATCTTGTATATAAAGGAATTAATTACATACGTTATGCGTACCTTGATAACAACGAAACATCCAGCGAACCTATAAATGCAATGAAACTTAGAATTGAAGATTAATTTCCATTGAATTAGGGAAGGGGGTAATTATGCTAAAAGAACTTTGGACAATGGCCGACACTATTGTCATTGTATTATACTTTATACTTGTTCTTGGTGTCGGTTTCCGTATGCACAAACGTGCAAGGACCAGTTTTAAATCATTCTTCGTTGCCGGTAGAAAACTAACCATACCCGTAATGATCGGCGTCGCTTGTGCCGGTTGGTACGATTCGCAGAAAACGGTGCAACAGTCGGTATTTCAATATTTTTCATGTGGCTCATCCCGTCAACGGTATTCAGACTTCCGCTGGCATTATGGATCGGACCTTTGGCAAGAACAGTATTCCCGGATCATGTATTGACACTTCCAGATATGATCGAATACTTCTACGATAAGCGTTCTAAGGTATTCGCCTGCTTCGTTGTTTCTGTAATCGTTCTCTACAGTGCGGCTCTCCTCTTTGCTGCTGGTGATATTCTAAGAATGGCTACAGACATAAACCCTTATCTTGGCATGGTGATCGCAGGCACAGTCGTACTCGCATATACTGCCCTCGCAGGTTTATGGGGTCTTGCCGTAACCGATATGATTCAGTTTGTAGTTATGACCGTATCGGCTGGTGTGCTGCTCATCGGTATAATGCAGAGTTTCGATGGGCTGCCGGCTCTCTGGTCGCAGGTAGACGCAATCGATCCTGCTCTTACTCATCCAATCGGACACAACAGCGCTTTAGTATTCCTGGCTTGGATCGTATCTTCCGCTTCGTTATACGTAAGTGCTCAGAGTTATCAGAGATTTGGTGCAGCAAAGTCTGGTGCAGACATAAAGGTTTCTTATCCGCTCATGATGCTTATCGGCTTATGCTACTGTACAGTATTTGTAATTGCCGGTATGGCTGCCAGAGTTGAATATCCTGACTTCACACCATCTGAAGGTTTCTGGTTGATCGTATTCGATTCATTGGCACCAGGTTTCCGAGGACTGTTTATCGCAGCATTCTGTGCCGCTATTATGTCGTCCGTAAGTGCAGACTGGCTCGTAGCATCGACCGCTTTGTATCACGATTTCTGGTTGACATATATACGACCTAACCTTGGCGGAGAAACTTCTATCAAGGGCATCAGAAGAGTGTTAGTATGCCTGGCTATCTTCTCGACAATCGGTACTTATTTCTGGAGTGACGGCATCGCGAATGCATGGTTCTACGTAGGCGGATTCCAGGCAGGAATCATGATGATTCCACTGATTATGGGATTCTTCTACAAGAAGAAGACCGCAACCGGAAGCTTCGTTGCTTTAATCATAGGAGCCGTAACATATGCTACTTGGAATTTCGTATTGTCCGAACCATTCGGAGCACCTTCACACTTAGTAACATGGTGTGTATCCCTCGTAGTATATCTGATTGCATGCAATATCACTTACAACAGAGAGCATGCTAAGAAATTAAATGCATAGGAGGTAGTAAAATGAGTGAACAGAACAAATCTAAATTAGGAAACTTTTTATGCGTTGCCATTATTATAATTACGGCTTTACTGGCTTTTGGAATGGTTGCAGGATCAAACTTGATGGGATGGTTCCTTATCGCTGTAAATATTATATCCAGCCCAATCTGCTTCCTGCTTTACCTTAACGAAATACGAAAAGGCGTATTCAAAAACGATTCCGATAACGAAATCGAAGAATAAACATAATTGACAGATTCTACAATATCAATACCCTCTTTATAAGGGGTGCGGCACTAACGGACTTTGATCGTTGGTGCTACACCCCTTTTTTATACGTTACTTTTTATTTGAAATGCCATGCTTTCTAAGAAGTCGTGAAACCTTACTCTGTGTCATTCCCAACGTTTCTGCCACTCTATACGAACTTCCCAGTTCTCTGTATGCTCTGGCAAGTATTTTTCGTTCGAACTCCATTGTCGCTTCATCAAAATTCTGTATGTCCCTTACAATAATGGCTTCAGTCCCTCCATTTTCATGCCTTTCATCTTTCAACGGCGGAATATCATTGGTAGTGATAACATCACTTTCGGAAGTTATTATCACCCTTTCCATTATATACTGCAATTCTCGAATATTCCCCGGCCAGTTGTAACTCTTAAGAGCACTGATCGCCGCAGACGTAATTGACTTGTTTTTACCAAATTTTTCGTTATATTTATCAAGAAAAGTCTGCACCAGCTTTTCGATAGCATCTTCCCTTTCTCTCAGCGGTGGCACGAATAGTTCAATAACACGAAGTCTGTAATACAAGTCTTCTCTGAATTTTTTATCTCTTATAAACTGCTTAAGGTCTTCATTTGTTGCAGAAATAATTCTTACATCTACAGTCTTGCTTTCCAAAGCTCCGACAGGTGTATAGGTTTTTTCCTGTATAAGCTGCAGGAATTTCGATTGAAGATTATAAGGAAGCAATGCGATTTCATCTAAAAACAATGTTCCTCCATTTGCAAGCTCAACCTGCCCTGCCTTCCCTTTTTTACTGGCACTCGTAAATGCTCCCGATGCATAACCGAACAACTCCGACTCGATAAGGTTTGCCGGTATTGCCCCGCAGTTAATAGTTACGAAAGGTTTATCTGCACGATTACTTTTATTGTGGATAAATCTTGCCAGTGCAGTTTTCCCTGTGCCTGATTCACCCTGAATCAAAACCGTTGAATCAAAATACGCAATTCGGGATATCGTCCGGCTTATGTACATCATCGCCTTATCGCTTATAACGATATCGTCAACAGAACTATTCTGTGTAACCGCTTTATTTCCCAATTGCAATTCATAGTCTTTTTCTTTTATCCAGAAAAACTCCTCTAAAGTGTACTCAAACTGATTCTTTTCATCTATAACCTTTGTCAGCTTAACCGCTATATAATGACCATTGCCCGTATCAACTATTCTAGAGGTGCGTTTATGGGCTCTTTTATGCTCTCTGTACAACGAAAGTTCTTTATACAAAAGCGGCATTTCGTCCCAGAGCACACCTTCATAATCGTCCACTTTAAAATGTCTGCAAAACCCTTCATTACAGTACACAACCTCATCGTCTTCGGCAATTACACAAATATAATTCTTTAAATGATTCACAATACTTTTCAAAAAATTCTCAGTCATAATTAGTAAAAATCTATTCAAATACAAGCAATATTAAACTATAATATATTATAACATATAACAACATAATTGATAATCTTAATATGAAGGTGCCAAATGAATTTCAACAAACAAATCGATGATCTGCAAAACAATATTATAGAAGAAACCCGAAATCTTGTTAAAATAAGAAGTTACAGAATGCCTCCCGAAGAGGACATGCCTTACGGCAAAGGTATAAACGATGCTTTGGAATACGTCCTAAATCTCGGAAAAGAAATGGGCTTTGTCACAAAACGTATCGATGGATACTGTGGCTACATCGAATACGGAGAAAGTGACGTATATGTTGGTATATTTGCCCACATTGATGTAAACGAGGAGTTTACCGAAGATTGGAGGTTTGCCCCATATGAAGCCATCATACACAAGAACAGGATATACGGATCATGTGTAATCGACAAAGGGGCGCTTATTGCTGCTTTATACGCATTAAAAACAATAAAGGAATCAGGTTGCAAGCTTAAGAAAAAAGTCAGGATAGTAATCGGTACTGACGAAAGAAGACATTACGAAGATATGCAATCATATTTATCGCACGAAACACTTCCTATAACAGGCTTCGCTACCGACGGATTATTCCCGGTAACTTATGTAGAAAAAGGGCTGGGAATGTTTGAATACTGCATAAATATATCGCAAAACAATAAAGAATATATCGAATGTATAAAGGGCGGTAAATCTGATAACCTCGTTCCAGGATACTGCTGCGCAAAAATCCACACAAAAAATCCAAACCAAATGCTTACCCGTATCGACCAATATTCTGAGCTTAACAGACATGATATAAATGCAAAAATAGAAAACGATATCGTCATAGCCGAGGTTTTTGGAAAAGAGCGCCACTGTGCTTTTATAGAAAGAGGCATAAACAGTATTTCCATAATGCTTGATTTGTTGCGCACTTTAAATTTCGGCAGTGACGATCTGAAAAACAACCTTGATTTTCTTTGTAAAAAAATAGGATTTGATATTTATGGAGAAGCGCTTGGCACCTCTTATGAAGACGAGTTGTCAGGAAAAAACACCATAAACCTGGGAACAATAGATTTTAAAAACAATACCCTTACGCTAAGATTCGACTGCCGTTTTGCGGTAACATCAAATTACTATCAAGTAATAGAGGTACTGAACAGCATCTTCACCAATGCTGGGTACACTATAAATGAATCAACCTACTGGGCTCCCACCTATTTCCCCGAAAGACACTTTTTGATTCAGGAATTGCTGGAAGCCTACCGTGATATAACAGGGGACAAACGTCCTCCCATGGCCAGCAGCAATGGTAGTTACTCCAAGGTTTTGCCAAATATCGCTGCATTTGGAGCATTTTTCCCAGGAGACATTATGATATGGGATCAAGCAGATGAATTTCTTGAAATAAAAGCATTATTAAAAACAACAAAAATCTATGCAAATGCGATTTATCGTATTGCAAGCGAGTTGTAAGCCATCATTGACTTTGCCCAGTGTTCTCTAGAGTCATATTTGACTTTAGAACAGTTTTATTATATTCTTTACAAGTCATATTTGATTTTTGACGTTTTTGGCATGTTAATTTTGACTCGAATTTCAGCAACATTGTATCCTTTACCAAGTGAATTCCAACAAGAAAGTCGTTATTTTGTATTGTTTTATATACAATTGCGACTTTTTTTGCATTTATAGTTGGCACAGAAGTTGCTCTATATATTTTACATAATTTATTATTCACAATTGTTTTGGAGGTATAAAATGGAAAAGGAACAAAAAAAGAAAAAGCATAAGCTAAAAGCGCCAAACTCCTATGTTATCCTTATGATGATCATTGCCGTAATGGCAATATTATCCTGGATAATTCCTGGAGGTGCATACGATTATGTAGATCCAAACGCAGACAAGCTTGAGCCTATCGCCGGGACATATCACTCAATCGAATCACTCAATCGAATCCAATCCGCAAGGTTTATGGGCTGTTATCATGGCTCCTATAAGCGGCTTTATGGATTCTGTTGATATAATTCTCTACTGTCTCGTAATCGGTGGCTATCTTGCTATTGTCATGCGTTCCGGCGCATTCGACGCTGCAATCGGTCACACTCTAAAAAAACTTGACGGGAAAGAATTCTTACTCATCCCTATCCTCATGCTGATCTTCTCCTTAGCAGGAGCTATGTTCGGTATAGAAGAAGAAACCTTGCCTTTCTTCATGGTACTTATCCCTGTATTTATTGCCGCAGGATACGATACTCTCGTAGGTCTATCAGTAATTAAAGTCGGCGCCGCCCTTGGTGTAATGGGATCAATTGCCAACCCATTCGCAGTTGCTATCGCAAGTAAATTCGCAGGCATTCCAATCAGTGATGGTATCGGAATCCGAATCGTTTTATTGTGCATATACATTCCTACCGGCATCATTTTCACAATGAAATATGCTAAAAAAGTTAAAGATGATCCTACCAAATCCTTAGTATACGCTCAGGCTGAAGAAAACAGAGCATTTTTCCTGAACGGCTCCTATGACAAAGATCAGCTACCTGAATTTACATTGAAGAGAAAATTGATCCTTGTTATATTCGCTTTATCATTCATCATTATGATCTGGGGCGTCCTCCCTTGGGCTGATCTTGGAATCACAATCTGGCCAACAATGGGATGGTGGTTTGGAGAACTCACAGGTGTATTCCTCGTTGCAAGTATCCTTGTTGCAATCATTGACAGAATTTCAATGGATGACTTTATGGATCTTTTCATTAAAGGTGCAGCTGACCTTCTCAGTGTGGCTGTAATAATCGGAGTGGCACGTGGTGTATCCATCATAATGTCTGATGCAAGCATGACTGATACAATTCTTCACTACTGCGAATCAACAGTATCGACGATGTCATCCGGTCAGTTTGCAGTTGTTAACTACTTCGTATTCTTCGTGCTGGCTATATTCCTGCCGTCCAGTTCAGGTCTCGCAACATTATCAATGAGCATCATGGCACCACTGGCCGATTTTGCAGGTGTAGGAAGAGAAATCGTTATCATTGCTTACCAGACATCAAACTCGATCATCGCATTGATTGCACCTACTTGTGGACTGTTAATGGGTGTACTGGCTATGACAAAGACTTCATATGGAACATGGATCAGATTCATATGGAAACCTTTAGTATTCGTTGTTGTCGCTACACTCGTAGTTCTCGTTGCTGCATGTTTTATCCTGTACTAAAGAAAGGCGTATAAAATGAAAAGAAGATTACTGACAGACACAGCGCCTAAACTGTTGCTTAAATATTTCGAAGATTTTACTTTCATTCCCAGGGAATCCGGCAATGAAAAAGGTATCTCTGACTACCTTATCGCTTTTGCAAAAGAAAACGGTTTAGAATATTACAGAGATGAGTATTTCAACGTTCTTATTAAAAAACCGGCTTCACCAGGCTATGAAGATCATGACACAATCATTCTCCAGGCACATATTGATATGGTATGTGAAAAAAATAGAGAAGTTGAATTCGATTTTGAAAACGACCCTATTGTCTTTGAAGTAGAAGACGATAAAATTATTTCCAAAGAAACAACGCTCGGTGCCGATAACGGTATCGGTCTTGCGTTCTGCCTTGCCGCACTTTCCGACCCGGATCTTAAACATCCAGCTATAGAATTCTTAGGAACTGCTGATGAAGAAAGAGGCATGAGCGGAATCGAAAATTTCAACTTTGATCTTCTTAAAGGTAGCAAAGTAATTAACATGGATTCAGGTGATGAAGGCATTATGGTAGTTGGATGTGCCGGCGGTCCTGTAGTAAGAAACGAACTCCCTATTACAAAAATCGATGCTGATCCTGAAAAAGCTTTTTATGAAATCACTTTACGAGGACTGATTGGCGGTCATTCCGGAGAAGATATTCATAGAGGTAGAGCTAATGCAAACAAACTGTTCGCAAGGCTACTTATGGCCATCAGAGATGAAATCGACTACGACCTTGCAGATATCAGCGGTGGCCTTAAATACAATGCAATCCCTAGAAACGCTGAATGTATCATCGCCATTGACAAGGATAACGAATCAAAACTCATGGCTGTTGTTGAAAATTACCAGGCGATTTATAAAGATGAATACAGAGTAAATGATCCTAATATTAAACTGAGCTGTGCCGCTGCTCCTCATCAGTTAACTGTGCTAAGCGAAGATTCGAAAATGAGAATTCTCGACTACATAACCTTCTGTGAAACAGGAATCGTAAGAATGGATATGGATAATCCTGAATACGTAGAAAGTTCTTTGAGCCTTGGTGTTGTAACATTAAAAGAAGATTTTGCAGAAATCTGGGTCATGACAAGAAGCTCAAAAACAAGTCAGTTTAATGCTATGCTGCAAAAAATCGTAAGGCTTACAGAAAGCTTCGACGGTAAATATGAAATCATGTCGAACTGTCCGGCATGGGAATACGACCCTAATTCTATACTAAAAGAAACGTTTACCACAGTTTACAAGGAACAGTACGGCACTGAACCAAAATCAATGGTAATGCACGCAGGCCTTGAAACCAGTGAATTCGCCAAGAAAATTGAAAGAAAACTCGATATGATTTCATTGGGGCCAGACGTAAGAAACTTTCATGCTCCCGGAGAATATGTAATAATTTCTTCCGTAAAAAGAACATGGGAATGTGTTAAAAAATTCATTGAAGCTCTATAAACTACACTATATATAACCCCCCTAAAAACCCCGTCAACATATATGACGGGGTTTTCCATATAAAACAGGTTACGGTTACAAAAATGATCAACTGGAAATAATACTATCTATTACATCCACTCACTATTAGCAGCAGACCATTTTTCGGTAAATTCTTCACCTTCAACTGCTGCTATGAACGGTTTTCTCAAAAAATCTTCTATTGTTTTCAATATAGTACTGTAATTATCCGTTTTCGCATCAATTTTACGGACAAAGGCTTTCCATTTCTTCTGCATTGCCATGTCGTCATCAAAGCCCATGACCTGTTCAAATTGCTCTGGCGTAAAATTGTGTTTACGGTTCTCAAAAGTTTTTCTGAGTGCTTCGGTTATCACTTTACCGTCAAAATCAAACTTATTCGCAAGGTAATAAATATCGTAGTAGTCTTTCATCCGACTAGAAAATTCCATTAAGCTGAGGATTGCATCTAGCTTTTCAGCAATGGTTGTTTCAAGAGAATATGTGTTTACTGTAGGTGCATCAAAATCATCAAGCTGAGTGGGAATTTTTCTTTTCTTCTGCTTCGGCACAATGACATCACCAACACCGAAATCAATGCCAAATGGTGTGCAGGTGTTCTTTATATGAGCAACTATTGATACACCTATACCAGCATATTTTTTTGTAACGGCAATAGGTGCAACTTTCTTTATCTCAAAGGTAACAAAATCATTGCCGGTATGAGTTGCTATAATTTTTTCAACGACACTCCTTAACTGCTCTGGTGTATTAGGTATTTGTCGAAGCAAAAAATCCACATCAACCGTTACTCGACTATCAAAGTCAGTAACGGAATAAAGAAATAACCCTCCTTTCAGCACAAGATTTTCGGAATACTCAGACTTTTCTAGGCGGCGCAAAAATTCCTCCTGGCAAAAGAGTTGCAAACAGAGCTGATAGCTTCTGCCACTTTCAGCAGCTTTATTTTTGAGTCGCGACAGAACAGATGCAGCCATGTCAGCCATTAAGCAACACCTCCATTACATTCATAACCTTTGTGTATAGGTTCATTTTTTTTGCATATATAGATAGATTGATAAGTTTCTTCTTTTCATCGGCAGCATAGGCATTGACAGCCTTATTAAAAATTTCGTTATCAAGTTTTGTGCGATACTTAAAACAATCGCATATTGTTCGTTCACGATCGTACACAGATAATACCACACCATTAAAATTGCTTGTGGACTTTCCCATATCTAAAAACTCTTTTTGAATATAGTAAACCTTCACCGGAAAATCCCCAAGATTCTTTACAACGCGGGATGCCGTTCTTGGCACAGCAATCGACCATTCTCGGGGAGAATAATCACTATATCCATAATGAAATAAAGCTGACTCCACACAAATAACCCCTTGCGGAAGAAATTTCTGTATGAGCCGTTCTTCTGTAATATTTTCACTTTCAGGAAGCTGATAAAAACCTCTACGAATTCTCTCGATAACTCCTTCTTTACAAAATGCCGCCACCTCGTATTTATTTATCCCGTTAATGGCAAAATCTGAAGTTTTTGCAATGCCACCGTTATCTTCAATTACTGCTTTTAAAATTTCTTTTTTATTCAAGCACACACCAACTTTCTGCACGCAAAAAATAAATTTTGTACGCCATTATTATACCGTACCGTTCTGAAAACAGCAACAACTATATGCAGACATCACTCTCAAATCGTGTATCAAAAGCAATCAGAGCACCAATTAAGCTTTTTTTATAAAAAATATGGTGTAACCCATTTTACTGAGTTACACCATACCTTGCCTAAAAAGTTTTCTTAATTAATTTCACCAAATGCGATATCATTTTGTGATTTTGGGGAGTTATGTTATTTCATAGTTTTATTTCTTTTCAGGTAAAATGTCTTCTACTTCCATATGCGGTCTTGGGATCACATGTAACGAAACGAGTTCGCCAACTCTCTGAGCAGCAGCAGCTCCTGCGTCTGTTGCAGCCTTTACAG